>JACCDN010168042.1_pt1 | contig 50856 bp, 45 predicted proteins | sample 7441691 | NCBI WGS metagenome assembly JACCDN01 (sample SAMN15323439, study PRJNA562643) | freshwater metagenome | isolation source: river surface water | place: USA:Blue River Watershed | collected 2017-08-16 | reverse complement strand
ATGATTCTGGTTATGCGGACGGTTTCTGTTTTGTTGATGACCATGTCTTGGGCGCTGATTATTGCGGCTGTCACGATTATCACGATTACCTTGATGATGACCTTGTTGTCTTTGCTGTTGTTGTTGAGGCGGAACTTCTTCTTTGGCAACAACCGGAGTATGAGACTCTTCTTCAGAATCTGTTTCTGAATGCTCGTCATTTAAATCAGCATCATCCTCACGATCATCTTCACCTTCATCAGTATCGTCATCTTCTAAATCTTGGTTCATTAATTCTTTAAAACGTTTTGAAACCAGTTCTTCTTCTTTGGTAAGACCAATAACAGATTTTGTTTCATCGATAATATTTTCAAAAAACTCAGGAAATTTATAATTTGCTGGAAGCTCTAATGATTCTTTTCCAAACTGGTTACTAGCATAACGACGTTTAACGCCGTTATCAGTTAAAAGTTCAAACTGTTCAATCAGTAAATGCAGTCTTAACGTTTTTCCGATATCACCATTAAGAGCTTGAATAATACTTCCTTCTTTTGGAAGATTTTTTCTTTTATCAGTATAGACTTCATCTTCGTATTTGATGCAGCATTTGATCTGGCCACAAACCCCATTGAGTTTAGAGGGAATAAGTGCCAAGTTTTGATTTTTTGCCATCTTAATCGACACGTTTCCGTAGTTCTTTAAAAAAGAAGAACAACAAGTTTGTAATCCACAAGCTCCAATTGATCCTAGCGCCGCTGCACGATCACGCACTGAAATTTGACGAAGCTCAATTCGCATTTTTAATTCGCCAACTAAGTCTTTTACCAGATCTCTAAAATCTACACGTTGAGGAGCATTGAAATAGAAAACCGCTTTTTTACCGAATTGAATAAACTCCACATGAGTTAAGACCATGTCTAATTGATAGCGCTCGATCAAGCGTAAGCAAATGACTTCGGCCTTCTTCTCTGATTCATGAAATTCAATTTGTTGTCTAATGTCTTCATCACTTGCAACTCTGGCAATTGATCGCAGTGGAAGCATGGTTTTATGAAAAGGTGTTTGATAAGGAAACGAATTGATATAACCCACAGTCATGCCACGGTCGCTCATGGCCATTACTTTTTGTCCGTATTGAAATTTTCTTCTGCCAATTAGAAAGGGAAATGATCTGGCATTACCGGGAAAACGAACGCGAACTAGTGTTACAGTTTCGCCTTCTTTAAAGCGCGAATCTTGCTCTTCTGTATTTCCTTCATCGGCCGATTGTTCTATTTCATCTGATCCATCTGATTCGTAGTCTTGATCAGATTCAGTATTTTCGTTTTCAGGAATATTTAAATCAATCTCTTGTTCTGTCGTTGCGGTAGTCTCTATATTATTAACATCCAAAGTGGACCTCTTTATCATTTTGCAAAAGATAAAGTATGATCAAGATTATATAATTTGTCACTGCACAAAGCAAAAGTTCGCCATTATTTCTGATTTTTAAGTGCATTAAGGCCGAAGAAGCGATGTGCCTGGGTTTGATTAAATAAGCGGCCAAATTCATTTTTCTTCCAGGTCTCAAGTAAATTTTTAGCACCATTGTAACTGTGAATGTTTTGGCAAAGAGCATTAATGTAGGCTTTTTCTGTTTCTAAATCAAACTCTTTGATCTTAGAAAATTGAGCGGTAGCGTCCTCACTAAGAAGCCTTGAATTAAGTTTTTCTTTACCGTGCTGCAGAGAGCTTAAGCGAAATATTACAGCACGGCTTCTAATTGTCGGCAGTAGATGATGACCTTTTTGTAAGAGAAAAATAAAATGCAGATAATGAGGTGGCTCCTCTAAAATTTTTAATAATTTATTTGAAATGGTGGCCGATAAGAGTTCACTCCTAGTTATGATCACCCATTTTCTTGTAAGGTGAACAGGTTTTGTGATGACAAACTTCGATAAAGCTAAAAGGTTTCCATCTTCCAAACGATAAGTACCTTCATCGGGAGTAATGAATAAGCAATCTAGGTGAGTGGTGATATCTTTTTCATTGGTTGGAATAATAAGATTTAGAAGTTTTTTTTCTGCTTCTTCAGAATCGATATCATTTTCAATAATCAGAAAAGCCGGTAGGCGATCTTCATCATAAAGATTGTGAATGAGCTTTTTTAAATCATCGCTTTTCATGACAGGATTAAGTCTCTAAATCATTATTCCAAGTTTTTGGTTTTGAACTTAGAAGCTTGGTAACCGCATCTTGAATCTCTAATTCTAGTTCAGAGAAATTTTTATTGGCATCAAGTTTTAGAATGCGATCCTTAAACATTTCCGCAGCAAGGTCATATCCTTCCACTAGAGATTCATAAAATTTAATTCCACGAGATTCAAAATAATCTTTTGGCGCATTTCTGATTTTTTGTCTTTTCTCAGAAACTTCCGGAGTAATTTTTAAATAAATTGTTAAATGAGGAACAAGTGTCAATGGGAAGATACTATGAATATCTAAAATTTCTTTAACTCCTAATCCACGTGCAATACCTTGATAGGCAATCGAGCTATCTAGATAGCGATCATAGATAACAACAGTATTAGGAACAGCAAGTTCTTTTAGTGTTACTTCCGTTAATAATTGTGCGCGAGAAGAAGCAAAGAGGTGAGCTTCTGCCAGTGGATGAAGTTCTGTTTTGGCGTTTAAAACGGCCTCTCTTAATCTTTCACCGAAAAATGTTCCACCTGGTTCACGCAGAACTAAAACGCGATAGTTTTTATGTTCGAGATAGTCTTTGAGTTTAGCGATTTGAGTAGATTTTCCTGCACCTTCAATCCCTTCAAAGCTTAGAAAGAATGAACCTGGAAATTCTGGAGCTCTAAATTTATTAATTAATTCTTGGGGTATTGTGTATTTAGTCATATACACAATACCTTAGAGAAAATATTGTTAATTGGCAATGTCGCGATCAAAAGCATTTGCTTTTGGTGCCGGTTCGCTTGGCGGAATGACTGCATTATCGTCATTCGTAGGAGCGTCAAATGTTTCTTTACTCACTTGTGATTGAACTGGATCCAATTCAACTGGTGGTGGATTATCATCGTAATAATTATCTGCAGGCTCAATAAATTGCGTAGTTGTATCTGAATTCATTTGACGGTTATAATCCGATGACTGATCAAAGCTTCGTGGTGCTGGGACAGTATTTCCACTTGGAATGATTGTACCTGTTCTCAGATTGCGTGAATCAAACTTAGCATCTGGGTTGTATCTGGCGCGATTAACTTCTGACCCCACTTTTAAGTTCTGATGGTTTCGAACTGGAGATTGACTAGCATTGGTAATGGGAGTTCCAACAGGTTTTAGCACTTCAACAACGCTTGAAGTTTGTTCTGAAACTGTATTGTCAGCTTCACTTGTATTTTTTGTTGAGAAAATTTTCTTTCCAGAATAAACGGCATAAACTAACCCAAGTACCATCGCAATAATTAGATATTTAGTAGGGTTTTCTTTGGATTCTTTTTCTTTTAATTCGCTTTCTAATTTTTCTTCTTTTAAGCGATCGTTTTGTTTTCCGGCCTTCATTTGACCTAAGAATGCTAGACTTGCCATGGCATCAGTATCTTTTGTCAGCATATCAATTTGAATATTAATATTTGTAACTTCTGGTCTAATGTTTTCTGGTAAATCCTCATTCGTATGTAAACTTCTGCGATCAAAACCAGCGATTTCAAAAATTTTAATGAAGCTAACTCCACCATCAACACTAACTAAATCAGTTGCTAGAATTTCGCGATTTTTAATCATTGTTTGTAATTCATGTAGTGGATATGGCCCAACTTTTTGCCCATTCTTTAGAAGATAAACTGCATCGACATCGCTTTTTAATGTTTCGGCACTAACTAGCTTTGGGCGTCTGCGCTGAAATAGTGGGTGAGTAAAAATTGCTTGAAAATCAGTCGCTCCAACAAGGCGAACGCGAATGGAATCTGCTGCAAGGGTATTTTCTAGCTTTAATTCTTTTATATTTTCACTTTTTGCAAAGCCAATAAGCTCACCTTCAAATTCTACTTCAAGCCAAGAATTATTTTCGATTTCGGTAAGATGAAGTTTCTTAAAATCTTCTTCTGTAAGACAAACATCTAAAATATTTTTTGGTTCGATTTTTGGAAGTGCGCTCATAATATGTCCCCTCTAAGGGGATTTATCGGAAATTTCGGGGCAAATTTTAGCATAAAAAAACCCAACCGTTTCGGTTGGGTCTTGTACTGAAATATTTTATATAAATACTAGAAAAGAGTTTGCATAAAGTAGAGAACAAAGTTCGGGTACTGATGAAAGTTTCTTCTTGGGGCAAGTCCAGATTTGTTATCATGAGCTTCGTTGTAGTCAAAAGCCAGCTCGAATTGAACCATGTTTCCCGGTGACCATGTGTAGGCGACATTGGGAGAAATTTCAAGATTTTGATTGATTGCATTACCGTCTTTTAAAACGTTGTAGTTGTACTTGAAAGTTGTTCCTACAGAGTACGCATCGTTAATTTGGTAGGTTAAAACGTTGTAGTTCTCTGAAGTCCAGTTAATATGTCTTTGATTAGCAACGTGAGCTTTTTCTTGTTTCGTTACGTTGATATCATACTCGGCCATGAAAGATAGTTTTTCTGTAATTTGCCAGTTAACTGTTGGTCTAATATTGTCAATGATTAGCCAATCAGCTGAAGTTCTTTTATTCTTTGGTTTTGCCGTGTATAAAACTTCATTGAATAATTTTGCATTGAATTTATCATTAAATGTTTTTGTAAAAATTGTTCTTAAGCGGTAATTTCCATAATTATAAACTACACTTTTGTTAAAAATTCTTCTAACGACACCGGCTTCAAAACCTACACCATGATCTTTCTCATTTAAGATCCCTTTTCTCATTAAAGCGATAAGTGCTCTGGCGTATTCAACTCGTCCTGGGCTTGTGGGATAGTTACCATTTTGATGACCATTATTATATCTAAATTCTGGGGCCAAACTTAATGCCCATTCCTTATTATATGTGTAAGCGGCCGTTGGAATGAATAGCCCACGTTGTTTTCCGTAATAATTGCTTTGAACAGTTGCATTTGGATCCTCTGCACGTGGCTCAGCATAGTACTCAGCATAAACGTTGGCAGTGAATTTATGAGGAGAAGCAGGTGCTGCTGGGACATCTTTTTTTACTTCAACTGGCGCTGTGGTGCTTGCGCTTTGAGTCGCAGGAATATCTTCTTTTTTCTCTTCCTTTTCTTTGGCCTTTGGAGTTTCTTTGCTCGTTTGTTTTTTTGCCTGTTTCTTGGTTGGGTTTTGAGTTTGAGCGGAAACATTGGCATTAACCGCAAGACCTAATAGTAATGTTAAACTTAGTAGTGCGCGCATTCTCTCTCCTTTATGTGCGAATACATGACTTTAAAAGTCAGAAGTTGAATTTTGAATTAAAAAGCTTGGTTAATCAATGAATTTTCAGATGCATCCGATGAAAAAAGTTTTTTTGTAAGCAAATGTTAGAGATGAGTTCAGAGATTAATATATTTCATGACATATTGGCCCTTTTATTTAATGCTTAAAGGAAAAAGCGATGACTACTTATGCTTATGTTTGTTCCATATTTTATTTTTTCATTGATCTTTAGAAGTTTTTTGACTTTTTTATTTTTGGTTTTTAATTTTGTGCCTTTTATAAGATCAAGGCTTGTGTTTGAGCGCAAAAATTTTTTTGATGTCCAGGAAAAGTATCTTGAGGGCGAGGGTCAGGCCTGTGCGTGTTTTTTAGTTTCCTCAGAGGGGGAGTTGGAACAAGTACTGCCTTTGATAGAAGAATATTTAAATGATAAGAAAAAGGTCGAGATAGTTTTTACTTCAGAGTCAGTTGAAAAAAAAGTGTTGCGCTTTGCTTTGGATCATCCGAATTTAATTTTTTATAAAAGATTGCCGCTTATAAGTTTTTTTCCAGTTCCTGTTCTCTACTTTCAATCACCATGGGTTTTTATTAAGGCAAAAGTTATCTTTTTTTGTCGTTATGATTTTTACCCCGAACTTCTTACTCTAGGTTTATTTTCAAAAAAACTAGTTTTAATTTCTGGTACATTAAAAAATAAAAAATCAACTGGAGCAAAGGCAATTTTTTATCGTTACTTTTTTTCTTTGTTTGAAAAAATTTATGTGACTTCCGATGCTGATTTTAAAAAATTTAAGTTATTAGTTGATGAGAAGAAACTTGTGCTCTTTGATTTTAGAGTTTCAAGAATTCTTAATAGAAAGGAGTATGCTAGGGTTAAATTTCAAAATATTGGAATTGAGAATTTTTTGCTTTCTATGCAAGCTGATAATGGCCGAAAAATGATCATTGGTTCTGGGTGGGAAAGTGATCTGCATCTTTTTGCAAATGAAGAGACCAGGAAATTTTTAAAAAAAGAACAAATTGCTCTTTATTTTTTCCCTCATAAAATTAAAGATGAAAATTTAATCAATCGTGTGCGCACTATTTTTCAAAGTGATTTTGCCCTTATTTCTGGATTAGAAGAACTAAAGCACGCAAAATTTGAAAGTGGATTTAAAATTTATTACTTTGATGTGGCCGGAATCTTAGTTGAAGCTTATCAATATTTCTCTGTGGCCTATATTGGTGGAGGGTTTGAACGATCAATTCACTCGGTTTTAGAGCCCTATATTTCGGGGGCAAATATAATCACCGGGCCAAAAATTTATCGATCGACGGAATGGGATCTTATTAACGGTGATCTCATTGACCCTGGTGGGCAAGTGGTTGTGACTTCTGCGGAACTAACGAGAGAGTTATCGCGAAGATTTTTAGAACCTTCGAATATTAAACCTTCCAAAAATCGCTTAGAGCTTTTAAAATGGAATGGGGATCAAGTAAAAACTCATTATTTGGCACTCCAATCTTTTTTTAAATTTTAAGGGGATCTTTTTGCTTTCCAAAAACATTGATCATGCGGTTGTAGGCCATAATTTTTTTGCGTATCTTTATTCATCACTTCTTTTAAGACGTGGGCTTTCGGTGATGTTACTTGATGATGAGAGATTTAATTATGGAGATTTTTATACCGAGACAATAACTGAATTAGATCTTTTAAACTTAAAATCGTTTGGTGAAAACTTAGATATTAACTGTTTTAAAAATATTGAGAATTACTTAACTCGCAAAGAACATTTCTTTTTTCTTTCAAAAAGGCGTGTGCTCTTAGGAGCAAGCCCAAAAGAAAATCTCAAAGAATTGGCCCGCAAGTTTCCGGAATTTTTCCTTGATTTGGAAAAAAAATATGGTGATAAGATTAACGAGTCTTTTAGGCAAGGTTTAGTAAAGTGTACCGATGCCGTCTTCAGTGACAAAAAATGGAGTGGGAAAAAACCTTTTCATCCATATTTCGATGAAGTCATCTTAGATATTGCTAATACCCTAACGGAAATGTTGGCACATGACCACTTAGAGTTTAGAGAAAAAAACTATTTATTTACATTGATCAATATGGTTCGTGGTTTTCATCAGGGGATTTTATCTTCACGTGGAAACAAAAATGAAATTTTTCACACGATATTATGTTTGTTATCTCCATTGTATGAACTTGATCATGATCGACTTAAAAATGATTTACAGGAATATTTCAAAAAAAGTGGCGGAGAGTTTAAAAAACTCAATTTTAATGAATTAAAATTTCAATCTGGTTCATTGCAAAGTTTTAAATTAGAATCTTTTGAAGGGCATATTAAAGCTAAAAAAATGAGTTTTGTGGGAGGATCAGGACGCGAGCTTCCTTTAGATGTTATTCCTGATGGTAAAATTTTTAGCTGTTTAAAAGGGAAAGTCTCAATCTCTTTTAAAAATCCAGAAAATCAAAAGAGAATTTTTGATTATTTTAAATCGACTAATATTTTATTTTCTTCAACACATAAAGTGGGAACAGACCGGCCTTTTTGGTTTGGAGCTTTTCACGAAGATCACTTTGACGTTACTTTTATTGTCTCTTTTAGAATGGGTTCAAAAGAAGATTTTTTCAGTGATCAATTAGAAGACTTAATCAATGAAGATTTTAATTTCATTTACCCCGAGATTGATGGAGTTTTAAAATTAAGTGATCTTAAATTTTCTAATGATGAATTAATTGAAGACCGATCGTTTGAAATGGGCCTGTCTTTAAAATCAGTTATTCCAAGAAAGATTTTAAGATTTATTAACCGCAAAGGGCCAAATTTTCTAGATCCTCTTCGGAATGTCTATTATTTAGGGCCATTAAACTCAGACCGTTTAGGTACTTACTCATCTTTATTACTCTTAAAAAAATATGGAAATAAAATTTGAGAAAAAAAATTTTAAAAAATGAGAACGGTCAAACTGCGGTGGAGTATATTTTAATGCTCGTTGTGGCAGCAGCTTTAACGACCAGTTTTTTAAATTATATAAAAACCAGATATCTTGGTGATGGTACAAAATGTAATGGGGTGAATAAAAATACTTTATTTTGCCAGATCTTTCGTGGCATTAATCCGAATGCCGGTGAAGAAGGTCGAAATCAGTTTCGTTACTATCGCTTAAAGCGCTAAGCTATTGTCTTCTCGTTCAAGTTAAAATTAAGAATCTGTCATTTTTACACATCTACGAATTTGCGTTCACTCCGGATTAACTCTCTGCTATAAGTTGCCTGTTATAGTCAGATGTGTATTAGGAACTCGCACAATATAACTCTTAGGGAGTGGTTATGAAAAAGAATTTAAGTCTTAGTTTAGTCGCAGTAATGTTGATGTCTCCATCTGCAATATTGGCGCAAGATCTCTTAGATGATGTTGAAACAGCTTTATCAACGGATCATTTGCAAATGGAAGATCTTGATATTAACGGAAAACTAACTCCAGCACAAAGAATGGAGCAGGCAAGAAAAAGATTGGAAGAAAGAAATCGCCAAATGGTGGATAAGAAAATTGAAAATATTCGTATTCAACAAGAGATTCAATTAACTAAAAAATTACAAACAGCGTTTGAAGCAAATTTAGATGCAGTTGATTCAGTTTCTAAAAAAGAAGCGGCTCCGGTCGTGGCCCCTCAACCAGCTCCAGTTGCACCACAGCCAGTTGAAAAAGTAGAACCAACAGTAATTGAAAGAATTGTTGAAGTTCAGGCCCCAAAACAAATTGAAGCTCCAAAGCTAACTCGCGTGACTCCTTTTGCTGGTCTTTCGACTTACAAGGGTAGTGCAATTGATTTTGAAGCAAAATTAAACGCTGGAGTAACTGCAGAGTATTTCGTTGCTTCAAATATTACCGTCGGTGCTGGATTAAATTACTCAACAATGGGAATTACAGATACTGCTAATTCGTATGCAGATACGACAAATCTGGGAAACACTTATGGGGCTTATTTTCCAAATGGAAGAGAGATTTCATTTAATCGCACATCTCTTGAAGTAAGTTCAAAATATTTCTTCACCATGGATTCAAAATTAAAACCATATGCTGGTTTGGGTCTTGGATATAATAGAACAAATATTAAATATGATGGTAATGGTAACGGATATACATACAATGGCACTAACTACGGCTCAGAAGGTGTTTCTTCAAATTTTGTTGCCGGAAATATTCGGTTAGGTGGTGAATTAGACTTAAGTTCTACTGTTGCTCTTGGATTAGACCTTGGCTACACAAAAGCGTTAACGTCGGGTTTTGGGACTAAGTCTGAAGTTGGCGCGACAAACGAAGATCAAAGAAGACTAGAAAACGTATCAAAGTCGATTGAAGATGCCGATAATCTAACAATCAATGCAGGCGTTATTTTAAAGTTCTAAAAAAAAATATCAAGATTTGGTTATGATAAAAGGGGTCCACTTGGACCCCTTTTATTTTCTTGGAACATTTGTTCACTTTGCCTTACACTATTCTCATATATTCTATTTATTAAAACCCGTTTGTTTTTAAGGAGCCCTCATGTCAAAGCCAGTACTTCGAGAAGTATTTATAGTCGATGGAAAAAGAAGTCCGCAAGCAAAAGCAGGATTAGATTTAAAAGATGTTCAAGCACCCTATTTAGGTGCGTATTTAGTAAAACATTTAATTTCAAATACTGAAATTCCTACCACTGAAGTAGATGAAGTGATCTTTGGAAATACGGGGACACCTGCAAAATATCCCAACGTTGGTCGCGTGATTGGATTAGAAGCTGGTTTAGATAAAAAGACTTCTGGATACTCAGTTCACAGAAACTGTGCTTCTGGGATGGAAGCGGTTTCTCAGGCATTTTTAAAAATTGCCAGTGGACGCTCGGAAGTAATTGTTGCTGGTGGTGTGGAGAGTATGTCTCAAATGCCATTAATCTACGGCAAAGAAATGACGGATTTATTTGCAAAATTAATGAAGGCCAAATCGATGGGAGAAAAACTTTCAGTAATGTCGAGCTTTAGACCTGGGTTTTTAACTCCAATTGTGGCCATTGAACAAGGTTTAACAGATCCATTTTGTGGATTAAATATGGGACAAACCGCAGAACTTTTAGCGCGAGAAATGGGAATTACTCGAGTTATGCAAGATGAGTACGCAAACAACTCTCACCATAAAGCAGCTCGTGCGATGAAAGAAGGAAAGTTTGCTGACGAGATTGTGCCATTGGCAATTGGCAATGGGTTAACAAAACTTTTAACTAACGATGTTGGCCCTCGCGATAATTCGACAGTAGAAGGTCTTGCTAAAATGAAGCCCTATTTTGACAAAAAATCGGGAACAGTAACAGTTGGTAATGCTTGTCCAATCACTGATGGTGGATCGGCCTTATTGTTTGCTTCAGCTGATGCAGTTAAAAAATATAATTTAAAACCAATTGCCAGAATGGTTGATTACCACTTTCATGGATTAGAGCCAGAGCGCATGGGAATGGGGCCAGTTTTAGCAATGGACGGAGTGATGAGAAGAGCGAATATGAGTTTTTCTGATTTTGATTTATTTGAAATCAACGAAGCTTTTGCCGCTCAAGTATTGGCATGTCTGCGTGCATTTAAAGACAAAGATGTTGCTGCTCGTTTTGGGTTAGATCGCGCATGGGGAGAAATTCCGATGGATAAATTAAATGTGAATGGTGGTGGTATTGCTCTTGGGCACCCTGTTGGTTCAACTGGTTCAAGATTAGTGGTAACACTTATGCATGAACTAAAAAGAAGAAAAGGTAAGTTTGGTATCGCCTCACTATGTATTGGTGGTGGACAAGGTGGTGCGGTAATTATCGAAAACTTAATGCGCTAATTAGGAACGAGGAAAATATGACAACAGGAAGTAACAAGAGAATCAGTAAAGAATATAAAAACCAAATTGCTTATATTGGATTTGGATTAGAATCTCAAAAATCAATGACTGTTTTGGATGTGGATACCATGACAGAACTGAGTCAGATTGTTGATGAATTAACGGCAAAAGGATCGGAGCTCAAAGGTGCGGTGTTTTTCACCCACAAAGATAATTGTTTTATTGCAGGTGCTGATATTAACTTAATCGCTAGCATGTCATCCGAATCAGAAGCTGCAGACAAAGCAGAGCAAGGTCAAAATATTTATAACAAAATTGAAGATCTTCCTTTTCCTACTATCGCTTGCGTGCACGGAGTGTGTTTAGGCGGAGGATTAGAATTTTCACTAGCATGTAAAAAAATCATCGCATCGAATTCATCTAAAACTCAACTAGGATTGCCAGAAGTAAAGCTTGGTATTCTTCCTGGCTTTGGTGGAACATATAGACTACCAAGAAAATTAGGACTTCCTAATTCTCTTGATATGATTTTGACGGGGAAAACACTTCGTGCCGATAAAGCAAAAAAATTAGGATTAGTTGAAGAAGTTTATCCTAATGAAAATCTAGTTGCCATGGCCGAAAAACACTTATTTGCTTCTGGAAAAAAACAAAATCTAAAAGAAACATTAATGGAAGTTGCCACAGAAAATTTTATTACCAAAAAAATTATTTTCCAAAAAGCGCGCGAAGGTGTTTTAAAAAAAACCAATGGTTTTTACCAAGCACCACTTAAGATTTTAGATGTGATGGATGCCGGAATGTTAAAAGGCAGAACGTCGTATTTAGCAAGTGAAGCACAAGCTTTTGGCGAACTTGCCATGAGTGAGCAAAGTAAAAATCTTCAGCATATTTTCTTTATGGCCGAAGGATCAAAAAAATACACCGGGCCAAAAGGAACAAACCCCGTTCCCGAATTAGCTCGTGGAGCAGCTCTAGGGGCAGGAACTATGGGGGGCGGAATTGCCTGGCTTATGGCCGATGCAGGAATGCATCCGATCATGAAAGATTTATCGGTTGATGCGCTAAATTTAGGATTAAAACAATCGTCACAAAATTTTGCGGGAGCATTAAAGAGAAAAAAAATCACTCCCGATGAGTTCGAACGTAAACAGCGATCAATTACAGCACAGTTAGATTATTCAGGATTTAAAAAAGTAGATCTTTTAGTTGAAGCTGTTGTGGAAAATATGGATATTAAGAAAAAAGTATTTTCAGAAGTTGAAAAGCAAGTGCATGACACTTGTATTTTAACTTCAAATACTTCTTCTTTATCAGTACAAGAAATGAGTAAAGCGCTTGAGAAACCTGAACGCTTTGCCGGATTACATTTTTTTAACCCAGTACACTTGATGCCTTTAGTGGAAATTATTGTGCACGATAAAGTGGATCCAGCGACAGTAGAGGCACTTTATAAGTGGGTTCTACGAGTAAAGAAAACTCCCGTTGTGGTTAAAGATGGCCCAGGTTTCTTAGTGAACAGAATTCTGATGCCTTATTTAAATGAGGCAGGATTTTTATTGGAAGAAGGTGTGGCGATTAAAGACATAGATCAGGCAGCGTTAAATTTTGGTATGCCAATGGGCCCATGTCGCTTGTTAGATGAAGTGGGGTTAGACGTTGGAGTAAAAGTCGCAAAAGTTATGTATGATGGATTAGGTGAACGTGCGAAATCGTCTAAAATGTCATTGAAAATGACAGAGAAAGGATTGTTGGGGAAAAAATCTAATAAAGGTTTTTATCTTTACGATGAAAAAGGAAAGCACACGACAATTAATCCAGAAGCAGAAGCTCTTCTTCCAAGTGATAAAAAGAAAATGACTGAAGTTGAAATTCAAAAACGACTTTTCTTACCAATGATTAACGAAGCAGCTGAAATTTTAAAAGATGGAATCGTGGGGCGTGCAAGTGATGTGGATCTTGGGTTAATTTTTGGTATTGGTTTTCCTCCATTTCGAGGTGGCCTACTTCGTTATGCAGATGGGGAAGGGCTGGATAAAATTTTAGCAGCGTTAAATGATTTTAAATCTTCTGTTGATAAAGATCGTTATCTTCCTAGTCGCTATTTGGAAGATTTGGTTAAAACAAAAACGACTTTCTATGAAAAGGCGAGATAGTTATTCTTCATTTCGTAAAATACTTCTTTAATTATTTATTTCATGCAAAAAATCGCCAAAGACTGCTAATTCTCGCAGTCTTTGGTTTAATTTTATCCTCTTTTGCTCTTTTAGTTCTTCAAAGCACGATGGGAGGACTACAAGGGAAGCTGATGAATCGTGCGAAGGGAATTCAAGGAACGGCGGTAATATATTTAAATACTAAAAATCGCAGCGATTCAAAAGTTGGTAATGAAGTTTTTAGAATAATACAAAAAGATAAAAGATTAAAATATAGCGTTGAATACGAAGGTGAGCTGCTATTAAAATACAAATCTTTTTTAACTCCTGTGGTTGTTCATGGAATTGATCTTGATAGCTATCTTCCGGTTGCTCTTCAAGGAGTAAGAGATGAGGGCGCTGGAATTGTTCTTCCGATGGATCTTGCCTATAAAGTAGGTGTGCTGGAAGGGGATGAAGTAAGTCTTATTAGTCCTATTCATGTTGATACTTTTTTAACAGATGTTCCCAGGCAAATGACGAGCTTCATTCAAGAAACAGTGAGCTTTGATGTCCCTGAAGTTGATGGCTTTCATTTATGGATTAAGCTCTCTAAAATTCAAAACCTAATACGTGAAAAAAAAATCAATGTGATACGTTTTTATTCCAAGGTTGATCACGACCTCATTAACGAGCTTAAACCTTTTGGAATTTTTCAAACATGGGAGACAGCTAATCAGTCCTTGGTGTTTGCACTAAATCTGGAATCAACCGTCATGATTTTTCTTTTTGGTGCCATGAGTTTGCTGGTATCATTTTGTATCTCTAGCGGTCTTTTAATTTTCTTTAATAAGATTCGTTTGGATTTATCAAGCTTTTGGATTTTGGGAATGAGTCCAAAAGAGATGATTCGTGCGACTTCATTGTTTTTATATTTGATGATTGTGGTTTCAATTCTTTGCGGATTAGGTTTCGGTTCACTTTTTCTCGTAATGTTAAAAACTTATGGGCGTGAAATACTGCCGGATGTTTTTATTGACCGCAAACTTCCTGTGGATTTTTCGCTTAAAAATTATGTTATATCTTTTTTGGTTCCATTTTTTGTTTCACTTATTTTTAAAAAAATGGCCTTGAAAAAATTCAAGGCCATGCAAAATCATTTATCAATGGTTAGATCTATAGGTAGTTAAACATCTTCAAAGCGTGGGTCATTGTGCGAAGGTACTACCAGGTTGCTTTTTCCCTTTGACGAAGCACTTGATGAATCGTTTGGATGTGTTACGTGTGAATCTTTAGTCTCTGTAGGATCTTTAGATCTTGATGATTTGATATTTTGAACGGCACCCATTGCCTTATTTATCTCATTGGGAGCAGTTTGATTTTTCATCGTTGTTTTAGGTTTTGTCTCTCTTTTTAATGGAATAACATTATTTTTAACAGAATGTTTTGGGTCTTCAACTAATGACAATTTATGTCCTTTTCTACCAAAAATTTCTACTTCTAAAATTTCAACAGTATCTTTTAGATTGTCTGCTTGAGTCGATAATTCTTTGGAGTTTTGAAAAGATCTATTAGCAGCATTGGCGTTAGAGTGAGTTGTCTGATCAAGTTGATTCATGGCAATCGAGATATTTTTTACACCTTCGGCCTGCTCCTTTGAAGCAACAGAAACTTCATTCATCATGGTTTTTACAACGGCGGCATTGTCAACAACTTCATCAAGAACTTTTCCACATTTGCCAGCAATTTTAACTCCGGCCTGAACTTTTTCATTCCCAGAGTTAATTAGGCGCTGAACATTTTGATTTGTTTCTTGAATGATCGCATTTACTTTATTAATTGATTCTTGCAGCATTTCAGAAATTTCGTTTGAAGCTTTTCCAGACATTTGAGCTAAATTTCCCACTTCCTCAGCGACAACAGCAAATCCTTTTCCGTGTTCACCTGCACGGGCCGCTTCAACTGAAGCATTAAAAGACAAAAGTTTTGTTTGAAAAACGATATCATTGATAACTGTTGTCTTTTGCGAAATCTCATTAATAACTTTAATTATACTTGCTATTCTTTCATTCGATTTAGAGATTTCTGTCATGATATCTTTATTGGAGTTGTCGATATCTTCCATAGAGCGAATCATATCCTTTACAACTTCTTTACCTTCATTTGCAATTATATGCGATTGCTCGGCTTTTCTTGCGGAGTTTTCAACACTTTCAACAGAAGTATTTACCATAGATGTAATTTGATCAAGAGTTGAAACTGTTTCTTGGATTGATGCTGCTTGTTCAGTTGTAGCACTAGAAACTTCCTCTGAAATAGCACGAACAGAATCAGAAGTTTTTTGGGTTTCTCCTGAAACAATACGAAGCTTAGAAGCAATGTTACCTAAATTTTTAGTTGTTGATCTAAGCAACAACCAGATAACAATTAATAAAATAATTTGAGCAGCAACCACTCCAATTATTGCTTTAGTGATAAGTTCCTTTTTAAGAACCTTGACTTCATCAAAATTGTATTTAATTTCAACATTACCAATAACATGATTATCGGGACCATAAATAATTGGAAGTTTAGTTAACTCAACACTTTCATGATTTGGATTTGCAACATCTTTTTCTTCTGCTTTAGCAAGTTCTGTGTTTTTATCATCGGTAAAAATAACAGCTTCAATACTTGGGTCTTCAAGTAGTTTGTGTGCAATATTTTTTAACCCATCTATATTGAGATTTTTTACATACTCAGAAGAGGTTAATTTAATTGTATTTGCAAGGGCGTGGACATTTGTTTTCACCAGTAATTCTGTTTTGTCCATAGCATCCATTGCTGAATTAACTGAAAGAGCGATAATGATAAGTACGCTGGCCAAATTAATCCATACCATTAAACGCACGACGAGCGACCATTTATTTTTCATGAAGAACTCCAAAAATATTAATTTATCGTATATATTTTCGGAAGTTCTAAAAATAATTTAAGTTTTTATTGAGTAAAAAATTCCTGATGAGAATTGTTTTTTAATCAAAGAACAACGGCAAATAGAGAGGAGCAACCTCCTCTCTATGAAATTGAAACGAATATATGTTAGGCCTTAAAATTTTTGAGAGCTGAAAATGCATTATTTTTAAATTCCGGCTGCCTTGGGCCTACTGGACTAGAGTTTTTTTGTCCATTTTTGTTTTTTGGTGTACCAGCTGCCACTCCAAGTTCAGCTCCTTTTTTGCAACTTAGTGAAATTCTCCCACGGCCATAGTCAACTTCTGTTACTTGAACTTTTAACTCTTGACCGACTTTTAAAGCAGTAAGAGCGTTTTCGACGAAGGCATCGCTGATTTGTGAAACGTGTAAGAGACCATTTTCCTTTATTCCAATATCAACGAAAGCACCAAATTGAGTGATATTGGTAACAATTCCTGGATACCATTCTCCAATTTTGAGATCATTAATTTTTGAAACATCTTTTCTATATTCAAAAGATTTAAATTCTGTTCTTGGATCTTGTGAAGGAGCGCGAAGAGATTTAATAATGTCGTTAAAAGTAAATTCTCCTACTTCAGATTTAAAGTTAGCATCTTTTTCCAACTTCATGATGACCTCCTTATCTTTTATGAGGTCTTCAAGCGTCGTATTATTTTTCTTGGCCCAAGCCTTTAGAACATCATAGCGCTCAGGATGAATAAATGTTGCGTCTAATGCTTCGGCCCCATTATAGATACGAAGAAATCCTGCAGCTTGTTCATAAACCTTATTCGTAAATCTTGAAACTTTTAAAAGTTCTGCGCGTGACTTGAAACCACCTGATTGCTCACGAAACTTAACAACGTTTGAAGCTAAGGTTGGACCAATTCCAGAAACGTACGATAAAAGTGGAGCAGAGGCCGTGTTTAAATCAACGCCAACAAAATTAACACATGATTCAACCACACCTTCTAGGGATTTTTTAAGGCGTGCTTGGTTAACATCATGTTGATATTGTCCAACCCCGATTGATTTAGGATCAATTTTAACGAGTTCCGCGAGTGGATCTTGAAAGCGACGAGCAATTGAAATTGCTCCTCTAACTGTTACATCTTTATCTGGAAATTCTTCTTTTGCTGTTTCAGATGCGGAATAAACCGAAGCACCAGCTTCAGAAATCGTTGTCGCTTTAACCTTTCCATCTTTGACAGGTTTTACATTTTCTTGAATAAAAGCTAATGTCTCCCGACCAAATGTTCCATTTCCAATAGCTATATGTTCAACTTTAAATTGTTCAATAATGGCTTCAATGATAGTGGCAGATTCCTTTACCTTCATTTGTGGTTCATGTGGATAAATCACACAATCACCTAAAAACTTTCCGGTATTATCGACGATAGCGATTTTACAACCCGTTCTAATTCCTGGGTCTACACCAATAACAGCTTTTGGCCCAAGATAGGGTTGGAGAAGAAGGTTTTTTAAATTGATACCAAAAACATCAATTGCCGCTTCATCTGATAATTTTTTTAGTTCTGATTTAATTTCCAAATCTAGTGAAGGGTGAATGTAGTTTGTATAAGATTTTTTTGCCGCAACTTCTAGCTCCTTTCCAAATGTAAGAGTATCCTTTGGAAAAAATCTTTTCTTCAATAATCCAAGTGCTGCCATTTCATCATAATCAACATCAACTTTAAGAGCTTTTGAGGTCATTCCTCTTCTCATAGCTAAAAAGCGATGAGTAGCCTTTGCTTCTTTTAATTCGCTTACCTTTTGTGCGAACTCAAAATAGTCTTTGTATTTCATGAAATCTTTGTCTTCTTCTTCTGCTTTATCACGTTTAGAAGATTTTAAAACTGCACTTGCCCAATAATCTTTTCTAAGAATTTCCTTAGTCTCTACATCGTGTGCCATATTTTCGATAATAATATCGAAGGCGCCAGTGAAAGCCTCTTCTGTAGTTTTGATTTTCATATCGGGATTAAGATATTTTTCAGAAATAAGTTTTTTAATATCTTCTTTAGAAAGAGTGGTTTCTAAAATAATTATCGCAAGAGGTTCAAGACCCGCTTCTTTGGCGATCATCCCTTTTGATTTTTTCTTTGACTTAAATGGCGCATAGATATCTTCAAGTTGGTTGATTGTATCTGCTGCTTTAATTTTCTTTTCTAGATCTGGAGTTAAAAGCTCCATTTTTTTAATGGCATCTAAAATATATTCTCGCCGTTTTTCTCTTTCGATGTAGTTTTCATAAGATTCTTGGATGGCACGAATTTGGGTTTCATCCATTCCTCCTGTTACTTCTTTACGGTATCGAGCGATAAAGGGAACAGTACACTGTTCTTCTAATAAGAGATGCAAAACACTCATTACAGGTTTAACTGCGATAGATGTTTCGTGTGCAGAAAAGATGACAGCTTGTGAATCTAATGCCATAGAGAAAAACTCCTTAAACGAACAAATAACTTTTAAAATGAGAAAGAAAAAACGATAATCATTTTAAAATTCATTGGCAAATTTCAAAATTCAAATGTGAGGAAATGTGAAGAAAAAAGCTGATTTTATTGTTCTAGGGAGGGGAATAGGCGCACTTTCGTATCTTTTTGAACTATCTCGCTCGTATTCTCCTTTACAAAAAAAGAAAATTTTAGTCATTTCTGCCCAAAATCTTGCACCAACATGTTCTAGCAATACGACCTCAACGGTTTCCCTTACTGGAATTCAAACTGGTGTTAGTCCTTTGGGAGACATACTCTTTCACTCCTATGAACATTTTAAAAATATTATTTATCCAGAATTTAAAGATTCAAACACAATTGAAAAAGTTACAAAAAAACATTTTTTTATTAATGACTTAGAGAAAGCAAAAAAACGTTTTCAGAATGTATCAAACTTATGTGACCCTTATTTGAAAACCGCTATGCCTGGTGTTCTCGAAGCTGATTCTTTTCTTATTTACCCAAATCAATATCAATTAGTATTAGAAAAAAAAATTCAAGAAAAATTAGATATTGAATTTGCTGATGACTTTATTTTAGACATAAAAACAACTGATCGGTTTACTTTAATTTCCAAAGGGGCAGAGTACCATTGTGAGTTTTTACTAGATGCTCGTGGCGCTTATCAAAAAGTCTTTGAAAATTTTTCTCATCAAAAAATAAACGAAAAGGTTGTTGAAGGCTGTTTTTTAGAGATTAATATTAAATTAAACTGCGCGAGTTTTTATTACGTGTTTGATGAATTAAATTTGCTCTACCGCTCAATTACTCAAGAGCTCATCATTGGTAGCAGCAGTTTTGAAGGGAATCAAATGATAGCAAATCTCGCAACCTTGTCTGAAAAATACAATAGACTTAAAGATTATTTGAATCTAGATCTCCCGCCATTTGAGAGTTTTCAATTTAAAAGTGGCCTGCGTAGTAAAGGACCAAAACGTATGCCGAAACTAGTTACCAAAGAAAATTACTACCGTATGAGTGGTCTTTATAAAAATGCCTATTCTACTGCCATGTATTTGTCTTGGCAGCATCTGCAAGCAGAAATTTGCTGAGATCAATGGTTTTTAGGAAATTATTTTATTTGTTTTAAGCAATCTTGACATTTCTTTATATGATATCAACTTATAAGTGAGAGATACAAGGAGTGTTATATGAACAAGTTTGATTCCATTGTTGAAGGCGCACTGGCAGTAGCACAAACCGAAGCAGTTAAAAGAAAAAATACTGAGCTTTATCCTATTCATTTAGTTTATGGGTTAGTATCTAATCGTGAGTCTTATTCAAGCCGCAGTCTTAAACAACATAAAAAAGAAATTGAGTTGCTTTTAGATAAAGTTCCATCAAGTTCCTCTAAAATTGACATTGAAAATTTAAGAGCTTCAGCAAAATTATCTGAATGGTTAACATATGCCTCATCTGAAGCTATTCAAAGTGGAAAAGGGGAGATAAGAGAAAAGGATCTCTTAAAGCATATGCCTCAATTTTTGCCTGAATTGAAGATTGACTATAGCGAATTTTCGGCCAAAAATGATGGCGATCCTGAAAATGAGCGGCCAGATTTTTTAATTGATTTAAATGAACAAGCAAAAAATGGAAAACTTGATCCGGTTATTGGTAGATCGAAAGAAATACGCGCGGTCATGGAGATTTTAGGACGTCGAGGAAAAAATAACCCCGTTTTAGTTGGTCCTGCCGGTGTGGGGAAAACTGCTATCGTTGAAGGGTTGGCCGAAGCAATTTTAAAAGGTGATGTTCCGGATGTTTTGCATGGGAAAACGGTTTACTCGCTAGACCTTGGGAGTCTCATGGCCGGAACAAAATTTCGTGGAGAATTTGAAGAGCGCTTACAAAAACTTTTAAAGTTTATCAAATCACATAACGGCGATGCGATATTGTTTATTGATGAAATTCATCAATTAGTTGGAGCAGGGAAAACCGATGGCGCAATGGATGCCGCTAACTTATTAAAGCCAGCATTGGCACGTGGTGAACTTCACTGTATTGGGGCCACGACACCTGAAGAGTATCAAAAATATATTCTAAATGATTCAGCACTTGAGCGTCGCTTTAGAGCAGTGCCTGTAAACGAACCATCAAAAGAAGATGCGATTGAAATTCTAATGGGGATTCGTGAGAAAATGGAAATTCACCATGGGATAAAAATTTCTGATGAAGCAATTTATAATGCAGTATTTTTAAGCACACAATATATAACAGATAAAAATCTTCCAGATAAAGCAATCGATTTAATTGATGAAGCGTCTTCAGCATTGAAGCTTTCAGCAGAAGCAATGCCAGCTCACTTGGTTGAATTAGAAGCAGAGCTTAGAACAAAGAAAATCTTTTCTAAAACAACACCTAATAATCAAGAAATTTTAAAAGAGATAGCTGAGCTCGAGAAACAATTTAATGATGGAAAAATTAAATGGGATAAAGAGGTTTTAGCATTAAAACGTGTTAGTGAATTAAAAAATCAATTGGATAAATATAAATTTGAATTGGCCACTTACGAGAGAAATCAAAATTACGAAGAAGCTTCGAAGTTGAAGTATTCCATTATTCCTGAGGTGGAAAAGCAGTTATCAGAACTAAATCATGAATGGATTTTAAAGACAGAGCATATTGCGAATATTATTTCGAGAACCAAAGGTATTCCTGTTGAAAAAATTTTAAAATCAAAACAAGAAAATGTTTTGAAACTTGGAGATTTTTTGAAATCAAAAGTTTTTGGCCAGGATGAGTCTTTAAATGAAATTGCTGAAGTTTTAATTACCTCTCACGCGGGATTAAGTGACCCCACAAGACCTCTAGGTTCATTTTTATTAAAAGGGCCAAGTGGTGTAGGGAAAACAGAAACGGCAAAAGCATTATCAGAATTCTTATTTGACTCTGAAGAAAATCTGGTACGTTTTGATTTATCAGAATTTTCAGAGAAACACTCAGTTGCAAAACTGATTGGAGCCCCTGCGGGGTATGTGGGCTACGAGGAGGGCGGTGTTTTAACTGAAGCGATTAGAAGAAAACCATATGCAGTTATTTTATTTGATGAAATAGAAAAGGCCCATCATGATTTTTCAGATATTTTATTGCAAATTTTAGATGACGGACGCCTAACAGATAACAAAGGTAGAACCATTGATTTTAAAAATTGTATTATTCTCCTCACGACCAACTCAAAAGATATTGAGAATGATTTTAAACCGGAAGTTTTAGGTCGTTTAGATGCGATTTTAACTTATCATGCATTAGATAAGAAAATCATGAGAAGCTTAATTACGAAACAAGTAGATCTTTTAAATGAAAGATTACAGCACTTAGACCTTAAAGTAACTTTGGATGAAGAGCTGGTTAAATTTCTGAGTGAAAAAGGTTATGATCCGCGCTTTGGGGCACGGCCACTTCATTCTGTCTTTTTAAAAGAAATAGTTCGGCCGATTTCTAAAAAGGTGCTTCTCGGTGATAAATTCAAAGGTAAACTTTTAGTGAAAAAGGGCAAAGATGAAGAAAGTTTAGAGTTTGTTACTTTGAATTCTTGAAAAAATGATTCACGGCAATTGATTAAACAAGGCGGGTATTAGAAGTAAAGCTATCAATAATAAAATTTAAAATAATTCATTAGCTTTCCGATAACAGTGAAAATAATTTTATAGGAAACTCATGAATATGATTGCTGATAAAAAAAATGCCGCGGAAGTCGTATATATTAAGGCCGAGGAAATTCTTCTGCGTGAAGGGGAAGAGTCAACTGCTATGTATTACCTAACTGAAGGTTCTATGGCGATTGTAAAACGCAAAGGGACAGCTGATCAACAGATTGGAACAATTTATTCAGGAGAATTGGTTGGAGAGATGTCATTTTTAGATAAGCAGCCGCGTTCGGCAACTGTTAAGGCCATTACTGATTGTGAACTTGTTATTATTAAAGGTGATAAATTAGATGAATTGCTGGATAAATTACCAAAATGGTATCGCGTGTTGTTGGCCACACTAACAGAGAGATTGAGAAAGGCAAATGCGAGAATTAAAGTTTAAAAAAATTTATAGATATTGCAAAAATTTATTTTTGTTATCCACTAAAATAATTTTTGGAGTTAACGGTCGATCTACTAGGGTATAGCTAAAAATAATGACTTCATCGCCCTTTGCAATTAAGTGAGCAGCCGCTCCGTTTACACAAATCATTCCACTACCACGAGGACCGGCGATGACATAGGTTTCCAAACGATTTCCACTGGTATTGGATACCACTGTAACTTTTTGTCCCGGCCATAAATCAATTAGCTCTAACAGGTTCTGATCGATGGTGATACTGCCTATATAGTTAAGATCCGCTTCGGTTACGGTTGCTTTATGAATTTTACTTTGTAAGACTTCTCTTAACATAAAAACCTTTTATAAGTTATCTGGGCCCTGGAATTCCTAAGAAATAAAGAATTGAAGTCATTGGCCCATGGCTCATATGATTTTGTGCTTGTCTGCGAACAACGTCCTTTGCATGAAAAGCAATACCAAGGCCTGCTGTTGCTAGCATCGGAAGATCATTGGCACCATCTCCAATCGCTACAACTTGTTCTAATGAAATATTTTCTTGTTGAGCAATTAGTTTTACTAAAATTGCTTTTTGATTTGCATTTACAATTGTTCCTTTTACGTTTCCTGTAAGTTTTCCATCGATGATCTCTAGTTCATTAGCGAATGAATAATCTAGGTGTAAACGTTTTTTTAAAGCATCACTAAAATAAGTAAATCCCCCAGAAATAAGTGCAACTTTATAGCCCAATCCCTTAATTGTTGTAATAAATTCTTCTACACCAGGGGTGAGGGGAAGTTTTTCTAAGACCGTTTGCAAGTTATCTTCAGATAGACCTTTTAATTTTGAAACACGCTGACGTAATGATTCATCAAAATCCATTTCTCCATTCATCGCACGATGAGTAATAGCTCGAACCTCTGCGCCGGCGCCTGCAAGTTCTGCAAGCTCATCAATCACTTCAGTTTGAATAAGTGTTGAATCCATATCAAAAACGATGAGGCGCTTATTTCTTCTAAAAACATTATCTTTTAGGAATGCAACGTCGATTTTGTGAATAGTTGAAACTTTTAAAAGTTCTTCTTTTAATTTATCCCAAGTGAGATTCATCGGAAGTGATGTTACGATTTCTAGAGAGCTAAATTCACCAGGGGAAACTTTATCAATGCGTTCAATGTTGATTTTATGATCCGCTAAAATTTTTGCAAGTTCAGCGACAAATTTAGATGTGATTAATGTTGGGGCCACACATGTAACAACAAATTTTTCATCTTGCAGATTCTCATCTTTTAAAATTTCATCCACCACTTTATAAGACAATTGTAGTCCCATTTTATTTGCTTCAAATAATAAATCTTTTAAAACGGCACCGCTGCCACCGTTTTGATCAGCATTTAATTCAAGAACAAAACTTAGCGATAATAATCCGTGAGTTACTGCTTGACCCATGTCACGAATGCCAACATTGAAATCAGCGATGATTTTCATTAACCTTGCAGTGATCCCAGGTTGATCAGTTCCCGAAACAGTAACCAATATAATTTTGCCATTTAAATCAGTCATTGAAGTCCTTATCTTTTTATTTTTCTTTTTATCTTTTTTTCTTTTCTCATCTTTTGAATTTTTGCCAAGAGTCCCACTGAATACTCAAGTGCAGAATAGAGTGAGAATACCGAAGCTAAAACCATACACCAAAATCCGATAGTCGGCATTGGAAGAAAGCTCCACGGAGTTTGATTGGCCATTAAAAAAGGAATTCCCACCATCTGAGTAGCGGTTTTCCATTTTCCAAGTGTGCCTACGGGAACGCTAATTCCTTTTTCTAATGCAAGTAAACGAAGTGCTGTAATATACATCTCGCGAAGAACTAAAATTAATACCATTAAAGCATCAAGGCGCTTAAGGGCCAAGAGCATTAACAGAGAGCTTATGACTAAAAATTTATCAGCAATTGGATCTAAGAATGATCCAAAGACTGTGATGATATTTCTTTTTCGTGCAAAATATCCATCAAAAAAATCAGTGACAGAAGCTAGAACAAAAGTCCAGGCAGCAACCCAATTAAGGGTGTCGGCCAGTTCATCATTGACCATTTTTTTTTCTGTGAAATAAAGCGAGAAGACAATGATGGGAATGAGAACAACTCGTAGAATAGTTAATCTGTTTGGTAGGTTATCAATGTCCCATTCGTTTGGATTATGTGTTTTTGGTGTATCAGGTACATTTGGGCCTATTTTAGCTACCACTTTTTTTCCTTCTTTCATTCAGTCCAACTGCATCATACCCTATATTAAAGTATAATCATTTTCAAAGTAAAACAGACTTTAGTTTTATCAATTTACGAGCATTAGGGGAAGAGCACATGGACCGAAAATTAAACTTAATTAAAAACGTTGATAAGGTTCATGAAAAACGCATTTTTCCTAGGTTTCCTATTGGACTAATGGTCTTTAAAGAAAAGACTGAATCTTTCTCTTACGAAGTTGTGGATATCTCGCTTACAGGGATGCAGTTAGAAATAAAAGATGGAGCGATTTCTTTTAGTCCAGGATCAAAAATTTCAGGCTCACTTCATTGGCGAGGTGATGAAGTTGATCTGGGTGGGGATGTGCAGTGGGTGCACGAGCAGCGATTAGGTGTAAAGTTTCCTGAAGCAGGAATTTTTATCGAAAATTTAAAAAACTTTTTATCTCTGGATAATATTGTTTCGCATATTAGAGCAATTCATGAAAATTCTTTAGATTTTGAAATTCCAAATAACTTGAAATATTGGCTTAAGGCCGATGGTGTTCTAGAAATTTTTGTTTGGGAATTACCTCGTTCGGGGATTTCAAAGTTTCAAATCATCTTTATGGAACATTATATTGAATGGATTGATGGCCTTGGTCTTTGCACAGGTCGGGTTTTAACTCAAAGAAATCTTAATACGCCTCTAGCTCTTGAAGATGAAATGATTTTCGAAGCAGATGACTCGCTTGCAGCGGAAAAAATTCATCTGGCCAAGAGAATAATTGGCAGTATTGATCCTACTCATATTCACCACGAGGATCGCGATTTTATCCTTTATAAATTAAAAAATTAATTCCAAGAATTCAGGTTTTCACTTTGCTACTCTCTTGCTTATAATAAGCTTAAGTAAATTTTATACTTTAAAATGAAGTCGGCAACTGGAGTGACTATGAATCGAAATTTGGCGTTAGAATTTGTACGCGTAACTGAAATGGCCGCTATTGCTTCTGCTCGTTTAATGGGCCGTGGAGATGAAAAAGCAGCTGACCAAGCAGCTGTTGATGCCATGAGAACAATGCTCGATTCAGTAGAATGTGATGCAACTGTTGTGATCGGTGAAGGAGAGCGTGATGAAGCACCTATGCTCTATATCGGAGAAAAAGTTGGAAGTGGAAGAGGTCCGGAATTAGAAATTGCTCTAGATCCACTAGAAGGAACTACTGTGTGTGCGACTGGTGGCTACAACTCAATTTCAGTTATGGCCATTGCCGAAAAAGGTCATCTTTTACATGCTCCAGACACTTATATGATGAAAATTGCCTGCGGCCAAGAAGGGCGAGGGGTAATTGATATTACGGAATCCCCAAGAGAAAATTTAAGAAGACTTGCTGACGCAAAAAAATGTCGAGTAGCAGATCTAACGGCAATCGTTCTTGATCGTCCTCGCCATAAAGATTTAATTGGGGAAATTAGAGAAGCGGGTGCACGCATTCAATTAATTGGAGACGGAGACGTTTCAGCTGCAATTGCTTGTTGTGATCCAAATTCAGGAGTAGATATTTTGTTTGGCATTGGGGGAGCACCTGAAGGAGTTATTTCTGCAGCAGCATTAAGATGTATGGGCGGAGATTTTCAAGGAATTTTAAAACCAAGAAATAATGAAGAAATTGAACGTGCTAAAAAAATGGGAATAGTAGATATTAATCGTGTTTTTAAAATGGATGAATTGGCACGCGGAAATGTTATGTTCTGTGCAACAGGTGTTACAACCGGAAATTTTCTTCGTGGGGTGCGATTTTTGCCATGGGGAGCAATTACACATTCAATCGTTATGCGAAGTGCTTCAGGAACGATTAGGCATATCGAGGCGGAACACCACTTTGATACAAAACCACGTTATTAATTGCGGAAAAAATACTCCAGTGGAGTATTTTTACTGCTTAAAAGAATATAAAAACACTGGACTCTTTAATAAGAGTTTCGCAATTCAAGGAAGATAAAATGGCACAAGCATCAAGGACTGAAGTAGTAGACATCGATATCAACAAACTTTACGACGTTATTGTTGATTTCGCAAAATATCCAGAATTTGTCGATGGAGTTTCATCGATTAAAGTTCTCTCGCAAAGTGATAAAGAAGCAAAAGTAGAATACTCACTGAACGTTATTAAAACTTTTAAATATATCATCAACACTAAAATGGAGCGTCCTACTCGCGTTTCGTGGGCCCTTGATTCAGGTGATATTTTTAAAAAAAATGATGGTGGATGGACGCTTAAAGATTTAGGTGGCGGAAAAACAGAAGTAACCTATTCACTAGAAATTGATGTGAAAATGTTTGCGCCAAGTGCCGTGATTAATGCACTTACGACAAAAAATCTTCCAATAATGATGGAGTCGTTTTTTAAACGTGCTCGCACTCGTTAATTTGGAGTTTGTATGACTAAAGATGCCAATAGCAAAAAAGAGCAAGCAGAAAAAGGTGTTTTTTCCGACATCATTAAAAAAGTTGTAAGTGTTGGTGTTGGCGCGGGTTTTATGAGTGAAGAGGCGATAAAATCCATCATAGGAGACTTACCTCTTCCCAAAGATATTTTAAATGGCATGATTCAAAATGCTAAAGGCGCAAAGGAAGAATTCACACAATCGATTCGTGAAGAGCTTAGACTTTATTTAAGTAAAGTTGATGCTTCTAAGATTGTGGAAGATGTTTTGGATAAATATGACGTGGAAGTAGAGGCAAAATTCAAATTTAAGAAAAAAGAAAAAACAAAATAGGTTTTTATGAATCGTGCTCAGACAATTGCTTTGCAATTAGAAAAAGTGATTCGCGAAACTCTTCCAGCGACACTTATTGCCGTTTCAAAATATTCAAAAGCTGAAGAAATCGTTTATGCCTATCATGCTGGACAGAGAGATTTTGGAGAGAACAGAGTTCAAGACTTAATTGAAAAAGCAGCATACTTTGAAAAAGAAGGGTTACACGATGTTCGTTGGCATTTTATCGGACATTTACAATCTAACAAAGTAAAAGATCTTTTAAAAATTCCAAATCTAGTTGCCATTCATTCTATTGATTCTGAAAAATTAGTTTTAGAAATTGTTAAACGTGCAGGTGAATTTACGGGATCGCACTTAAATCTATTTTTTCAGGTGAATACTTCCTTTGAAGATGAAAAAAGCGGGTTTGAAAATTTAGATGATATTTTAAATTCACACAAGGCCATTGAAGACCTAGAGCTTAACGGAAAATTTCATTTGCATGGATTGATGACGATGGCCACTGTGCGCACGGATGACAAAGAAAAAGAGGCCCATCGTTGTTTCTCGCTACTTTTAAAATACAGAGAAGACTTAGTTAAAATTTTAAATCGTGATTTAAAATTATCAATGGGAATGAGTGGAGATTTTTCCATCGCTCTTCTGTACCAAACCGATTATGTAAGGATCGGATCCGCGATTTTTAAGTAATCTAGTAATTACCTAGACACTTCCACATTATTTTGGAAGCTTACCTCGGTTGACATGTAAAAAATTCACATATTTAACAATCAATGATTTCTTAAGGCATACTTTTAATATTCAACGTTAATTATGGGGAACCTATTATGCTTAACAGTAAAAGTTTAATTGCCATTTTCTTCTTAACTTTTTTACTATCTAACGTACATTCAAAAACAATTGTGATCTCTGACATAGATGACACTTTAAAAGATGCTCAAGTTTTAAACAAAATAGAAATGGCAAAAAAAGCATATAATATTCGTTTGGTTTTTCCGGGTATGAATAATTTGTTTCAAGAGCTAGAGGCAAGTTTGCAGAGCAGAGGCGAAAGTTATAAATTTTTTTATGTTTCTAATGCCCCTGATTTTTTAATGCAAAAGGCGCACGATAAATTTATCAGAATTAATCATTTTCCAGCAGGAAGTGTTTTACTTCGAGCGAAATTATCAGAGAGTGAGTATAAGATTAAAGCAATAGAGCAACTTATAATAAAGGAAAGACCAGATACTGTAATTATGATCGGTGATAATGGCGAACGTGATGCGGAAATTTACGAAAAAGTATCTACTAAATTATTTGTAAAATACGGCGTAGAAAAATCCTTTCAATTTATTCGTAAAACCTACACTAGTGCCCAGGGTGGAAAACAAATTTCAGAAGGGCAAATATTTTTTGTATCAGCTGGTGAAATTGCTACGGTTTTATATTTAAATGATCAATTAGGAAAAATTGAGGCCGAAAACTCAATTAATGCATTAATGTATAAATTTGATGGAGACCTATATCTTGAGCAACCAGCATGGATTGATTGTAGCGATCATCATTCAATTTTAAATGAGTTAAATCAAGATTTAAGAGGTCTTAATGTTTCCGATTTAAAAAACGCTGTGAATTCACGCTGTTCAAAGTATCCAAGAGGAAATGATTAAGTATAAGAGAAGGAAACAATTATCTATTTTTAAGATAGGTAATGTCTCCATATTCTATAACCTTATCCTAATGAATTCTGTTAGATTGGCTTAAAAATTACATGAGGAGATATCACATGTTGAAAAATAGAAAAGTTCCACATCTTAGTCTTTTAAGTTATGTAAACGGTTCATCTCAAGATCAAGTGAAGTTTGTTGACGACATCATGGTAGGACTTAAAGACTACGGTTTTATTATCTTAAAAGATCACTTAGTTGATCAGAAAAAAGTTGATATGGCCTATGATTTTTTAAAAGAGTTTTATAAACTTCCGACCGAAGTCAAAATGAAATATCGTGGAAATAATGCTGGTCAACGAGGATACACTCCATTCAAACAAGAACACGCAAAGGATTCGAAATTTGGAGATTTAAAAGAGTTTTGGCATGTAGGGCGAGAACTATCGATGACGAGTAAATATAAAGGTGTTTATCCTGATAACGTATGGCCTAGTGAAATAGCACACTTTAAAGAGGTTATGCTCGATCTCTATAACTCAATGGATAAAACTTCGGAAGTTTTATTAGAGGCAATTGGAAAAGGATTAGATGTTCCTGATACTTTCTTTAAAGAAATGATTCATGATGGAAATTCAATTCTAAGGGCCATTCATTACCCACCAACAACCGGACATGATGTAAAAAACTCAGTGAGAGCTGCGGCACATGAAGATATTAATTTAATCACACTTTTAGTTGGAGCAACTGATTCAGGGCTTGAACTTTTAGATCGCGATGGGACGTGGCTTGCGGTTAATTCAAATCCCGGAGAAGTTGTTGTTGATACGGGGGATATGATGTCTCGCTTAACTAATAATGTTCTACCTGCAACAACTCACAGGGTAGTAAATCCGGATGATAGTGGAAGTGCTAGATACTCAATGCCATTTTTTGTTCATCCACACTCAGAAGCAGTTTTAAGCTGTTTACCTTCGTGTGTTGGAGCTGGAGCAAAATATCCAGATATCACCGCCGGGGATTTTTTAATTCAGCGACTAAAAGAAATTGGTCTTTATAAGTAATAAAAAAAGAACCCGCTTATTATGCGGGTTTTTTTATGCCCGCGAGAGGCAGGGGCCGAAGCGGGCGAGTCTAAAATCTAAGTCCTACAGAAACTTTGGAATTAATGATGGTATTATTTTGTGATATGCCGTCAGAGAATTTTTCCGTTGAAGAAATATTTTCAACAGATGCTTCGAATTGGAAAGCCTTAGTGCTAGTAAACGGTAGCAAAAATCCAATTCTTAGTTCTGGGATAATGTAGGCACGACCACTAGAAGTCGATTCATCTACGGCAGTTGTGGACTTTCCAATCCCACCAGTAAGTGTGGCATACCAATTTTGTTTTTTTGATTTTGTCCAAGAGATCAAATGATAGGTAATGGATCCTGTGAGCATTGTTCTTTTTGTTTCTACATCAACATTCCCAGCATCTAGGCGATAAACTTCCACATCGTATCTTGCTCCAGCAGACAACTCAAATTCAGGTGAAAAGCGATAGTGATATTCTCCCGCAAATTGTGAACCAGATCTTTTAGAGTTATTGGAAGTCGAAACATCAGAAGATGTTTGATATAAACCGAAAGCATAATTATAAAATAGTGACCAACTGTTAGATTGTCTAAAATGGTTAACTTCTTCCTTATATATTTCAGGCAACTCTAAGTTGTCGGTGTTAACAATAACGCTGCCATATGCGTGAGGAATAAAATCGATAATGTCATTTTTTTTAAATGGGATATTTACATTACGTTCAATTGGTTCCCATAAAGAATAGTTATGTGTGACCTCAATTGCACGGCAAACTAGGTTTACGTTACCATTGGCAAGAACAACTTCCTGTCCTTTGATCACTCCTTCGCGCGTCCCTTTAGGAAGAATGAGGTTTCTTTGATCACTTGATACTGCCTGTACAATATGGATTTCTTCCCGAGCTAAAACTTCGGTTATTAAACAAATGGTCAACAGTAAAAGAAAGCAATATTTCATACTTAAAGTGTAACGTTATTTTGTGCCAAAAGAAATTGGCAAATTTGTCATGTCATCCTCATTTTCCTTCTTAAAGTAAAACGCTTAAGTAATAGAGACCTTTGACGGACTAGATGTTTCTTGAATTCTCAAATAAAAATTACTGGATAATTACACTCAGAGATAAAATTACTTAGAAGCTATAAAGAAAAACTGAGTATTATCGATAAGTTTTTGAAGGTCTTTAAATATAGATGGGGATTTTCAAATTTTAGGATGATATGAATTCCAAAAGTTTTGTAGTTTATTTTAAATGGTTGCTGTGGGGAATGTTCATTCTTTTTGCATCGTGCGTTCCGAAAGTCACAGAGAAAAAAGCAACATGTGGAAGTTCACAATCATTTAGTTCAAAGACCCGTGATTGTATTACTGAAAAAGCAAAGGCCCGAAATCTTCCAGAAGCAAAACCATCTTCTTATTCTCTCTCCGAAGGCGAAGTAAAAACTCTAACGTTGTCGTACAATGATAAAGATGGTGATCTTGCACGAACGTGTGTTGTAAATGATGCTAGCTCTGATATTGAATTATTTTCTCCTAAAATGTCTGAAGCATTAGTCGAAGCAAAAAAACTTCGTGATGCAATTAATTTAGATATTCAAGCACAAGAAGCAGAAATGCCTGCGAGCGCACATATCACTTTAACCAAAGCGAACTTACAAAATATTGACGATGCGATTGATTCAATCGGGACCACTCTTGGGTTAACGCCGATTCTTTCTTATTTTGAAGTAATTCGCTTAAATGCTAACGATGCTTATGATCAGTTAAAACTTTATAATACAACCATGGCGCTTATTTATTTTAATGCTGCGGTATCTGATCAACTAAAGATTGCGACACCGTATTTAAAATCAGTGGCCGATCGCTGCTTTTGCGACGCTGTCGGAATTTGTACGACAAAAGTAGGTAGTATTGGGTCTTTTGCAGGGACAGTTGGATTTAGTTTTACGGTTAATGACGGAATTGATGGAGAGTCAATACTAAAATCTTCAAATATTGCAGTTTCTAAACTTAATCACAAGCCATTTGCACCATTTAAATTTGTTACAGTTACAGAGAGTGCTACTTCAAGTCCAACAACATATACCGGAATTACTCTTCCTGCTGGTTTAGATGTAGATAGTGATTCGGTAACAAGTTCTTTACTGACTCAAGGAAGTTTGGGATCGGCCAGTTGCTCTAGTGGTAGTTGTTCGTACTTACCTGCAGATGGTGACGCTTTTAATGTGACTGTTGCGACGAAGGCAAAGTCGACATTTTTTGGAGTAGAGCTTGAAGCATTAGTGGCAGGAGCATATCCCAATAGTTTTCAAATTAATTTTAAATCAATTGATACAAAATATTCGCGTTATTTAGTAAGTACACCTGTTGTGGAAGTTAATCTTCCTAGTATTGATATTTATCTGCCACTAAATTATGAATTTACCTCTAGCGAATTAGCTTCGTGGTTAAATGGAGATTCATATCTTGCAAGTTTTGCATTGGCCACAGCTTTGGTTCCCAGTGCGAGTCAGACTGCCGCTAGTTTACCGACATCTTACTCGATGTCTGCAACTACTACTGGAGCTGGTGGATATGATAGTTTTACATACCGTTATACTGATTCAAAAGGATTAACCTCAAATACAGGTACTGTCGTTGTGGATGTCACCGCAACTAATGATGCTCCAGTTCCAAAAGTTATTGTTGGAGCACCAACACAAGAAATTTTTAGAGATTCTGGGGCAGTTCCAACTGCAGTTTATGATTCGATCGAACTTTATACTCCAGGCAATGTCGATTTTTACACTGATGCTGATGGTGATTTGGCGACAATGTGTAAAGTTTCTTTCTCAGATTTTAATCCACAATCAGTTACCCCAAGTGATACAACTTCAGTTCCTCTGCGTGCAGTTTTAAATACTGGGGGAACTCGTTGTGCTTGTGATGGTGCAGGACATTGTTCATTTGATTTAAAAGCCGATTTCAGACAAAATCCCGGTGATGTACAAGTTTACTATGCCTTTAGTGATGGAACAACTTGGTCGACCTCAGCGCAATCAATGATTGTTAAAGTTAAGCCATCAAATGTTCAGCCAAGCTTCGGAGCTCCAACGGCACTTGCTTCAATGGACGAAGATGATCCTAAAACCCAAATTATTACCGTGCCGATTTGGGCCAATGATGCTGTTTTAGGTGATAGTGAAATAGGTGTTGGTGGTCAAAATTTAAAATATTCAATGAGTGTAACGGCCACGAATCCAGCTCTTTTTGATATGAGCAGTATTGTAGTTAAATATGAAACTTGCAATCCTTCGTGCACCAGTGTGATAGTGACTAATTCAACCAGTTTAACAAACTATGTTTTATTGGGGGCCGGAAACGGAGTTACCGGAATTACTAAAAATTTAAAAGTTGAGTTTACTCCTAAGTCTAATCAAGCTGGTGATATTACCATTAATTTAAAATTGGAAGATGTTCCAACCGCAACCAATCTGGCGCTTGGGGAATTAGCGCTGCAAAGTGTGACTTTAACTTCAACGACCACGGTTAATGAAGTAAACGATCTGGCATTAATTACAGATAGTGATATTGTGGCGAAAACTCCAGTAGGTAATGAGGTCGTCGTTTCAACTGAAGAGACTGCAGAGAATTCTCCAATCTTATCTCGTGGGTTTATTCTTGATGAAGGAGGAGGAGTTGGAGAAGATACTCAATTGGTTTCAATTGCAAGTTTAACTTCAGACAATACCGCCCTTGTGTCAGTTTCAAATATTACTCCAATTTTTGATAAAAATGGTGACGGAGTTTACGAAGATTTAGATGCAACTCCAACAACTGATGAAGTTTTTAAAACCCCAACGTATCCTCTGGTAATTGAAGCAGCGGCAACGGATATTAATACTGGCAGCAAAAAATTATTATTTAAGATTACTCCGACTCCAGGAAGTTACGGTATTGCCAATATTAAATTCACTTTAACAGATGATGGACCGGTCAATCCCGCAACACCGCTAACATATGTTTTATCAGTTATCGTTCATCCAATAAGCACGATTCATGGAGGATGGACACATCTTTCTTCGACAGGAATTAAACTTAAAAAAGATGGGGCCCCATTAACTAATAACTATGACTGTACAGTGGCAATGCTAACAGGAACTGGTTCTCCTCAAGGAGCACAAAACAGTTCGCGCGCATTCTCAGTTTACTACGATACAAGTTTTAAAAATTGCTATTACTCGACAGGGACCGGATTTAACAATTGGGCAACCTTAAATACTTATTGTCCGATGAGCAAAAAATGTTATACCGGAAATGCCCAGCAGTGCTTGTATGATTCGTCTCAAGGAACGACAATTCCAACGGGATTAACTAACGGTGACGTGTATGCGACGATCAATACATCAACGCAAGCAGTAACTTGTTATAAAGTTGATAACTCAAATGCAGTGGTCTTCACACCAACGAGTACAACACTTTCATGGAAAGCATTTAGTATCTCAACTTCTTCAATGACAATATCTCCTAGTCTTTCGAAATATTATATTTTTAGAAAAAAAATAAGCGAGGAATATGATTTAACTAAACCATTAACAAGCGTAGCATCTAACATTTTATCATATACAGATACCACTGGATTTGGTGGTCGTGCTTATCATTATATGGTTGTTCCAGAGGTCACCTTCAATTCTAAAACGGTAAAAGTTTTCCCTTCTGAAGTTTTTTCAGAAGTAAGAATGACTGCTCCATCAGCAAACTACAGCTTTGTTCATCGTTGGATGGTGAATCAAGAAGTATGTAACCGCATGGGATTTAATACAAGTATGTCAGCTCCTAATCGCGTGGACCCAACGAATAATTATCGTTGTCCATTTAGAGGACCTGGTGAAGTCTTTGATGCTAGTGATTCGAATTATTATTATGATATTGGTTCAGATTATCTTGTCGATCAAGTTGAAAATGGATGTCCATTTAGTGAAGCACCGACGTGTAATGGTGGATCTGCATGTGTGAGCACGGGAACAGCGAAACCTAGCGTGAGTGCCGCAGTAGCTTCTGTCTATTACACAAGAGGAAATGGTAAATGTTGGTATAAATTTGGTGCGGCCAATACAGATTGGGAAGAATTTAATTTAGCAGCGGTGACTCCAAGTAGCATTGGAAATCGTAGTATCTCAAGCTTTAATCCACCATTAACGAATATGAATAAAGCGGCGGCACAAACTTATTGTGCAGCAAGAACTGCAGAAAAAATTCATACGGATGATGTTGTAGCGGGCGGAGTTGATACGGGAACATTCTCTCTGCCTTCAAGAAAAGAGCAAATTGCTATTTCAGCATTTCCATTAAAATTACAATCTTTTGATCAATCATTTGCAGATTATACTGATGGTGAAATTCAAACAATTGAAAATGGTGAATCGTTAAATACCAATGCTTATTGTAATTCAAATTATGCCAGTGGATTAGAGGCAAGCTTTGTGGATACAGCATATCCGCCATCATCACTTTTATATTCAATGCCAGGGATTCAATCATCAGCTATTCGCTCAATCGTCACAGGATCAGTTGCGTGGGGAAGTTTAAAGGGAACCACTCAATGCGTGTCTCGTTATGGAATTCAAGATTTATTTGGTAACGTGGCAGAATGGGTGAAAGACGATTTAGAGTGGGATGCGGTTAATGAAGTTGTCACATTTAAAGCAGCAGAAACAGATTCAGATTTTGAAGATGACTTAGTGGCTTCCAAAATTCCTTATCAGTTTAACTATCAAATAGGCCCATGTAATGATGCCGATGGAAGTGGCGTGTGTGATACGGCCGATAATGCGATTACCGACGCGTGGGAAATTACTGAGCGTCAGTATGGAGCGACAAAAATGTCTTTCCCATTAGGACTACCATTTTCAGAAGCTTTTGAAACGCCATATCCAAATAGCCCAGTTATTCCATACCTATTAGATATCGGAAAAACCTCAGGTGGTATTTCTTCTGGGGCCTTACATAGCGATAAATTTACGATTAACTCAAATACTGTGGGTACCGGCGACGTCAATATGATTACCGGTGGATCGTTTAAGTCGGGTAATGCCGCTGGTAGATATTCCTTTGAACTAAAACCATCAACGTACTCATCAAGTGATGTTGGTTTTAGATGTCTTGCTCCAATTAATTACTAAAAGCATTTCCAAATGGAACTCTCTTTATTAGAATGAATAGGATTCTATTCATTTGGGTTGAGACATGTTTTTATCGCTTTCGCTTTTAGTTGTTTCGAATATTTTTATGACCATTGCATGGTATGGGCATTTAAAAAATCATCAGCATTCAACTTTGTTAAAAGTGATTTTGATTTCTTGGTGCATTGCTTTTGTGGAATATTGTTTTCAGGTGCCTGGAAATCGCATTGGGGTAAATTTTATGACGATTCCTCAATTGAAAGTGGCCCAAGAAATTATTGCGATGACCGTATTTGCTGTTTTTGCAGTTACATATTTAAAAGTTCCTCTGACAAAAAATTTTTTATACGCCAGTGTCTGCTTAGTTTTTGCGGCGTTTTTCATGTTTAAGGATAGAGTATGAAAAAAGTTATCAGCTTCGTTAATCAAAAAGGTGGAGTGGGAAAAACCACGCTCGCTTTTAATACAGCTCACGCACTAGCAAAAAAAGGCAAACGGGTTCTTTGTTTGGATTTAGATCCTCAAGGAAATTTGTCTTATCTTTTATCGCGTGGAGAGTCTAGGGAGCGATCAATTTTTCAATTGCTTATTAATTCCTTAAAAGAATTAAAAACTCTGCATCTTCCACTACTAGTTTCTGAAACTCTGGTTAGAGGAGAGGTTGATCTTATCCCCGCAGGCCAGGATTTATCTGGTTTTGAATTAACGGTTTCAGGAGTACAATTTCCAAGACCACTTATCTTAAAACGTTTTTTAGAAAATTCTGGGCTCTTGGATCGCTATGATTATGTTATTATCGATTGCCCACCAACGTTAGGACTTTTAGTCGTTAATGCGATCTGTGCAACGGACGGAGTCATTGTTCCATTCAAAGCAGACGAGTTCAGTCTTCAAGGTGTAAAGCATTTCTATCAAATGTTAGCAGACATCAAAGATATGGGCATTGGAGCAAATCCAGAGATCATTTCACTTGTTCCAAATATGCAGGATCTAAGACGAAAAAGTGAAAATGATTCGCTGACAACGATTAAAGATTTCATTGGGGAAAATGAGCAATACATGTCGCAAGGTTTTACTAATAAGTCGGGAATTTTGCGCGCAATCAATGAAAAAAAATCAGTTTTTCATTTTGAATCGAAAGAATTTTTGCCGATAAAAGAAGAGTTTGGTGCCTTAGGTGCAAAAATCGAGGAGTGGGCAAATGTCTAAATCAAAAAATCCTTTATACGTCGTTTCAAAAAATGGAGTGGATGTGGAAGCCGCAAATAACATCGTGGAAATGCTTTTAAAAAAATTAAACCTTGATGCTCTTATTCCTGTTTTGAATGCCATCGTTGATACGCTTTTTCAAAGTGTGACTAGTTATCCGATATTCATCGAAGTAAAAAAAGTTTTCGATCGCATTTTTGAACAGATCATCAATCTGCTTTTTGAATTGCAGATGAAGTTTACGAAAAAATAATTCTAAAAAAAACTCGCTAGCGGAATCCCCACGGAAACACCCCACATGGTGATTTCGCTGGTCTCATGTTTCCAGTGAATATAATTTAATTCCCAGAAATATTTTTTTCCCCAGCGAAACCAAGAATTGGTGTAGTCTTCAGAACTAGACGTCGATAAAAACATTCCGTAAGTCATATATTCATTTTCGCGGGCAAACGGATGTTTCCAGATAACTTCAAAACCTTGGGGATAAATTGCGCGAAATCTCGAATCTTTAGCGTTTGAATATTTGTAATGCAGGCCTTGTAGACCCAAAAGGGTATTTAAAACTACACGCCCATCGAAGGCTTCGGCCAGATCATAAGAAAAATAAAAACCGGCATTGTTGAAAAATGTTTTTTGAATGACGGCGGCATCAAAAAATTTAAAAGATGAAGTTTCTCCCACATCAAATTTTCCATAGAGCATAAGCGATGGTGCGATGGCCGATTTTTTTGAAAGCTCTTCTTCTTTGGCCGAAAACATATATGGGCCAAAGCCGACGGCCAACTTCATGCGACTAAGCTTTTTAGGAAGTTTGGCATTAATTCTAATTTTTTTAGTTTCCCCCTTTTGATTAATTACCATAAAATCTGCAGGGGAGTTGTCTTCTAAGATAATTTTAAAGGGAGGTTCTGTTCCATTTTGCATTTTTAAGTTTGTGGAGGAGAAAGTGACTTCAAGTCTTGGGGTTTCATTGCCAAACTTTCCAATCTTTTTTAACACACACCCAATAGAAACATATTCATTATCTAAACCGGTCATGGTGATATCAAAAGGAGAGCAGGAATAATCAATAAGCTGAGTTTTTTTGATTGACTCGTTGTTGATGGACTCCACACGAATGGTGTCTATTTGTTTTGTGCCTTCGATGACTTTTATCTCGCCCGGGTTAAAAAGATCGATCCACAATTCGCTGTAAATCAGATTGCCTTTATTGATAGGAATAAAAGTTTCGCCTTTATATTCTAAATGAACATCTCCATTAGTTTTTTTTATGGCAATGCCCATCAGTGCTTCGGGAGTTAAGAGGTTATCGCTATTTCGCTCCCATCTTACAGTGTCATTAATAAATTTTGCACGAAGTTCAGGGTGAGTTAAGACAATATTAAAATTTTTAAGATCGATAGTGACTCTTGATTCGCCGAGAGTTTGTTTACCGAAGTTCACCGGGGCGGCATTAACAGAGATTGAAAATAATAAAATAAGAAGACTTATGCACAAAAAATTTTTCATGCTTTAAGTTTAAGGCATTATCTAAAAATAAAAAATGAAAACTTAGCGTGAGCGATTTTTCCGATTTTTCTCAATATTTCTGTTGAAGCCCGCACTTTGCGAAGAAATTGAATCAGTTGCTATTGCGGTATCGTCCTCAATTTGAGCATCGTTATCAATTATTGCTGGAGCGCGATTGCCAGTGAAAGCAGTGTCTAACTCTTGTGCTAATTCTGCTTCTTCGTAGGCCTTTATCTTTAAATCTTTTGATAATTGTGAAAGTTTTTCGCGTTCGTTCGCCAATCTTTCGGCCGATGGGTCATCTGCATTGGCATCTTCAAGCATTTGCACCTCTTCAGCACTTAGATATTCTTCGGCATCATTTTCATCATAATTAGCGTTGTAGTAGTTAGCGTGGGCCTTCATAGCGATAAAACTTGCTATTATGACACTTAGTAAAATAATTTTCTTTTTGGTGTGCTTCTTCATGATACAACCCTTCCTTCACTAATAGTTTGACGTAAACTTCGCAATTCGTAAAGGCGGAAAAAAAGACCGAGTAGAAGGCTTTATTAATTGTTGAAAAATTCGGTCTATAAGCCGAAAAAGTTATAACTTTTCCGGCGTTGACGCCGAAAAAGTAAAGTGATAGAATTGGATATATGACAATGATTAAAAGAGAAATTCTTCCTGAAATTTTAAAGAGTTCCGCCCGTAAAGTCATTCTTATTACCGGGCCTAGGCAAACAGGGAAGACCACACTTACAAAAATTTTAAGTAACTCGATTGAATATCTCAATTATGATCGTAAAGAAGATCGTAAAAAGATTATTACTGAGCAGTGGGATAGAGAGAAGGAGTATCTTGTATTAGATGAAATCCATAAGATGAAAAAGTGGAAATTGTGGCTTAAAGGATTATTTGATACCAGGGAAGGTCAGAAGATTGTTGTTACTGGAAGTGCGAGAATCGATACTCACCGAAAAGTAGGTGATTCAATGGCGGGTAGATATTTTGCGTTTCAATTATTTCCATTTGATCTGAAAGAATTAAAACTCGCAGGATATGGAAATACAGAAGAGAACTTTAAGCAATTGATGAATATGTCGGGTTTTCCAGAGCCTTTTTTGGAAAATTCACAATCTTTTTACAAAAAGTGGCGCAAGACTCATCTTGATATCATTGTTAAACAAGATATTGTTGCTATTGAAACAATAAAAAGAATATCAGATTTAGAAATGCTTATTGAGTTAATGAAAGATAAGGTTGGCTCAATTTTTTCTTATTCATCGCTTAGAGAAGATCTTTTAACAGACGATAAGAGTATTAAAAGATGGATGATGGCCCTTGAAAATTCATATCTATTTTTTAAAATTACGCCTTTTTCTAAGAGTATAAAAGACTCGCTAAAAAAATCTCCAAAATATTATTTTTATGACTTCCCACGTCTTACTGACCCTGGAGCGAAGCTAGAAAATTTTGTGGCCCTTTCGCTTTTCAAAGAAATTTCGCTTCGTAATGATCTTTTCGGCGAGGAATATACATTGCATTTTTTGCGAAATAAGCAAAAACATGAGATCGATTTTTTAATATGTTTAGATAAGAAGCCAATAATAATGATTGAAGTAAAATCATCAGATGATAGTATCTCAAAAAATTTTTCTTACTTTGGGCCGCAGCTTAAAAAACTCAATTCAGAACTTCAATCTGTACAATTAGTTCTAAATCTTAAAAAAGAGTATTCATCAAAAGATGGGATTAAAGTAAAGAATCTGATATCTTGGTTAGAAAAAATGCCTTTTTAATGTGAAGGATATAATTAGTGTTTAAAACCCGCAATTATCAAAAAATCGTACCGGAAAAAAACGATTTAGAGCTCTCAAGTTACTCATATGAGTTAGCGGATACTTTTATTGCCAAAAGACCAGAGCAAAATCGTCATGAGGCGAAGCTTTTAATCTATGATCAAAACACTGATACCGTGAGTTTTGATCGCATAAATAATATTACAAATTATCTGCCCCAAAATTCGACGTTAGTTTTTAATCAGTCGAAAGTTTTTCCTTCACGCATTTTTGTGCGTAAACAATCCGGTGGAAAGGGAGAGATTTTTTTATTAACTCCAACTCCTAACTCTGACGGTCATTATCTTGCTCTAGTAAAGTATCGCGGAAAAAAAGAAGATGGTGATGAGCTTTTAGTTATGCAAGGAGAAATCTCTGTTGGAAGTGCCCGAGTTGAGAAGCGCTCAGATGAAGATGAGAGTGTTTTTTTAGTAAGCTTTGATTTACCAAAAGATCCATTAGAATATGCCAAGCTTCCAATTCCGCCGTATATTAGAGATGGGGTAGCGGACGAAAAAGATTTATTAGATTATCAAACAACCTATGCATCTGTTTTAGGCTCAGTGGCCGCACCAACGGCCGGGCTGCATTTTAGTAGTGAACTTAGATCCAAATTAAAGGCGCAAGGACATACCGAAGCGTTTGTGACTTTACACGTAGGTCTTGGAACTTTTAGGCCAGTGACCAGTTCAAACATACTTGAGCATCATATGCACAAAGAAAGTTATATGATTGATCAGGATAATTTTCAAAAAATTAATAATGCAAATTTTAGAGTAGCTGTTGGAACCACGACTTTAAGAAGTTTAGAGAGTGCTCTGCATTTAAGTGATATGCCTTCCGAAAAATTCATCGGTAAATATTTTGATACTTCAATATTCTTATATCCCGGAATAGAAGTTAAAAGTATCGATGCGCTTTTAACCAACTTCCATCTTCCGGAATCAACATTACTAATGTTAGTTAGCTCCATTGTAGGTCGAGTAAAAGCATTAGAGCTTTATGAAATGGCAAAGAAAGAAAATTTTCGCTTTTTCTCTTATGGAGATGCGATGTTAATTATTAGGAAACAGCAGTAATGAAAAAGATTTTTAAACAAACGGCTAAATCTAAAAATGCTAGAGCGGGAGTTATTTCTACTGCCCACGGAGAAATTGAAACTCCCATTTTCATGCCCGTAGGTACTCGCGCGACAGTAAAGACCATGTGGCAAGAAGATTTAGAAGAAATGAATGCCCAAATTATTTTGGGAAATACTTATCACTTATATCTGCGTCCTGGTCACGAGCTTATTGAGCGCGTAGGAGCAAGTAACGGTGGTGGGCTGCATGGTTTTATGGATTGGAAAAAACCCATTCTAACTGACTCTGGAGGCTTTCAAGTTTTTTCATTATCGAGTTTAAATAAAGTCACAGAAGAAGGTGTAACTTTCTCGTCTCATCTAGATGGATCAAAACATTTAATCTCGCCAGAAAAATCCATGGAGATTCAAAAAGCATTGGGTTCTGATATCGTGATGGTTTTTGATGAATGTCCGGCATTGCCGGCAACTAAAGATCGTTTGCGTGAGAGTATGGAATTGACTCTTAGATGGGCGAAACGCTGTCGTGATTATGATTTAAAAGAATTTCAAAATTTATTTGGAATTATTCAAGGTGGATTACATGCTGATCTTCGCGAAGAATGCATGATTCGCTTGGAAGAAATGGGCTTTGAAGGCTTGGCACTGGGTGGATTATCAGTTGGTGAAAAAAACGACGAGATGGTGGATTTTTTAAATAATTTTGTTCACAAAATGCCCGAGACAAAACCCCGCTATTTAATGGGCGTAGGTAAGCCATTAGATGTTCTAAATGGTATTCGCGCGGGCCTTGATATGTTTGATTGTGTGCTTCCATCAAGAAATGCTCGTAATGGTCAATTTTTAACAAAGAGAGGGCCTTTAAATATTAAGAAAGAAAGATTTAAAGAAGATTTACTCCCACCTGATGTGGACTGTGACTGTAAAGTCTGCCGTCGTTATTCGCGTGCGTATATTCGCCATTTATATACGGTTGGTGAGTATTTAGCTGGGAATCTCATTACCTATCACAATTTATATTTCTATTTATCGATGGTTAAAGAGTCAAGAAAGGCGATAATCGCAGATAAGTTTGACGACTTCTATCAAGCATTTTATAAAACTTATGAATCAAATGAATGGAATTAATTAATATAAGGATTTTCATGAAAAAATTAATCGCTATCTTTACTCTTATCTCTTTTAATGTTTTTGCGGACGGTGCAGCCCCAGCACAAAATCCAATGTTTCAATTTTTACCACTTGTTCTAGTGTTTATTGTCTTCTATTTCTTAATGATCAGACCTCAACAAAAGAAAATGAAAGAAGAACAAGAGATGATCAATAAACTTCAAAAAGGTGACGAGATCTATACAAAGTCTGGTATGATTGGAGTTATCCATGGATTAACAGATAAAGTTGCAACATTAGATATGGGCGACGGAGTAAAAATTAAAGTTGTTCGTTCTCAAATTGGTGGATTAGCAAAATCAATTTTAGAAGTTAAAGAAGCAAAGTAGTAACAAAACGGGATACACTATGTTTGGATTAGGTGCTGGCGAATTATTTCTTATCTTTCTAATTGCCCTTTTCTTTTTAGGCCCAAAGAAGCTTCCAGAGCTTGCTAAAGGCTTAGGAGTAGCTTTTAGAGAGTTTAATAAAGCAAAAGAGCACATGCTAGAAGAGATGAATAAACCGGCCGACAAAGTGAAGGCCGAGCTCGCGGCCAAAGAAGAAGGGCCTAAGATTTCTGTGGCCCTTCAAGGTCAAACCAGCGAGCATGCTAATGAACAAGATGAGCTTATGCCAACACGTGATAAATTTGAGAACAAAAAAAATTCATAATACAAAACATTAAAATATTCAGGACATTTCTTAAAATTAAACCTTATTTACATGTATAGTTCGTCGCCCCCAGAGTTAACTCTGCAGTTTTTGCTGTTTTATCGTATTGAACAACAACATTCTCTTTTTTATTTTCAAATGTTGCCATTAGTGCATTTTGAGTTTTAACAGTTAAGTTATAAATTGCAGCTCTTGATCTTCCTACAGCAGGAACTGAAGTTACCATTGCCGAGTTAGAATTATATTCTGGAGATACACCGCTTGTGCGACGAACAGTTAGTTCTACAATAAATGGAATTGAGGTGATTCGCTCTGGCCTACATGCCAATTTGGTTTCAGTTATTCCGCCTGATCTAGGTTGAGCTGTGGCCGATAAACTCAACAAAAGTGCTAAAATTAAACTTGGTTTCATGTCGCCTCCTTAAATAATGTGAGTAATGTAATTTGTTTTGATCTAGCGAAAATATCACATACTTAAAATGTTCGGTGTTGTTGTGAATATTTTATAGAGCTCACTTGAGTGAAGACGAAGAGGGTTTATTTGTAACTTAAGCGCTCAAAGGCCCATTTTGGGTACCTGAAGAGTTTCAATTATTTCGGATATTGCCCAGGTTAAAAGCTTTTAACCTTAAAATTTCTCATTTACACTAACTTATACTATCCACTATACTTTTTTGATAAATCTTTAAAAGAAGAGCAGAGTTACTATAATCTGCGATGGATCGTCAGATCTTAAAAAAGGGAGTTTTTAATGAGAAGCAGCTGGTGGATGCGCTTTAGTTTTCTTTTAGTGCTCATCGTTTTATCGATCATGGTGCTATTACCAACCGTCATGAAATTCAATGAAGAAAGTTCTTATCCTTTCAAGTCAAAAGTAAATCTTGGACTTGATCTTCAGGGTGGTCTTTATATGGTTCTTGGAATCGACTTTAAAAAAGTTTTTAAAGACGAAGTAAAAGGCTATGGGAGAAAAATTGAAGCATTAATGAAGGACAAAGATATCAAGGCTTCTCTTGGTGATTTAGATGAGTCAGACGCACTAGATCCTAAGCAGACACTTATTTTTGAAAATGCTAAAGACATCGAAGCGGCAAAAACAAGAATAAAAGAATTTTATCAAGGATTAGTCCGTATCACAAAAGAAGACGGAAATAAGCTCGAGATCGCTGTTTCAGCTACAATAAAAAAACAAATTGAAGAGCAGTCAGTTGGAAAATCAATTGAAGTTATCAGAAACCGTATCGATGAATTTGGGGTGACTGAGCCAGAGATTTTATCACAGGGTAATGATCGCATTATCGTTCAGCTTCCTGGTGTTCGCGACATTGAAAGAGCAAAAGATCTTATTGGGAAAACTGCTAAGCTAGAATTCAAAATGGTTAATGATAAAGTTACAGGCACTCAATTAGTTGAGTGGATGAAAAAAACTGAAGCTGCGGGAATTAAATTTAAAAAAGGAATGCGCTTTTCTGAATATATTAAAACGATGAATGAGTTTTTAAAAAATGATATTCCTGAAGGTCATGAGTTAGCTTTCGAAAGAAAAGGAACCAGAGTTGATGGCGAAGGCGAAAATTTAATTCCCTTCGTGGTTGAAGCCGCTCCTCAAATTACCGGTGATGATCTGCAAGATGCGCGGGTAGAAATTGATCAACAAAAAAATGAACCACACGTATCAATGGAATTTAAGCCACAAGGTGCAATCCGTTTTGAAAAAATTACGGGTGATAATATTGGAAGAAGAATGGCAGTTATCTTAGATGGTAACGTTTATTCTGCGCCAAATATTCAATCAAAAATTGGTGGTGGTCGCGCGCAAATCACAATGGGTGGAGGAAACTTCAACTCAATCATGAAAGAGGCAAAAGACTTAGCGTTAGTACTTCGAGCTGGAGCACTTCCAGTTCAATTAGACTTCCAAGAGCAAAGAACCGTTGGCCCAAACCTTGGAGCGGATGCTATTCATAAAGCGCAAATTGCTTCTTACTTAGGTTGTGGATTAGTCTTTTTATTCGCCATCCTTTATTACAAAATTTCAGGTGTCATTGCAGTATTGACTCTTTTAATTAACGTTCTATTCACTGTAGCTATCTTAATTGGTATCGATGCCACGTTAACTCTTCCAGGGATTGCAGGGATTGCGCTCACTGTTGGTATGGCCGTTGATGCGAATATCGTTATCTTTGAGCGGGTGCGAGATGAGATTCGAAAAGGTATCTCAAGCACAAAAGCTTTTGAGTTAGGTTACGCCCATGCATTATGGACAGTATTAGATGCCAACATTACTTCCGCTGCTGCTGGTTTCTGTCTTCTCAATTTTGGTACAGGTCCAATTAGAGGATTTGCGGTTACGTTGTTAATTGGTATCGTGGTAACTGTTTATACCGCGTATTTTGTTTCGAAAGTTTTCTACGAATTCTATATCGAAAAAATGGTATCGAAAGATTTATCAATTTAAATTCTAATTTAAAGGAAAGTATATGATTGAGTTAATTAAACATGGAACCACAATCGATTTCGTAGGGAAGATTAAGTACATTACTTCTTTTTCTGTTTTGGTTATGATTGTGGCGATTTGGGGAATTGTAAACAAAATGAACTATGGCGTAGACTTTCGTGGTGGAGCAGAAGTTCAAGTAAAGTTTTCACAAAAAGTAGAGCTTGAAACGATTCGTAATGATCTTTCAAGTGCAGGCTTCAAAGGTGTTTCTGTTCAAACTATTGGCGAAGAAAAAGACAATGAAGTTCTTTTAAAAGTACAAGCTGAAGAAGGACAGTTAAACGAAGTCACTCAAAAAATGAGTGAATCACTAAAAACTAATCTTCAAGGAATTAATGTTGAAATTCAAAAAGTAGATATTGTCGGCCCAAAGGCCGGAAATGAACTTAGACTTTCAGCGATTAAAGCGATGCTTTGGGCAATCTTAGCGATCATGGTCTATATTGCTATTCGCTTTGACTTTAGATACGCACCAGGGGTTATTATTTCTCTTATTCACGACGTCGTTGTTGTTTCTGGAATTATTGCTTTTTCTGGTTTTGAGTTTTCATTGCAGATGGTTGCGGCGCTTTTGGCGATTATTGGATACTCGGTAAATGACACGGTAATTGTTTATGACCGTATTCGTGAACATGAGGAAATGGATAAAACGCTTCCACTAGCAACTCATGTTAACAATGCAATTAATGATACATTATCACGAACTATTCTTACTTCAATGGCAACTTTACTCGTTTCAGGAATGATGTTTGCTATGGGGGGTGGGGCAATTAAAGATTTCTTCTTTGCAATGTCAGCAGGGATTATCTTTGGTACCTATTCGTCTGTATACGTTGCAGGAGCAGCAACGATTGCTTTTGATCGTTTTTTTGCAAAAGATGAAAAGAAAAAGACCAATCAAACGGCACATGCTTAATGTAAAAACTCTTATTCTACTAGCAGGTCTGATCATTTTTAAAAGCGGACCTGCTTTTTCTTTAAATAATGGAGATGCAAATTTCCAAAATGAAGATCTAGACGCTAAAAAACTCGAAAAGGTACTTGTTGATTACAATAAAGACTCAAAACGAGTTTTGGATGATACTCAGAAGCTTAGCAATGATGAAAAAAAAGATATCACGGATGAAGAACTTACACGCGAAGAGATTAAGGAACTTGATAGTTTTGCTAGCGAAATAAAAAAAGAACAGCGTAAAAATATTCCACTTCCAGATTATAAAAAAGAGAAACTCCCAAGTGATTTAAGTAAGCTTAAGTTTTCAGAGTCTGTTATTTATTTACTTCAACCGCTACAAGCTCTACCTGATCATGAACTTAGAAAAATTATTGTGGATAAGGTAAGTACTTCCGCCTATGAACCTATTTTTGAATTTGAACCAAGGCTTTATGATTTTTGCGTTCGTATGGTTAAAGATAAAACAGCGATTTCTCAATTTTCTAAGATCGTCGAGAACAGGTACAAATTACTTCGAATGTTTTATGCCACCCTTTTTACTTTTTTTATCGCATGGGTGGTAAAAAAGGCGATGTATAATAAGAATCGACCACTTTTTAGTACACTTTTTTATAGTTCAATTCGTATTAGTTTTTTTATGGCCGTTCGCTTGAGTGTTCTTTGGTATTTTTTTTCTGAAGAATTAAGACCTACAGTGCAGATTTTTAGTGATGTTTTTTTTAGTTAATTGCGAATTGGAGGATTCCTTAGCAATAACATTCTGAAAAAATATAAAACTAAATTATGTCAAAATAATTGGTCTATTTTTAGTAATTATCATTGAGTGTTCAAATTGAGCTGATACACTTCCTGCTTTAGTGAAGTCCAACCATCATTTGGTTTTTAAAAAAATCAAAAAAAGTATCGTCCGATTAGAAACTTGATGACTATCCCTGGGATAAGCATTGTTCGTGCCAATATAATAACGGCCACTGCCTACTATTCTGAGCGATTTAGAAAATAAACATCAATTCTGGGGTTGCTGCAATATTTAGTCCAAGAAGTTGAGTTAGTCGTAATTATAGAGTCTTTCATAAATTGTACTTCACAATAATGAATTCTCTTAGGCATATTTTAGCTATTAGGGTATAATTCTACTAAGTGCATAGGCACAATCTATAAAAACTAATAATAAGGTGTCACGTCTTATAACTATATTTATTAAAGGACATTTATAATGTACCAATATTTTAAACGATTCTTTTTTTTCGTGACCTTAGGTAGTACCTTCTTATTTGCGCTCGTCAATTTTGATAATGTAGATGCGTTGACGTGGCAATCAAAATCTGGATTTGTAGGCACCTGTCAAGGCGGTCCCTCATCTCCAGCAAACGGCGATTCATGTTCTACTTTGGGTGATACTACAACGTGCTACTCTAACGTTACCGGTGGTGGAGGGTGTGGTATGATGCAAACTTTCGTTACGCCTTTGAATTGTGAATGCCTCTATTAGAAATTTGGGAAGACTGAATTTTTTGGATTTCAATTTAGATGGAGGATTAAAAGATTCCTCTATTATAATGCCTTAATTGTACCTTAAGCAGAATTGAGCATCTTTTAAGACAGCTCATGTACGCTCGTGACAGGATCGAATTTTCGCAAATATTAATGCCCCGATTTTGGGGCCTGAAGCAGAGTAACTTGATATCACAATTTGTGATACCAAGTTTTCTTAATCACCGGACTCTTTGTAGGAACTCTGAATTTAGCTCGCCATTTTAAATGTTAGTTTGGCACCCGTAGCAGATATGACTTTAATAAATAAATCACAACTGATCCCTGCTAGTGCACCATTTTTAATAGCAGACACTTTTGATCTAGCAACACCTGACAGCTTCACAACCTCATTAACAGTTAAACCAGATTTGGATATGGCCTTAACGGCCATCTGTGAAAGTTCCACTTTATGCTCCATAAGAGCAGTGTCACATTTATTTAAACTAAGTGCATCTCCCAATTCTTTAGCATGTTTAGTTACAACATAATTTTTTTTGTTACTCTTCATTACTAAGCTCCTTGAGAAATTCCTTTAATCTAGTCTTTCCCGTATCAATTTCTTTTTGAGGTGTCTTTTGAGATTTTTTCTTAAAACTGTGAAAAACTAAAATCCCAACTTCTGTTTTTAAAATATAAAAAGCTCTATAAATTCCATCAGCACCTTTTAATCTGATTTCAAAGCAACCAGAAGCTACCGACTTCATAGATTTTGTATCAGGTTCACCAACACTTTCTCTTTTTTGGAGTTTAGTGAGAATTGAACCTAAGTCTTTTTTTATCTCAGCAGGCCAAGTAAGTATTTCTTTTCGAGCAGGATCATAGAATATAACACTAAGCCAGTTTGTCTTTTTCTCTTGGATATTGTGTCCCTTTTTTGGGACACTGTCAACATCCTCAGTAGTTTCTCTATCTTTTTTACTCATAAATTTAATCCTTTTTAACAATTAGAGTAATTTCACAAATTTATGAAATGTTAAGATTTATCGGCCCTAAAAATACTAATCACATTATCCCCAAACTCGATTGCTTCAGGTGCAAACCCAAGGCATTCATTTTTAGGGATATCTCGATCTCTCTTGATTTCCAGAATAAGTTTTCAAAGGCTACTATTATTGGGAACGGTTCGTAAGCCATCTTCCTATTGTAGGGTCTGAACTTTTCGCATTTGAATCATAAGTTCGATCAACTAGGATTAAATCTTTTTCCAAATCAATCTGATTCCATGTTAAAGCACCCATGTTAAAGCATAAAGTTTCACCACGTTTTTTGTTTCATTCAAAGATGATTTAATTAATCCCATCGCTCTAATGACTATCGATGGAACAGCAATTTTATTCTATTTAAAAAAGTTGATTAATTGGTGAATTTTTTGATTCACGTAAAACTGGAAAATATAATCTTTGCTTAGAAAAATAAAACCACTAAGAAACTAATGAAATAGATTAAATATTTTATCGATTTTTATAAAATTTATTATATATTTTGCATTACGAATTTATTCCTATATTTCTTCTTCCAGATAAATGTATCAAAAACATAATGAGTAAAGTTTAAAGAAAGCATGATCGAAATCGTTGCCGAATTTCCCCAAAGTGTACCAGCCTAATTTCCTCGAAAGTGTACCACTTGTTAAGTTAGTCGCCGGTTAATAATTTTTGCAATTTCCACTGGTACACTATGCTTTGTCAATGCCCTTCTTTT
>JACCDN010730824.1_pt1 | contig 50864 bp, 54 predicted proteins | sample 7441691 | NCBI WGS metagenome assembly JACCDN01 (sample SAMN15323439, study PRJNA562643) | freshwater metagenome | isolation source: river surface water | place: USA:Blue River Watershed | collected 2017-08-16 | reverse complement strand
GCGCGCACATCCCCCGACCAACCACTTGACCTGAACGAACTTCAACTGCCTCAAAACAAATCCGATAAAAGCCCTCTGGCAAAGTATAACTGTTTAGATAAGATGCACGGTTGATTCCATCGAAATTCAAATTGTCTGGGTTAAAATAGGGTGCCAAATCCCCCAATGATAGCCGCACGGGTTCTCCTGAATTCAAGGTAATAATGGGCAAATAAGCTCCAACTCTACTCGACAAACGCACCGATGGACCCTCGATCTGCAAACGCAAACGAACATCTGTCGTGCGATAGAAGTCTTGATTGGTGAGTAATACCACTAGCTTTTCACTGCTGCCATTGTACCATTGTGGTAGATTCAGCGTATGTGGTGGGTATAATTGGGTGATAACTTGTACGGGATATTGCTGGGCAATAGCCACTTGAATAGAAAGCAGCACCATTAGCATGATGCAGCCCAGTAGACGGAGAAGGTTCATAGTTGGGTAAGAAGATGATTTTCAGTTTTTCATTAAGTAGGCCGCAATGTTAGTGTTTTTTGGAATTATTAGGAAAGCAGATTCGTCAATTTGTATATTTTTGAGCTTGTTTAGAGTTCATTTTATGAAATTATAAACTCTAAACAAGCTCTTTACATTGCATTAAACAAATGCCTCACGAACTAAAAAATAGCCATTAAATGAAAGTCGCAGTAGTAGGTGCTACCGGTCTGGTGGGCTCGGTGATGCTACAAGTATTAGCAGAGCGCAACTTTCCCGTAGATGAATTAATACCCGTAGCCTCTGATAAGAGCGCAGGTAAACAAGTTGATTTTAAAGGAAAGAAATATGCAGTAGTCACAATCGATCAGGCGATCGCGTTAAAGCCTGACTTAGCTATATTTTCAGCAGGGGGAAACACCTCTTTGGCGCAAGCGCCCCGATTTGCTGAGGTTGGCACCGTTGTTATTGACAATTCCTCCGCCTGGAGGATGGACCCAACCAAAAAACTAGTTGTACCTGAAGTTAATGCGCAGGTATTGGAAGCATCCGATAAAATCATTGCTAACCCAAATTGCTCAACCATCCAGATGGTCGTTGTATTAAAACCACTACACGATCGATATAAAATAAAACGCGTAGTAGTATCTACCTATCAGTCCGTAACAGGCACAGGGGTAAAAGCGGTCGAGCAATTAATGAACGAACGTAAAGGAGCTCAGGGACCAATGGCTTACGCACATCCAATTGACTTGAATGCAATCCCGCATATTGATGTGTTTCAAGAAAATGGTTACACCAAAGAAGAAATGAAGCTAGTTCTCGAAACTCAGAAAATTATGGGTGATCACTCCATTAAAGTAACTGCTACAACCGTTCGAATTCCAGTCATGGGCGGGCATTCCGAATCCGTTAATATCGAGTTTGAAAATGAATTTGACCTGACAGAAGTTCGCCACCTACTCGAATCTGAGAACGGGATTATTGTTGTGGATGATCCAGCTGGCAGCCAATACCCCATGCCCATGCATGCACATGGCCGGGATGAGGTATTTGTTGGACGTATACGTAGAGATTATTCTCAACCCAAAACACTCAATCTTTGGATTGTAGCAGATAATCTTCGTAAGGGTGCGGCCACTAATGCCGTACAAATTGCCGAGTATATGCTAGCCAAAGGTCTACTGTAGTTTACTTTTGCTGAATGAAACAATACCTCGTACTTGCAAGTCTTCTTCTAGTTCATATTGCATCGGCACAAACGTTAAAACAAAACCTTGAAAAGGCCTATGCACATTTCGAACAAGACGAACAATTGAATTATGGAATAAGCTCACTGGCAGTAATCAATGCTAGTACTGGTGAGCTTATTTTTTCAAAAAATGGAACTACTGGTTTAGCCCCTGCCTCTACATTAAAAACAATTACTGCAGCTACAGCCCTGGCACTCTTAGGGGAAAATTTTACCTGGGAGACCATATTAGGTTACTCTGGAGACATTGTTCAAGGTACATTAACCGGAGATCTTATTTTAAAAGGGGGGGGCGATCCAACTTTAGGATGCTCAAGATATGCCCAAACCACTAAAAACGTTTTATTCGAAAAATGGATCAATGCAATTCGTCAGACAGGGATTAAAAAAATCAATGGACGCGTATTGGTAGACGATCGCCTATTCGGAACGCAAACTTTACCTGAAGGTTGGATTTGGCAAGATATTGGTAATTATTTTGGGGCTGGAGCCAGCTCCGTTTCCTGGAATGAAAATCAATTTGGTTTAATATTTCAGCCTGCCGCCACTACCGGTAGCCCCACCAAGCTTCTTCATTCAGAACCTCAAATCCCTTACCTTAAAATAATCAATGAAGTAAAAACAGGCGAGCCTGGCTCAGGAGACAATGTATATGCTTACTCGGCCCCCTATTCTGACATCATTTATCTTAGGGGCACCTATGCTTCAGATTTAAAGAAGACCATCCTTATTTCGATCCCAGATCCTGCTTTTGAAATAGCCTTTCGCTTACAAGACACCCTAAAACAATTGGGTATACAAACAACTAATACACCAAGTACCGCTCGACGATTGATTGCAGATCACATCCAAGTTGCAGATAGCTGCAGGATTATTTCTGTTCATCAATCACCTAGACTAAAACAAGTTATTGATCCCTTCAATCAAAAAAGCATCAACCTATATGGAGAAATTCTGATCAAAACACTCGCCTGGAAACAAGGTAGAACCATTAGCACAGCCGAAGGAGTAAACATTGTAAAAGACTATTGGACAAACAAACTAGGCATCAATATCAATGCCATGAATATCACCGATGGTAGTGGATTATCGCCTGCCACACGAATTACAACTGAAAGCATAGCCAAAATACTTGCTTCAGCCAAAAATGAACCCTGGTTTAACACACTTTACCAAAGCTTACCAATCAACAATAACATGAAAATGAAAAGTGGGAGTATTCACGATGTGTTAGCCTATGCCGGATATCAGCCAAATGTTAATGGTACATTTTTGGCCTTTTCATTTATCATCAATAACTACAATGGGAACACCGCATTAATACGGCAAAAGATGTTTTCAGTACTTAATACACTTAAGCAATAGCTCGTCTCATTCCGACATACTTATTCGAAACAAAACAAACACTATGAGTTAAATAAAATTTTTATTAGTAAATTTAATTTAACTCATAAAAAACGAAACACCATGAATCTAATTCAAAAAATAGAGCATTGGGGTGACATGCATCATGCCAAATGGCTAGATATTGCTCGTGTAATTCTGGGATTAGTCGTTTTAGGGAAAGGTATACTCTTCATCAGCGATACGCAAGCTCAAATAGATTGGGTCACACGGAACAATACGTTTGGATTTTCCGGGATGTTAGTTTTAGCCCTTATCCATGTGATTGCCTTTACACATTTAGCTGGGGGTATTTTAATTACATTGGGTCTGGTCACTCGATTTGCAGTAGTTATTCAGATTCCAATATTGATTGGGGCCGTATTCTTCGTCAATCTAACCCAAGGATTTTCATTATTGAATTCAGAACTATGGATATCGATCGTTGTGCTTCTATTAATGATCGTATTTTGGGTGATTGGCTCGGGACCCTATTCGGTGGACTCCTGGATGAAAAACCGCAAGTCTCAAAAAGTAGATAAGCCGAAAGAATATTCAGCTCGGAAACCTATCTCAAGGAAAACATCCCCCAAAACTAAAAACAAATAACCCCAAGATTCCACTACTGTGTGCACCCCCGAACTATTAAAATAGAATACCCTAATTATTAATATTCATCCTCATTAAAGAAGAAATCATCTTTGGTGGGATAATCTGGCCATATTTCTTCGATATTCTCATATGGCTCTCCATCATCCTCTAATGCTTGTAAGTTTTCAATTACCTCAACAGGCGCACCCGAACGAATCGCGTAATCGATTAATTCATCTTTAGTCGCCGGCCACGGCGCATCTTCCAAATGTGAAGCTAATTCTAATGTCCAATACATAATTTCAGGTTATTTAGGTTAGATTTTCGCAAAAGTATACAAATTATACCAATACCATAATAATAGATTTAAACTGTCTTTACATTCTCGGTACCCATTGATTTTCAGGAATTTTGCCATCATAACACAGTTTTCTTGCCAACACAAACAGGAAATCACTCAAGCGATTGAGATAAATAATAATCTCCTCATCTACGAAACTTATTTCTGCTAGGTGTACACAAAGCCGCTCTGCCCGCCTACAAACACATCGTGCAATGTGGCAAAAAGACACTACCTGACTCCCGCCAGGTAAAATAAAATGATGCAATTCAGGAAGCGCCTCAGTCATTCTGTCGATCTGTTGTTCCAGTAGTCCAATATCTGATGTATGCAGATCCGGTATTTTCATCTTTGATTTTTCCGGATCTGAAGCTAATGAAGAACCAATAGTAAATAAGCGATCCTGTATTTCTTTCAAAAATGCTTTCTGGTCGGGTGTAATTTCATTATCACGAATCATTCCGATATAAGAATTAAGCTCATCCACAGTCCCATACGTGTCGATGCGTAAATGATGCTTGGGAACACGTGTTCCACCAATTAAAGAGGTGTAACCTTTATCACCTGTTTTGGTATAAATCTTCATCAATATTCCATTTTAGGTATTCTTAGTAATCACTTTAGCGACTCGAAAATACTTATCGTCATGCTTGGGTGCATTCTGCAATGCTTGCTGTACACTTAATTCCATTTTGACTTCATCCTCCCTAAAAACATTCACCTCATCAGTCATATAAATCAAAGGGGGTACACCTTCTGTGTTCAGCTCCCCTAGTTTATCCATAAAGCTTAATATCTTATTCAAATCGGTTAAGAGATCTTCACGCTCTTCTTCGGCAATATTCAAACGCGCCAAGTGAGCAATTTTGGCAATAACTTCCTGGTCGATTTTCATGCCAACACCTTTTTATATCCGTTAAGTTCCTGATGTAATACAGCATAAACCTGATCGCGCAACGCATCTGCATCAGCCAAAGTTAATCCAGTGGTATCAATTGGTTGATGGACACGTATTTCACATGTCCCTGGCCGCGATCCATACTTAGACCCATCGTCCCACATGATATTCCAAGCATTACAAATAGTAACAGGTAAAATGGGAACATGGTGTTCAATGGCTAAACGAAACGGCCCATTTTTAAATGGATATAGAACGGGAGGATAGTCATTAGAAATCAGTCCTTCAGGAAATATCACCACACTAGTCCCCTGCTTTAAATATTCCCCGGCACGTTTAAAAGCCCGAAATGCCGACATCTTACTTTCCCGATTGACTGGAATATCAATCGTTTTGAAGTATAGCCCCGTAACAATATTATCCTTAAGCTCCTCTTTCCCAAAGAACACAAAGTCATTTTTCATCAACAGGACCATCGAAGTGATATCTAAATTCGACGTATGATTGGGACAAATAACATAGGTTTTTGACCAATCAATAGGAACTTCAAATTGGAATTTGAAAAAAATCCCAGAAATAAACGCACTCCCAAAGCTGAACATTTTTCTAATCCTGTTCATGGCTCTGATACTGGATTTTCGCGAATAGTAATAAAGAAAAGGATAAAGCGGTAAAAAACAGCATGCAATACTAACCATGTAATAATACCGGTGCAATTTCCTCGTAATGTGCTTCAGCATCCCCAAAAATAGTTAATTTCGCCGCTTATGGAAACTGTTGTTAGTGGTATTCGAAGTACCGGAAAATTACATTTAGGCAATTATTATGGGGCAATCAAAAATTTTGTTCAGATGCAAAATGATTATAACTGCTACTTCTTCATTGCTGACTTTCACTCACTAACCACCCACCCCACACCGAGTGATTTACACGGAAACATCAAACAGGTGTTAGTCGATTATCTCGCAGCAGGAATAGACCCTGAAAAAGCAACCATTTATGTACAATCAGATGTTCCAGAAATAACTGAGTTATATCTTTATCTTAATATGAATGCTTACTTGGGTGAGCTCGAACGCAGCACCTCATTCAAAGATAAAGTGCGCACGCAGCCTGATAATGTCAATGCAGGTTTATTGACTTATCCCACACTAATGGCAGCAGATATTATCATTCATAAGGCAACAAAAGTACCTGTAGGGAAGGATCAAGAGCAGCATTTAGAAATGACCCGAACATTTGCCAACCGATTTAATCGGATGTACCAAACTGATTATTTTCCAGAGCCTTATGCCTTTAATTTTTCTGAAAAACTGGTCAAAATTCCAGGGCTTGATGGTAAAGGTAAAATGGGAAAATCTGAAGGAGAGTCTAATGCTGTCTATCTGTCAGATGATCCCGAACTAATTCGCAGAAAAGTCATGCGGGCCGTAACTGATAGTGGCCCAACCCAGGAAAATGCACCTAAACCAGATGCGATTCAGAATCTTTTTGATTTAATGAAAGCTGTTTCGACTACCGATACTTATCAGCATTTTGAAACCCAATACAATACCTGCAAAATCCGCTATGGCGACCTCAAAAAACAACTTGCCGAGGATATTATTCTAGTAACCACCCCCATCCGAGAACGGATCAAAGCGATTATAGACGATGAGTCTTATCTGCGCCAAGTAACCAGGTATGGAGCTGCTAAAGCACGTGAGAGTGCCTCTAGTACTATCCGAGACATACGTAAAATCATTGGCTTTCGAAACTTTTAGAAAGTCGCTTGCATGGCTTTGTGATTTTTTTGTAGCTTCATACAGGAGTAGTACAACATGATTCACATTGCTATCGTAGGAAATATTGGTGCTGGGAAAACCACATTAACTGAATTGCTTTCCCAGTCGCTGGGATATGAGCCTAAATTTGAAGTCGTTGACACAAACCCTTATTTAGAGGATTTTTACAATGACATGAAGCGTTGGAGTTTTAACCTTCAGATTTATTTTCTAAATAGCCGAATCAAGCAAGTCATAGAAATCCAGCGAAGTGGCCGCCATGTGATCCAGGATCGAACTATTTATGAAGACGCCTATATTTTTGCTGCCAATCTTCATGGAATGGGACTGATGCCTTCCCGAGATTATGATAATTATCAATCTATATTTGAACATCTTACCTCTTCCATCAAACCGCCCGATCTCTTAATTTATTTAAAAGCATCAATACCCACACTAGTAAATCATATCCAACGCCGAGGTCGGGAGTACGAAACTAGTATCCGTCACGATTACCTTTCCAAACTAAATGAAAAATATGAGAATTGGATTGGAAACTATACGCTAGGCAAACTATTAACTTTAGATGTAGACCATATTGATTTTACCCATAATCCTGATGATTTGGCATATATCATTCAAAAAGTTGAAAATGAAATTGCTCATCTAGATCAATCCCGTATTTAAAGTGAGATTGTACACCTACATTTGATTTTGCTAAATTTGAGGTTCAAATAAGCAAAATGGCAACTATAGAAAGTACATATTTAGGTGAACTACGTTCAAAATCAGTGCATGTTCAATCTGGTCAAAAGTTATTAACAGATGCTCCAATAGACAATCAAGGTAAAGGTGAGAGTTTTTCACCAACAGATCTTTTGGCTACTTCATTAGGAAATTGTATGCTCACTGTCATGGGAATTGCAGCTCGTGAGCATCACCTAAATATAGATGGGACAACCTGTTCCATCGTAAAAGTAATGGCTACAAACCCTAGAAGGGTGTCTGAAATACAAATCGAATTTAATTTTCCTAAAGAAATAACCTACTCTGATAAAGAAAAAGCTATTCTTGAGCGATCAGCAATAACCTGCCCCGTTGCCAAAAGCGTACATCCTGATTTGATTCAACAGGTAAAATTCAACTTCACATAATACCCTGTAGTTATTTATGTCCACTTTTTGGATTACTTCCATACGCCGGACATAACTTTGACGAACACGAACCTAGACTCAAGCTCGTAGCTAATAAAATAAGTACTCCTATTACAAGTGATTTCATACGACACACTATTTTATTTTATAATAAAAATATAGTTAATTATTTGCAATTAATAAAAAATTAACAAATAATATATTTTTCTACTCTATTATTCTTTCTTGAATTTGACTTACCAGATATGCCATCTGAATAGCTGCAACAGCAGCTTCTTGTCCTTTATTACCATGTTGTCCCCCAGAACGATCCAAAGCCTGCTGAAGATTATCCGTCGTTAAAACTCCAAAAATAACCGGCTTGTTATGTTTAATTGATACATTGGAAAGTCCTTGAGACACCGCCTGGCAGATATAATCAAAATGACGCGTTTCACCTTGAATGACACAGCCCAGACTAATAACTGCATCTACTTGTCCAGATTCTAATAATACATTAGCCGCTGTAGTGAGCTCATAAGCACCAGGAACTTGGATACTAATAATATGCTGGTCTAAGGCCCCATACTCTTTTAGTACTCCATAAGCACCTTGGCAGAGTGCATGAGTCACTTCAGCATTCCACTGCGCAGTTACAATACCAAAACGAAAAGGTTTTGCAGAAGGAATCTCTACATGAGAAAAGTCTGATAAGTTTTTAAAATGAGTAGCCATATGTCTTGGAAAAAACAAATGGTCGCCAACTTAGAAAAGCTGGCAACCATTTTACAGTTAATATTTTCGAAGTTATAAATGAGCCTCAGCACGGGCAATATATGAAGCCATCAAGGATGCTTCATTACTACTGGGGTAATCGGTCTTAATCCTGTTATAAGCTTTAGCAGCTGCTTTATAGTCTTTCTGTTCCTCATAAACCAGACCGAGTTTTTTGAGAAATAATGGTGTAGTAAACTCACTCGACACTTTATCTGCCGCTTTCTTGTAATATGTAATAGCTTTACTATAATCTTTTAGCTCGGAATATGCATCACCTAACATTCCTAATACTAAAGGATCAACAACAGGGCTTCCTGTGCTACTGTATTTCCCAAGGGCATCCACCGCCTTTTGAAATTCTCCTTTTTTGAGGTATAGCCCCCCAAGATATACATTAGCTAAATTGGCCGATTTTGTATTCGAATATTCTTTGGCAATCTTTTCAAAACCAGGGTAAGAACCATCCCCCTGAATTGCCTTGTCCTCCGACGACTCGACTGCCGCATACTGCTCCGCCCTAAACATCTCATTAGCAGCTTTTTCCGCACGAGGAACCAAATAAAACTTCTGATAGCCAAAATAAATCGATATCAAGGCGACAATAGCTATAACAATGACAGCTAAACTATTCGCATTTTCTGTTACAAATTGACTCGCTTTGATCAAGCGACTATTTGTCTGCTCTTTCTTTGACATTTGAATTAAAATGAGTAACCCTTCGGGAGTGTAAAAGTACATAATCATTGTGATACACAGCTATTTTTTTTAAATTCAATAAAGCTTAGAATCATAATCATGAAATTAAATCAGTCTGAGTTTGAAACTAAAATGATGAACGAGGTGGCGGAGCGCTCTTTACCAGGTGAAGACAGATATCAGTATAAGATGAAAATTTCTGAGGCTCTAGCATCTTATCAATTTTTGGGACTCCGTGATGGTGACATATGTACAGAAAAGATTTATCTAGAAGGTATTATTACAGCGTGTTTGAATTACCAGCAAGTTGTAAAATGTTATTCGAATACTGTAGAGCAAGTCTTAAAAGCTGCAAGAGCAAGATTGTATAAATTTGCGCCACCTAAGCCAATATACAAATTCACACGTCGGGAGCAAGAAGCTTTTGGTGGTGCTGAGGGACTTCTTGCAACCACATCTTTACCAGGAATGGGTATTCATCAAGGAGACTATTCATTGAAAACAGGCCATAGTCCATTATTTACTCGTATTCGACGCCTTGAAAGAAAGGGTGAGCTTGATGTAATTATCATTCTAAACTTTTATTTCGATTCTAAACTAAAAGGAGGTAATTTGCCCGCTGTTAATACTTTCATAAATAGTAGAGAAAGAGGTTTAATTACTGCGCATTATCCTCAAGGAGATAAGGATAAAGGTACAACATTAGAGGCTGAAATTGGCTATTACTTTAAAACGCAACTTACTGCAGAAGATAAGGAAGAGTCTATACTAGAAATAAGCGATTTATGGATACATGCTAAACGTAATCAAAATCTCGGCTTGGGATCCTTATTGATCTATGAAGTCCTAAGTACTGCAGAGTTAAACTATCAGCAGAATATTAAGTACAATCATGGTAAGATACTTAATATAAAAGAAGTATTTCTGACGTCCGTAAGTGAATCCATTGGGTTTTATAAAAAACTTGGCTTTAATGCACCTTATGGTAATTATTTGGGAGGAAATATCGATACCATTATTAGTAATGCAAAACAGAGTTGTATTAAGAAAGGCTGGATTTTGTAGGGTATCACCTCTCTAGGCTTTTGGGGAGGGGAAGGCGCCCCCGAGTATTAACACCTGAAATCTTTAGAGGTCAAACTACTACTTACTCATGCGTCATTCATTCTATCAATTTCAACTACCTAAACAACGTGGGCTGTGTTCTTAAATGATTGATAATATAAAGTACACAACCGAAAATTGCAGCCAAAAAGACCCATAAGAATAAAATCAAATAAGTTTTAAACAGGCTCTTAAATTATTCCCCATGATTTTTTATTGCACTAAAGCAAAAACCAAAAGTCTAAATTTGTAAGATAATAGACATGTGGCTTCAGAAATTATCCATACTCAATTTTAAAAATTATACAACAGCAGAGCTAGGCCTCTTGCCAACTGTCAATGTTTTTGCTGGAAACAATGGAGCTGGAAAAACCAATTTATTAGACGCCATACATTATCTCTCGATCTGCAAAAGCTACTTCAACCCCATCGATAGCCAACATATACGCTGGGGAGAAGACTTTTTCATGATTCAAGGAATCTTTGAGAAAAATCTTGAGCAAGAAACCGTTTCATGCGGATTCAAACGGGCGCAAAAAAAACAATTCAAAAGAAATAAGAAAGAGTATCAACGACTTGCCGATCATATTGGACTATTTCCATTGGTAATGATTTCACCAAATGATGTAAATAGCATTACCCATGGCAGTGAAAATCGGCGCGCGTTTATTGATAATGCAATCTCACAAACAGATTCCATCTACCTTAATGAGCTAATTTCATACAACCGCTGCTTAACCAACCGGAATAGTTTACTACGACAATTAGCCACAACGGGAAAATACGATGCTACCCTTTTAGAGATCTGCGATCATCAATTGGTGGCTTCTGGGGAAAAAATAGTTGAAAAGCGTAAAGCCTTTATGGAGCGCTTTGTAGTGCTATTTTACAGCCACTATCAACATCTCACCGAAGGGACAGAAGAGGTACAACTAGTTTATGATTCGCTTTTATTAACGCATGACTTTGCTAGTTTACTTACTCAACATTTTGATAGAGATCGCCTAATGGAACGCACCACGATAGGAATCCATAAAGATGATCTGCTATTGAATATTCAAGGAATGCCTTTAAAAAAATTTGCTTCTCAAGGACAACAAAAATCTTTTTTAATCGCACTAAAATTGGCCCAATATACCTTTCTTGCACAACAGAAAGGGTTCAAGCCTTTGTTATTATTGGATGACATCTTCGAAAAACTGGATGACAAACGTATTCAAAGACTAATGGAAATAGTCTCTAGCCAAGGGTTTGGACAACTATGTATTACTGATACTAACCCATCAAGGATGAAAAAAATATTTAATGATATTCAGGCAGAAGCACGGATATTTGATATTGAAAAAGGAGAAGTAAAAAATGTTACTTAAGGTCTGTTCAAAATTCATTCAATTGTACAATATCTGTGATTTAAATGGCCAGAACAAACGATAAATCCTTAAAAGAAGCCATTGAACAAATGCTTCAAGTTTATAAGCTGAGACGCAAATTTGATGAAACAGGGCTCGTATTAGCTTGGCCAGATATCATGGGGAAGTCTGTTGCTAATCGAACAAAAGATATCTTTATCCGCGAAAGAAAACTCTTTGTTCGGATTGAATCAGCAGTAATTAAAAATGAAATGGTATTGATGCGCTCCAATATCATTGATAGAATGAATGAACGAATGGGGCGTAAAGTGATCGAGGAGATCATATTTCTCTAAGAGCGTTTCTCTGAATGCCTTTTGACCAAAAGATAATAGAGTACGGTCATAAAGAATGCAATAGCAAAGGCCCTCCCAAAAAATAATGCATCGACATTTCTATCCCACCCAGCCAAATAAGACACCCCCGCAGGTATGACTAGCATACCGAAAAAGAAAAAAATAAAACGTGGCTGGAATATCTTCATGATTTTTAAAAGCTTAAATCATTGAGCCCTCTCTCAAAAAGGGCTCAATGAGATTTTAGAAACGCTCCAATACTGAGAAGAAAAAATCCCCCTCTATCTTCGCATTTTCATTGGAATCAGATCCATGAATAGCATTTGCATCAATTGATTTGGCATATTTATTACGGATAGTGCCTGGTGCTGCTTTAGCAGGGTCAGTAGCTCCAATTAAAGTCCGGAAGCTTTCTACCGCGTTATCCTTTTCTAAAATCGCCGCAACAATTGGACCTGATGACATAAAATCAACCAAATCCTTGTAAAAGGAACGCTCCTGATGAATAGCATAAAATTCACTGGCGTCTGCCCTGCCCAATTGAATGAGCTTCATGGCCACAATTTTAAAGCCATCCTTTACGATATCATTCAAAATAGCACCTATATGCCCATTAGCTACGGCATCAGGTTTAATCATAGTAAAAGTTCTGTTTGTTATCATCTCCATCATTTTCAGAAATCGTGGCGAAAATACCAATTTATAATTGAAATCTTACCTCAGTAATAGGTATCCAGTATGAAAGCGCGCAAATATGAAATTGGGGGAGCTTTTGCTGATGTTGATGGCTGATAAGTTACATTATAAAGCTATGGGTATATAACTGGATCGCTACTGCCTATTTAGTAAAAAGGCAGCAATTAGACACAGAAACATTAAAAAAATATTAAAAAAACATGTATTCTAATAAGTTTATCATATTTTTTTTTAATTTAGATATATGCTAATAACATAATTAATATATAATAAAGTAAAATGAAGCCAGAAGAAATACAAGCTATCATATCAGCGAAACAAAGAAAAACTAAAGAATACCTACAATATGCACAGAACAAAAATGCAGCATTGTTGCAGGCTGCTAAGTCCGCGCATGCAGAAGATGAAAAAATAGCAAGAGCAGGAGGAATGTCATATTTTAATGGTACTTCTCTCCAAGACAAATTGGTAAAACAAAAATTAAGTGAATGGGAGCGGATACGTCTATGCCCTGTAACACATGAAACAGTGGGGTGGATGCATATTGTTCATATGGTTACTATTAGTCCTATAACTAATTGTAGATTCCCCGCTCATTGGAATAAAATAAGTGCATCACTGGTCTCAAAAGAAACCGCTAATTGGACATATGGTAGCATGAAAGTCGGATTTATACTCGATGTGCCAGCGCAAAATATATTATCAACCGATATTAAGAATATTTTTAGCTTAAATGGTGATGAACATGTACGTTCGTGTAGTGCACATGGTACAGGAGAGTGTCATATTACCTGCTACATCCGTAATTATACTATACATTCGGCCAGTGATACTGCTTATGACAGGTTACACGCCCAACAATTCATACTGGATCCGCAGGAGTTAATAATAAAGCAACAGAATGAATTCAGAAATAAATTATCTGGTCGGCACAATGAAATACTCCTTATGGGACGAAAAATGGATCCTGAAGTTTTACCTAATAGAACTATCTACTATGGGATGAAACAAATAGAAGAAGTTAAAGCTAAAGCTATATACCTGATTGTAGACAAAAGCGACTCCCAATTGACTAAAAACAGAAACAAGAACGATGCGGAAAGCCTCTCCAGACAAAATGGTAACCTACCAATTTTTTCCGTGACTGTATAAGCGGAAAAAATCAAACTTACGAGTAGGCTATATTTTTTAATTACCGAAGTTCATAGGTTATATGAGGTTCTAGTAAGATAACCAAGATACTTAGTTGAATTAGTTATTATCTATATTTAATCGGGCCTTATGGGTCAAACCTTGATGAGGTTTTTAATAAGCGGCATGTCAAAATATTCCTGGATCTCCATCTTGTTTTTGAAAACGAAAAACGGTCATAATCCACAATTAAACAAATCAGTAATCCTGATTCCTATTTATTTTAATGCGTAAGACCCGGAGCACACTAAACAAAGCGCAGCTTTATTCATAGATTTGCAATCTTTGCTTGATTCATGCTTGAAATAAATGCATTAAAGGACGTATTAGCTCAGCCGAAGCGCATCGTCATTACTACACACTACAAACCCGATGGAGATGCAATGGGCTCCTCATTAGGCCTATATAACTATCTGATTCAAAAAGGACACCAGATTAAAGTTATTAGCCCAAGTGACTATCCCATGTTTTTACATTGGCTACCCGGCAATGCTGAAGTATTAATCTATACCGAGCAACCCGAAGAATCCAAGCAATATGTAGCTGATGCAGATCTGATCTTTTGCCTGGATTTCAACGCACTTGCTCGCATTGATACGCTTGGCGAACTCGTCCGTGAGTCCAAAGCACACAAGGTACTGATCGATCATCATCCAGATCCTGAAGGATTTGACGATTATCGTTATTGGTCAACCAGCGCTTGCGCCACCGCCCAGCTCGTCTTTGAGCTAATCACAAACGTTTTACATGACGGAGATTTGATTAATAAAGATGTAGCATCCTGCCTATACACTGGTATCGTGACTGATTCAGGATCATTCCGATACCCCAATACGACTGCTGCAGTACATCGAATCGCAGCAGAATTAATCAATCGCGGGGTAGAAAACGGCAAAATTCATCAGCTCTTATTCAATAATTTTTCTGAAAATCGCCTGCGATTCTTGGGTCATTGCTTGATGAACCGTCTCGAAGTATTTCCAGAATTTAATACAGCACTAATTGCTGTACGAAAAGAAGATCTAGCCAACTATCAAATTGCTGTTGGAGATACTGAAGGCTTGGTGAATTATGCCTTGTCTATCGGAGGTATTCATTTGGCTATATTAATCATTGACCGACCAGACAAAGTAAAACTGTCATTGCGATCCATTGGCGATTTTCCAGCCAATGAAATTTGTAAAAAGTACTTCAATGGAGGAGGACATCGAAACGCAGCCGGGGGATCTTCCGATGATAAACTTGATCAAGTCGTTGAACAAGTAAAATCCATATTACCAACGTATAAACCACTTTTAGTTCAATAACCCAATTCATAAAAGTTAATTATATAATTATAAACACTCAGTTCTTGAGGCTATACCATAAAGACAAATTAAACACATGAAGAAAATTGCAATTACTCTAGGAATCGCTATACTGGGTCTTACCAGTTGTAATCAGTTTAAAAAAGGAGAAGGAGACCTCCAGTACAAATTACTCACCGATAAAGGAGGAGCACCCATCAAAATAGGCGACTTCGTTGCTTTTAAAGCGATTGAAAAAACAGAAGGTGATTCTATTTTATTCAGCTCCTATGATTATGATCGATCTGCGTTACTAGTCAGAGAAAAATCCATATTTAAAGGTGATTTATATTCCGCATTGGGCTTGTTAAGCGAGGGAGATAGCGCTGTGTTCAAGATTAATATTGACTCAATGGCTACCAAAATGGGTCGCCCAAAGCCAGCTGGTAACAAGGGCAAATATTTGTTATATACCATCAAAGTAGAAAAAGTAATTCCTAAAGAAAAACTAACAGATAGTTTGTTCCGAAATAAAATTGACGCCTTCCTAAAAGAAGAATCAAGCAAAGCAAAAAATACAGAGGACGCTAAGCTAAAAGCCTACATCAATACTAAAAACCTAAAGACAATAACTAGCCCCTCTGGCTTACATTATGTCATCACCAAAGAAGGAGCCGGAGCTAAAGCTGGTGTAGGAGACACCGTGCGAGTGAACTATACAGGTATGTTTTTGAGTGGAAAGGTTTTTGACACTTCATTGCCAGAGGTTGCAAAAAAAGCAGGAACATTCAACTCTATGCGTCCATACGAACCATTAAAAGTATCTGTTGGTACACATGCACTAGTTCCTGGATTTGATGAAGGATTATTACTGTTTCCACAAGGCACAAAGGCAACCTTAATCATGCCATCCAAATTAGCTTATGGCGAGCAAGGCAATTCAGGAATTCCACCTTATACGCCACTTGTTTTCGAAATTGAGATAATCAATATCATCCCCAAAAAAGCAGGACCAACAGCTAGTATAGCCCCTACTGCCAAGCCTTCAAAGCAATAAACTAGAATATTAGGTACCTAACACATAGAGTCTGTTTAAATTTTATTTCATGAAATTATTATAGGGTATTTTTGAGCGAAATGAGGCAGATTTTGGGGCCAGAGCGGGGCTTCCTATGGCGGAAAAACCTAGCGAAATTGCAACCAAAAAGGCCCATAAGAATAAAATCAAATAAATTTTAAACAGGCTCATAGCCCTTCGTAACTGATACGAAGGGCTTTTTACATCACTTTGGAAATGATTCTTACTGACACACATACCCATTTATATTACGAAGCAGACATCGAAAAACAAGCTGGGTTAATTGAACGTGCTTTAACAAATCAAGTAGAAAGACTATTTCTTCCGAACGTAAATACGAGTACAATACCTTTGGTTTTTGATCTGGTGAAACGTTATCCTAAAAACTGTTTCCCCATGCTTGGACTACATCCCTGTGATGTCAAAGAAATAGCCAATACCGAAACACAGCACTACTTGGCAGAACTTGACCAAATCAAACAAGCCATCACCCAGCATAGAATATATGCGATCGGTGAAATTGGTATCGATCTGTATTGGGATAAGCGCACCTTGGATATCCAAAAAAAAGCCTTTATCACACAAGTTCACTGGGCAAAGGAATTAGATTTACCCATTATAATTCATTGCCGGGATGCCTTTGATGAGCTTTTTGAAACCCTATACATAGAAAAAGATGAACATTTACGTGGAATTTTTCATTGCTTCACTGGGGGGATCGAGCAAGCAAAAAAAATCATTGATCTGGGCTTCTATTTAGGAATTGGGGGTGTACTTACCTACAAAAATTCAGGTCTAAATCACGTTATTCGAGAAATTGGGTTGGAACATATCGTTTTAGAAACGGATTCTCCCTATTTAGCGCCTGTTCCCCATCGAGGAAAACCCAACGAGAGCAGCTTTTTGATTCACATTGCACAAGCACTTGCCGATATCAAACAGATCTCTATCGAAGAAGTAGCACGCATCACCACAGCAAACTCAGAAAAAATTTTTGGGGTCTAATAACAAGCCCATTCACATTTAAACACACTTTTGGGATACTGATCATTCATTTGCATAAATTAAGATTCCAATAAAAATCAATTACTTTTATTCCAAATTAAAACTGGGATGATTACTGAACTAAAAAAACAGATCGAAGAGGCTTGGGAAGATCGTAACCTAATCCATTACAGGGACTATCAAAATGCAATCGAACATGTCATTCTTCTTTTAGACCAAGGCGAACTACGCATTGCTGAGCCTATTGCCGGTCGATGGCATGTGAACGATTGGCTGAAAAAGGCAGTTATTCTTTATTTTCCCATTCGAGAAATGAAAATCACTGAGGTAGGCCCTTTCGTATTTCACGATAAAATGAAATTAAAAACCAACTACAAAGAGCTTGGTGTCCGAGTTGTTCCCCATGGCATTGCGCGCTATGGTGCTTTTTTAGGAAAAGGGGTAATAATGATGCCATCCTATGTGAATATTGGAGCCTATATAGACGAAGGCACCATGATCGATACCTGGGCCACAGTAGGGTCTTGCGCACAAATCGGTAAAAATGTGCATCTAAGTGGGGGTGTTGGCATAGGTGGTGTTTTAGAACCAATGCAGGCAGCCCCGGTGATTATTGAAGATAATTGTTTCGTCGGGTCAAGAGCCATTGTAGTAGAGGGCGTACATGTGGAACAAGAAGCCGTTATCGGGGCCAATGTCGTACTGACCTCATCAACCAAAGTCATTGATGTCACTGGAGAAAAGCCTGTGGAGTACAAAGGTATTGTCCCAGCCCGTTCAGTGGTTATTCCAGGCACTTACCCCAAGAGATTCCCTGCTGGTGAATATGGCGTACCTTGCGCTTTAGTTATTGGCAAGCGAAAAGAATCTACTGATAAAAAGACCTCTCTCAATCAAGCATTACGGGAACATCATGTAGCTGTTTGATGCAAAAGTTTTTAATTATACAAACGGCGTTCATTGGTGATGTTGTTTTAGCTACTGCTGTTGCTGAAAAACTGCATACCTATTATCCAGATGCCTCGATTGATTTTGTTGTTCGAAAAGGGAATGAAACCTTATTTCTTCATCATCCTTTTATTAGGAAAGTGTGGGTATGGAACAAGAAAAAACAAAAATTGCTGAACCTCATTAAGCTGGGGTTTCAACTACGCTCCCAGAGCTACGACGAGGTCATCAATTTGCAGCGTTTTTTTTCTTCGGGATTGCTCACTGTATTGTCGTCGGCAAAGCATACCAGAGGATTTTCCACTAACCCACTATCTATTTTTTTTCGTTTCACCAAGCCTCATAGTATCAGTAGTCAGGGCAAGCTCCACGAGATAGCACGTAACCAACAGTTGATTAGTGATTTGACAGATGAACAAGCAACTAAACCCCGTCTTTACCCATCTCTTAAGGATCAGAAAAAAATAGAACCACTCACTCAGCAAGCCTATATCTGCTGTGCTCCTGGCTCGGTCTGGTTTACCAAGCAATATCCAACGAGCCATTGGATTACTTTTTTGAAGAAAATTCCTTCAAATCTGACCGTGTATTTCCTTGGCGCTGGAACAGATACCCAACTTATAGACCGATTAATTGCCGCATCGGAAAACAAGAAAGCTCAAAATTGGTGTGGAAAGCTTTCCTATCTAGAATCAGTCGCTTTGATGAGAAAAGCACAAATGAATTTTGTGAATGATTCCGCCCCCTTGCATTTTACTTCTGCTGTCAATGCCCCGGTAACGGCTATATTTTGCTCAACAGTACCTGCATTTGGCTACGGGCCTTTATCCGACAATAGTCGAGTCGTTGAAACACCCGAAAACCTGGGCTGTCGACCCTGTGGCATACATGGTCGGACTAAGTGCCCACTTGATCATTTTAAATGTGCGTACACCATTTTACCCGAAAGATTAGTCGCTATTGCCAATGAAAGATGATTTAAACAATGCCCTCGAGGCTTTAAAAACAGGAAAACTCATTCTTTGCCCTACCGATACCATATGGGGAATTAGTTGCGATGCCACAAACGAGGAAGCTGTATCTCGAGTTTTTCAATTAAAAGGCAGAAATGAAAAAAAAAGTTTGATCGTTCTGCTAGATAGTGTCCATAAGCTCCCCTCCTATGTCAAGGATATACCTGATGTGGCTTACGACTTGATCGAATACACTGAAAAACCCTTGACCATCATTTATTCAGGAGCCAAAAACCTAGCTTCTAATGTAATCAACCAGGATGGAAGTGTGGGAATACGCGTCGTCAAACATCCTTTTTGTCAACAACTTATTCAGCGTTTCCGCAAACCAATTGTCTCTACCTCAGCCAATATGAGTGGTCAGCCCTCACCTGAAAAATTCAGTGATATTGCACAAAAACTTATACATGGTGTAGATTATGTAGTTGAGCAAGACCAAGACGTTACTGAACCCAAACAATCATCCACCATCATAAAACTGGAACCAAATGGTTGCTTTGCTTTTATTAGGCGCTAACAGCTCTTTTCAAAATGAATTTACTATTCCCAGTACTTTATAAAACCCCCTCAACTATAAGTCGATAACTAGCACTTTTTCAATATATTAGACTCGAAGTTTCAAAAAACTCATTCATGAAAACGCAAAATATAGCCCAATGCGTTCTGCTGTTGTTCTTTACTTTTTTATCGTCCTGTAGCTCCTTACAATTAACCTCTAGCTGGACCAAACCCTCAACAATGCGTCAAGCGGGGAAACGGATTTTGGTTGTATTTTATTCCATTCATCCCGGAGATAAAGCAATCGGTGAGAATACCATGGCACAGGCTTTAAACAATTTAGGATATTCCGCAGCCCCCTCTGCTAATCTTTTACATTCTCCATCTAGCTATCCAAATGAACAGAGTTTTAATCAAGCTGTCCTGGCTTTAGGCTATGATGCTATACTTAGCGTCATCTGTACAAGCAAAAAAACACAGACTTATATACCCGGAACCACCTATTATGTGCCCGTTGGGGGTTATGTTGGTTTTTATCACTTCTATCATTACTATTATGAGCTCCGAGAAACCCCAGCTCATACCGAAACCGATTATCAGTTCTTTTACCAAACCAATTTATATGACATCAAACAATCAGGAGGAGAGCAGTTGTTGTATACCTCAACAAGTCAATCCTTTGACTATGATCTCTCTATCATCAGTACCCGATTTTGCAAAGTGATTACTCGCGACATGCAGCAAAAAGGAGTACTTTAAGCTCTATTAGAGACTCCAAAATCCAATAAGATTAGGTAATAAAACGAACTTGATTAAAGTCGCTCTTCTCTAATACCTGATCCTTTCCGTATTTTTGCATCCAGAATGATTGCAATAAACAACCTCACGTTCGAGATCGGCGCAAGGGCATTATACGATGAAGCGAACTGGCACATTAAACCCGGAGAGAAGATAGGTCTAATTGGTGCAAATGGAACAGGGAAAACCACACTCCTAAAAATTATTGTTGGCCAGTATCAACCTACTCATGGGACCATTTCCATGGCTAAGGATCTTAAGATGGGTTATCTAAATCAGGATTTACTCTCTTACCAATCTGATAAAAGCATTTTGCACGTGGCCATGGAAGCCTTTGATCGACAAAATCAGCTACATACCGAAATAGAAACCCTACTCAAAAAATTAGAAACAGATTACTCAGACGATTTACTCCATAAGCTAAGTGATCGGCAGCAGGAATTTGAAGCACTAGACGGATATAATATCGAATATCGAGCTCATGAAATATTGGCCGGTTTAGGTTTTAGTGAAGCAGATACCCATCGTACTCTTTCGGAATTTTCTGGGGGCTGGAGGATGCGTGTGATGTTAGCGCGTATTCTTCTACAAAACCCAGATATTTTATTGCTCGACGAACCTACTAACCATTTGGATCTTCCCTCCATAAAATGGCTGGAAAGTTATTTACAAGCATTCGAAGGCGCTATTGTAATCGTCTCACATGATCGTTATTTCTTGGATCGTGTCGTTAAAAAAATTGTCGAGTCTCGTAAAGGTAAACTCATTCCTTATGCAGGTAATTATAGCTTTTATCTACAGGAGAAGAGCTTACGAGAGGAGATTCAAAGTGGCCAGTATAAAAACCAACAAGCCAAAATCCGCCAAGAAGAGCGCTTGATTGAGCGATTCCGAGCCAAAGCAAGCAAGGCTAAAATGGTTCAGTCACGCATCAAAGCGCTTGAGAAAATGGAGCGGGTAGACGATGTGGATGATGATAATCCCACGGTCAATTTTAGCTTCAAATTCAGCAAACAATCAGGGCGTCATGTCGTACGGATTGAAAACATCAGCAAATCCTATCCAGGTCTTTCCATCTTAAAAAATACGACAGCAACCATTGAAAAAGGAGATAAAATTGCCCTAATTGGCGCCAATGGGAAAGGAAAATCTACACTATTACGTTTGATTGCTGGCGCAGATAAGGATTTTGAAGGCTCCTGTGAAACAGGGCATAATGTAACCCAAACATTTTTTGCCCAACATCAACTTGAAGCACTTCATCTCGAAAATGAAATTCTCCGCGAACTCCAAGCCTTTGCACCCAAGCATACTGAAACTGAACTAAGATCGCTACTGGGTTGTTTTCTCTTCACGGGGGATGATGTTTTCAAAAAAATCAGGGTACTATCGGGGGGGGAAAAATCAAGAGTAGCCTTAGCCAAAGCATTGACAGCAGATGCTAATTTTTTAGTCCTGGATGAGCCTACTAATCACTTAGACATTGCCTCGGTCAACATCTTAATCCAAGCCTTAAAGCAATTTGAAGGCACATTTATTGTCGTATCTCATGATCGCTATTTACTTGACAACATAGCCAATAAAATCTGGTTCATTGAAAATCAAGAAATCAAAGTGTATCCAGGCACTTATGCCGAGTATGAGGAATGGCAATCAAAACGCGTGATTTCTGCAAAAAAGGAGGACCCGACAAAAAAAGAAGAAATTAAACCACCCAAACCCAAACAAGACACCGAAGAAAAAGATAAAGAGCTAAAAAAGTTGAATCAAACCCTGAACAAGCTCGAACAAGATATTGCTGAACTCGAAGCAAGTCTCAAAGCAGCAGAAGCAGAGCTTGCTAAAGAAGCCATTTACAGCCACCCCGAAAAACTTGCTGAGACTACCCGAAATTATCAACAACTCGAACCACGTTTATTAAAAGCCCAACAAGAGTGGGAGCGTTTAATGGAACAAATAATACTGCGAGAAACAAAATAAAAGAATAAATTAGTCAGTGATACTCATCCGACTCTGAATCAAAAATCTACTAACTGCCTATGAGATATCCTTTACTATTCTTCATGCTACTTTTTCTTTTTGCAAGCGGATTCGCCCAAAAAAGTAAAGATAAAACTATCCATCTCCAGGAAGCTCCTGAGCAACAATTACGCTATACTGATTATAACTATTTGCCGGAAATTAAAAGTGTGGAACTATACAATTCGGCAAAGGAGCATTCTATGCCCGTATATACGTTAGGAAGTAGTGAAAGCCTACTTTTGGCATTTGATGATTTACGAACTGGGGGGGCAGGTCGTAACCTTTATTATACTGTTGAACATTGTGATGCCAATTGGAATACTAGCCATTTATTACCTATGGAATACCTAGAAAGCTTCACAGAAGATCGGCTAACTAATTATAAATATTCATTCAATACCCTTCAACAATACACACATTATGAGCTCACATTCCCAAGTTCTACCGTGAGGCCCAAACTATCGGGAAATTACCTCATGAAGGTTTATGAAGATGGGAATCAAAGCAAATTATTACTAACCAAGCGTTTCTACGTGATCGATAACCAAGTGGGCATATCAGCAGAGTTTAGACCAACTAATCAGATTGCAGAACGAGATAAACGACAAAAACTCGACATTACCTTAAACTATGCCCAAATAACCGTCCAAAATCCTTATCTCGATATTAAAGTACGCGTGCTCCAAAATAGCCGTTATGATGTGTCCCAAACGGTTAGCCAGCCTAGTTTTGTCCAGCCCAACCAGTTGATATATGCCGATATCAATACCCTCGACTTTGAAGGGGGGAATGAGTTTCGACGCTTTGATATCCGAAGTTTGCGATTTCAGTCGGATCACGTGGCCACCATTTATAGAGATAGTAGCTCCAATACTGTGGTATTAGTTAAAGATAGACCATTAACTTATGTCAATTATACATTTGATTATGACGAAGATGGCGAGTTCTTTATCCGAAACCTAGATGGTTCCGATCCCCGTATTGATGCCGATTATGCCAACGTATATTTTTCTTTTTACGCCGATAAACCCTCCAATACAGGCAATGTTTATATAGTTGGGAGCTTCAACAGCTACCAAATCAGTGATCAATACAAAATGACCTATGATCCCGAACTAAAACATTTTCAAACCTCACTCATACTCAAACAAGGTCTGTATGATTACCACTATGTTTGGGTTGATCATAAAGGCTTAAACGACACAGTATTTGATGGGTCCTATTTTGAAGCAGAAAACAGTTATCAAATATTGGTTTACTACCGAAGATTAGGCTCCCGATGGGATGAACTGGTGGGCTTCAATACGGTCAACTCCCTCAGGAAGTAAAATGCAGAGACTGCTTCAGGTTTAGCACCACATTTATCATCAAGACGCTTGCTTTTCATCGGCTTCATAATAAATATGAAAAAGCCCCAAACTGACACCAATTGCTACAGCCATAACCATTGTTCCCACGGTTATTCCCCCACTAAGCCTTTGCAATTCAGCTGGCTCCAGCTCTTGTACACCAATGAGCCTTGAGATTACTACGGTCATAAATGATGGATTATTCTGTCAACCATAATGAGGCGAAGAGGGTCCTTTCCAATCTCATTCAACTACATTTACACAGAAATTATACCCCAACTTTTGCACCAAACTTACTGGCAACAGTGGTAATTTTTGTCTATTGATTAAAAAGCTAGTTAGCCCAGAAAGCTCACTAAAAATGTAATGCTTATCCATAGCTCCCTTTAAGTAACCAGCTCCATTACTTCCACCCGTACCCATTCTAGACCCAATGGTTTTACGCACCATATTCAAATGTCTGTAACGCCATGATCCCAATTGGTTATCAATCTCTAGCAAGGCCTGAAGCAACTGAAATGGTAATTCTAACATGGGATATCCACGATAAAGCATCACAAACAAAGCTGCACGAGAAGCCTTCGAACTAAATAACCTCACTGAATTTGCATGCGCATCGGAAAATACAGCCCTAAAAGACTCCCTATTATTCTGTTCAGATTCAGCTAGATTACTTGAATAAATATGCTCGTAATCTGCCCAGAAAGGATGACCCTCATATTTTTCTGAAAGCCTTACATAATCTTTCCAATAAGTATCCACATCAAAAAAAGGCATTCGTTCCAACCAGGTATTTACCAGATTGGCTATTGACTTTTCTTCTTCTGCCTTTTTAATAACATCAATATGCTGCTGCCTCAACTGAGCTATATAGTACTCTTTCCCATGACGACATTCATATCTTAATCCAAGTTTAGCCTCCAAAGTTTTAAATTGCCAACTTTGAAAGCCCGAAGCAGGGACCAGTTGGTCCCTAAAATCAAGAAAATCCATCGGAGACATCGTTTCCACAATATCCACTTGCTGAACCAGTAGCTTCAAAATGACAATCACCCGATTTAAGCGATGTACAATTGTTTGCAGCTCAGTGGAATTATCATTTAACGCTGGTTTACGCATAATCTCCAACACCGAATCTATCTCAACCAAGATCTGTTTAAACCACAGCTCATATGCCTGATGGATCACAATAAACATCATTTCATCATGCGCCGCGATTGAGCCTGACTTATGGCTTTCTAAAGCTTGAGCATCTAATATTTTGTCGAGCTGCAAATAATCACTGTAGTATAATCCATTATTCATATACACATATATTTTTTATAAGGTCCTTATTTGGGGACACAAGCTATAAATTTCCTCTGGCATCTTGTTCTCTTTCCAAAGCCTCAAACAATGCTTTAAAGTTTCCGGCACCAAATGATTGAGCTCCTTTGCGTTGGATGATTTCAAAAAACAAGGTAGGTCGATCTTCAACAGGCTTAGTAAATATTTGAAGCAAATAACCCTCGTCATCCCGATCAACAAGAATACCCAAACGCTTCAAAGGCCCAACAGCCTCGTCTATTTTACCTACCCTGACTTCAAGATGATCATAGTACGTAGCCGGCACTTTTAAGAATTCAACCCCACGGTGCTGCAGTTTAGTCACCGTATCAATAATGTCACCGGTGGCAATAGCAATATGTTGCACACCCTCATCGCCATAAAAGTCCAAATACTCTTCAATCTGCGACTTCTTTTTACCTTTCGCCGGCTCATTGATTGGAAACTTGACATACCCATTCCCATTGCTCATCACCTTGCTCATTAGGGCAGAATATTCAGTGGATATCTGTTTATCATCAAAGGTTAAAATGTTGCGAAATCCCATGACATCTTCATAAAACTTCACCCATTTATTCATCTGATTCCAGCCTACATTCCCTACGCAATGATCCACATGCAACAAGCCTAGCGGTTCTGGATTGTATGCACTTTCCCATTTCACATAACCTGGCATAAAAGGACCTGTATAATTCTTTCGTTCAACAAACAGATGTACCGTTTCACCATAGGTATAAATACCACTCATACGTAACTCTCCACCCTCATCACCTAGTGTTTTAGGCTCCATATAACTTTTGGCACCACGTGAAATGGTTTGTTTATAGGCATCATAAGCATCATCGACCCAAAGCGCTAGTATCTTAACACCATCACCATGCTTGCGAATATGATCATTCATCGGATGGTTCGATCGAAGTGGTGTGGTTAACACCAATCGTATCTTATTCTGTGCCAACACATAGGATGCATAGTCCCTCACTCCTGTTTCTGGCCCAGCATAAGCTAAGCTTTGAAAACCAAAAGCGGTTTTGTAATAATGTGCCGCTTGCTTGGCATTGCCAACATAAAGCTCAATGTAGTCTGTTCCCTTTAGGGGTAAAAAATCAGTACTTAATGCTTGATTCTCGATCGTTTGTGTTCTCATAATGTAGCGTATCTCAATTCAAAATTTATTCAATCGTACTAGTTAACATTGTGTATTATTCTACATTCTCCTGCCAACTTTTATGATAATTTTCATCTTCAATTTTAATTGCATCCTTGGTCAGCATCAAAGGATGAAATGGATCGATCATCACAGCCAACTCCTCAGTAGCCTCTTTACCAATTGATTTTTCAACCGTCCCCGGATGTGGTCCATGCGGAATACCTCCCGGATGAAGTGTGATCTGCCCTTTAACCACACTTTTTCGACTCATAAAATCACCATCCACATAGTATAACACTTCATCACTATCCACATTGCTATGGTTATATGGTGCGGGAATGGAAAGCGGATGGTAATCGTACTTACGAGGCACAAAAGAGCAAATCACAAAATTTCGCCCTTCAAAAGTTTGATGTACAGGAGGAGGCTGATGTAAACGACCAGTAATTGGCTCAAAGTCGTGAATGGAAAATGCCCAAGGATAGTGAAACCCATCCCATCCAACAAAATCAAAGGGATGAGTCCCATAAATGTAGGGGTAAATCAAACCCTGCTTTTTTATTAAAATTTTAAAATCACCAAATATATCATGTGTCTCCAAATTAGTTGGGCGCTTGATATCGCGCTCACAAAAAGGAGAATGTTCCATCAGCTGTCCCCATTCGTTGCGGTAACGTTTTGGCGTACGAATCGGGCTAAAGCTTTCCACGATAAACAAGCGATTGTCTTCAGTATCAAACTCCATCTGGTAGATAGTACCACGTGGAATAACGAGATAGTCGCCATACTCAAAGTAGATTTGCCCATAACCTGTTTTCAAAGTACCCGTCCCCTGATGAATAAAGATGACCTCATCCGCCCCACTATTTTTATAGAAATAGTCTTTCATCGAATGACGTGGTGCAGCTAGTGAAATATGCAGATCACTATTCACAAGCACAGGCTTTCTGCTCTCTAGATAATCGCTCTGCGGATCCACTTTAAACCCAATTAAGCTCGTGTGACGAAGATGTCTTTCGCGGGCTATCTTAGGCTCAACTGAATACGACTTTCCTAACTCCTTGACAATGGTTGGTGGATGCGCATGATAAACCAATGAATATAAACTAGAAAAGCCCTCAGTGGATACAAGCTCTTCAGCATAGAGTGCTCCATTGGGCTTACGAAAAACCGTGTGCCGTTTGCGCGGGATGGTACCTAAGGAATGATAAATAGGCATGTGTAAGCTTTGTTCTTTAAGAAATGATGAATTAAAATGTGGTAATTGAATGTTGCCAAAATAGCAAAAAACACAAGGAATATAGCGCTCCAATAACATCGTTTATTTCTGCATTACTACTTAACGAAACCCAATGACCATCGGGATAAGATGCTGTCGATCATTTGTTTCTAGAACTATTTCATATCTACAATATCCAGTATTCATAAGGCTTCTTAATGGAGTAGTATCCATCTTGTATTTAGTTATTCCTATAGCTCTTATCAGCCATCATTAAATCTTTTTTTAACTTTTTTTAAGTTTTAACTAGACGTATATTAATTAATTTTGTAATAATTAATTTATTATTAATTTATATTTTATATACAAGTTATAATAACTAAAAGGAATTGATTTATTAAAGTAGAAGTCAGATGAATTTAGATGCTAAAAAATTAAACGTCCAAGAAATGGGCAACAATGAGATGAAGGTGCATAACGGAGGTGAAATAATAACTGTATTAGCAATCACTTTTTGGGCAGCCATGGCTGTAGGGGCTGTTGCTGGTGCAATTGGATCACTTCTGGGATTATATGACCAAGTTACAACTCGTAAAAATGCTACCCTAGAGGCATAAGATATACTCTTTTCAACAAAAAGTAAATGACAATGAGGCTAGATATTGAAGTGTTAAATGTCCAAGAGTTGGATATTCATGAAATGACTACACATAATGGAGGCTCCGTAGTAATGATAGCTTCTGCTGTTGCACAAATAGTGCTTAGTGTTGTTTCATTTACTATTATGTGCACCGTAATATGTGCCGTTGGGAACAAGGTTTTGGGATGGATGGGATGTGGCCCCGCCAAAACATAACATAGTTCATTTCTGTTCGAAAAAACCAGAGTAATAAATGATGAACAACTTAGATATCAAAACATTAAATATCCAAGAATTGGATTCTCGTGAGATGACTACGCATAACGGGGGTGGCTTTGGAGACACCTGCCTGGGAGAGGCTCCTTGTAGGATTTGGTGCTATGTGCCTTTAGTGTAATAAAAACAGTGGCTGCAGGACTTAGATTATTATTAATAAATGCTTAGAAAAGCATCTTCTAAAATGTGTGGGTTACACACCATAAATAACTCTTTTTAACTAAGCAATACAAATGACTGATAGGATAATATCCTATCAGTCATTTGTATTTTAGCCCCCTCTACAGCCTATTTCCAACAAACTTTTTTGACTAAACAATACCTATCTCACATTTACTCATTGTTATCTTCTTCCTTTTTCTAAAGAATATTTAACATATTTTAACTTTTACCAATACATATATTAATTATATTGCAACATGCAATCTGTTATTAATTTATTTTTAATACAGATTAATACCAAGTGTAATAAGCAAAAGAAGCTGATTTATTAACGTATAAAAAAAATCCGATGAACTTAGATGCAACAAGTCTAAACGTCCAAAAGTTGGACCTTGACGAGATGAAAAAACACCAAGGAGGAACCTTTCTAGAAACAGCAGTCGGTGTTTTAACCCTAGTTACGCTGACAATTAAGCTGGGGGAGTGGATTTATGAGAAGGCCGAGAAATATTTTACACCAAGATTAGAATCCAGAATAGCCTAAAAAGTAATGACCAGTTAGAGATCCTACTGGTCATTACTTTTATATTAGCTTTAGCTATTATTTAATCAGTCTAAGTAAGACCCCTCTCATTTTCTACTCTTTTATTTGAGCCAATTCAATACGTTCTAAAAAGTGATCAAAAGTATCGCCTCTCAAACCTAAACGCAGTGTTTCTGCAGGTATAACATCTGCGGGCGCAATATTACCCAAATTAATATTGGTTCCAATTAACTTAATAAACCACACCTGTTGCGCTTTTTTAGGAGCCTCCCAGATAATCGATTCCTGAGATATCTGAGTCAATATTTCATCCACTAACCCCTGACGAACCTCCCCTGAATCGCGATAAATACCCACATTACCGCTTTCTCTAGCTTCTGCAATTACTTTCCAAGAACCCGCCTCGATCTCTGCTTTCATCAAGGCAATCCACTTATAAGGCGCTAAGATTTTAGAACTATCTTTCGACCCCACTTCAGATATAACAGTTACTTGCTCCTTTAGTTTATGGATATACTTGCACTTTTCTTCATGAGGAATAGTAATGGACCCGTCCGAAACTTCGGCATACTCCATTCTATATTTATCCAATATCCGACAGTAGTCATCAAACTGATTACGTACTAGAAAAGCTTCAAACAAAGTCCCACCAAAATACGTTGGTATCCCCGCATCACGATAAACTTGCAACTTATCCTGAAGATTGGGAGTAACGTAAGACGTAGCCCAACCTAGTTTCACAATATCAGTATATGGCCCAGCTACTTCTAAAAAATTTTCAACTTCACGAATACTAAGGCCCTTGTCCATTACCATCGTCAAACCACTTTCGCGAGGTTTTGATGTCCGCTCGGGAATATTTTTCAATATAAAGTTCATCGCGCAAATTTCAGAAAAAAAATCAAACCCAGAAATGGGCAAACTCCCCCCCTGCTTTCGATCAGGATTAATTGTTTATATAGCGGTTAATAATATCGATGATAATCTTATTATCATTCAAAGATGGAAGATATTCAAACAAAATATGATACTTCTCAGGATCCGTACTCAACGCTTTTTCAAGAAAAATAAATGCCTCTTTATGCTGTGAATCGGCGAAAAGACAAGCAACCATTCGATAGTATAATTCAACCGCATCTGGATTATTTTTTATGGCTTCAGCTATGACTTCAATCGCTGCTTGCAGTTTATCTTGCTCAAACAGAATAGATGAATAATCAAGCCAAGCCTCTACATCCAGGGGATTTAACTCTACTACCTTTTCATATGCTTTCTCCGACTCCTCGAGCTGATTCAACTTATACTGTGCATCCGCAATAGCAAACCAATAATCTGGATTTTTTAAGTCTAACTCCAGCGCCTTCTTATAATAATGTAAAGCCTCGAAGTAACGATCTTCAGCATCAAGCGTCACCCCAATACCAAACCATGCATCGGCCTGCTGTGGATCCAGTTTAGCTGACTTTTTATAGTATGACCTAGCTTCATCCATTTGCTCAATCTTTTCATAACACTCACCAATAGCACAATAGGTATCAGCACTTGGAGGTTCATATTCAAATGTGTGCTTATACACATCTATGGCTTCGCTATAACGCTCCAAATTCACTAAGACATTCCCTTTATTGAAATAAGCAGAAGCAAAGTTTTCCTTAATCAGTATTGCGTAATCGTATGCATCGATCGCCTTCTCATAAAGCAATAACTTGCCGTACGCATTTCCCAAATTATACCATGCTGCATACGAATAAGGCTCGCTGTCGATATACTGCGTGTAAAATTGAATACTTTCATCTTGCTTATCTAGTATATCGTAACAAAATGCCAGCTCATACAAGGCATCATGATTTTCCATGTTTTGCTGAAGACATAGCTTTAAATAAGTAACAGCCGTTTCATATTCATTCAAGCTCTGATACACGCTAGCTATGTGCAACAAAATCTCATCCGTATTTTCAGCTAATTCTAAAGCTTTCTTATAATTGTCAAGTGCCTCCTGATATTGCTCCAAACTCTCAAAAATAGTACCCTTTATTCCATAAACATCCGCTTCAGATGGCTCCAATATTTCCGCCTTACGCAAGGCTTCAAATGCCTGATCAACTTGATTAGTCATCAAAAAAAGTTGAGCCTGTTTGATAAAAAATGTTGCCGCAAAAGGATGCTGCGTGACTGCATATTCCACAACCTGTAACGCTTTTATTGGATCATTTTTTTCAATATAGTAATCTACAATACTCTCAAAAGCCTGCGTATCGAAGAAATACTGATCCTTATTACGAATCATTTCTTCATATCGCTCTACCGAAAATTTGGGATCTTCGGAAGAGTCAAATTCAAAATCTTCTTCCATTTTTAAAAAATTTGGAATATCATTCACCCTCATCTCCCCCACTTTGTGTGAAGATAGGATAAAAAATGCATTTGCCGTAGTTTATTTTCAAACATTTTACCCCCTTATAGCATCTATTCAATCTGATTCAGTAACAACCACTATTCCTCCACTGGATTATCTTTCAATTAATCCCAATATGTTAAAATAAGTTAATCTGATATTTATTATTATATAATACAATTTTTCAACTTGTAACTTAGGTCACTTAGGATCAACTAATTGATAATCTAAAATGGGATTTATTAGAAAAATTCTTGGAACACAACGCCTAGATAAAAGGACTTTACCCCTAGGTGGCCCTAATGGCCTATCCCCCAATGTAAAAATATTGGACCACCATCTTTTTGGTAGTATTATCACAAGCAAGTATTCTATTATTCGTTTTTATCAGGATGGTTTACCTATTTGTTATAATGCAGCCTTGGCAATGTATATGTATTCAACTCAGCCTGTTGGTACTAATTATACAGAAATGGCTTATCATGATAACGGCAGAACGGATAACTATAATTATCACATCTTTGCCAAAGCAGGAACACTTGCCTATTTAACCAATGTATTAGCTAGAAAAACTGCTCAAGTAAAAGCGGAAGCTGAATACCAAAACCGATTCCCAGGGCTTTTTATTTATTCTGAATCAAGTGATCGACCGGATTCCAAAATAGATCAGGCTATAAATAGAGATTATAAAATGATTCTAGATAGAGAAGACCCTTATAAGAACGGGCAGTCTTTCAGATATGGAATCAAAGACAGAAACATGAGAGAAAATGGCTTAGTAGATAAGCCCTTTGGTCATAATGAGGGGAGGTGCCCCAATCCACGTGCTAGCTTTTTCAATCGTATGGTATATATACAAACCTTTGAAAGAATTCTATCATATGGCCCAGTCATCGCGGGAGGAATAATTGATGAAAGAACATTTCCACATTATTCCTATCGGGGCGGGCACGCCTACTTAATTTATGGCATATTTAAATATATCGATCTGAACAATAATATTGACGCCGTCTTAGTATGCGTGGATCCCAATTACCCTGAGCATGACATGCTAATCCCCATTCTGGCGTTTGCGGATCAAGAGCGCATATCTATCGCTTCTAAAGACAAAAGTCAATTAAGACATAATACTGAAACTGTCGACTGGAGAGAAAGTGATCTTCGGCAACTCCCAATGATGGAAAAAGGATTCTTAGACACCACAAAAGTGCATGCTTTTTATAGATACAACACCGGCTATAATCCTCGTCGAGTTGGAAGCATGACGCAAAAAGGATATTATACAAAGCGACACAAAGTTGTCCGCTGATAAGCATACTTATTACAGTGAGCTTGTTTAGAGTTTATTTGGTTTTATTCTTTTGGTTCTTTTTGGCTGCAACAATTTCATAAAATAAACTCTAAACAAGCTCAGTAAGTCGGTTGAATAAATTTTAAAGTAGCTTTGTAATAAACGAAGCGAATACAAATGATTACCGAACAACAAATACTAGATGCTCTGCGAAACGTAGAAGACCCTGATCTAAAAAAGGATCTAGTCACGTTAAACATGATTGAGAACTTGCTGATCCAGGGTAATCAGGTTAGTTTTTCTGTTGTATTAACTACCCCCGCCTGCCCCATGAAAACCATGATAGAAAATGCTTGTCGTAATGCCATTATGCATTTGGTAAGCAAAGATATCGAACTAAATATCCAGATGACTTCTCGAGTTACCTCACTTCCCCAATCTCTTTTACCTAACATAAAGAATATTATTGTAGTGGCTTCAGGGAAAGGTGGTGTTGGCAAATCGACGGTATCCGCCAATTTAGCTTTAGGCCTAGCCGAAAAAGGGGCAAAAGTTGGCTTGATCGATGCCGATATTTATGGTCCATCCATTCCCATCATGTTTGGTTTGGAAGGAGAGCGTCCCAAAGCGGTAGAGACTCCAGAAGGGAAGACCAGCATACAACCCATCGAAAAATACGGTATCAAACTACTATCCATTGGATTTTTCACTGACCCCAACCAACCCATTCCATGGCGTGGTCCGATGGCATCGAACGCCATCAAACAATTATTTAATGATGCCAACTGGGGTGAATTAGATTATCTCGTTGTTGATTTGCCCCCAGGCACGGGAGATATACATATCACAATTACACAAAGTTTCCCGATCAGTGGGGCAGTAATTGTCACCACGCCACAAAATGTAGCATTAGCCGATACACGAAAAGGGATAGGTTTATTGCAGATGGACACCATTAACGTCCCCTTATTGGGCGTAGTTGAAAACATGGCTTACTTCACACCAATAGAGCTCCCAGAAAACAAATACTATATCTTTGGAAAAGATGGAGGCCGACTTTTAGCGAATCAGTTGAATATTCCGTTTTTAGGCGAAATCCCCCTACTTAAAAGCATCAGCGAATCAGGAGATGAAGGGATCCCTGCCATTTTGCAAAATAGGGAACTGACCCAAGCGCTGTTTATACAACTAGCTGAACAAGTAGCACAACAAATTGCGATCCAAAACGCTACAAGAACCTCATAAAAGGCCCTAACCAGATAAAAACAAAGCCCAGAAATATTAATATCTTTGTGTATATAACAAAGTATGATGGATCTATTGGATAGAGTAGAGCAGGCGCTAGACACCATTCGTCCTTATTTAGAGGCTGATGGAGGCAACGTCACGGTAGAAGAAATCACATCGGATCATGTTGTCCGACTTCGATTGTTGGGCTCATGTGGGTCGTGCCCAATGAGTGTAATGACATTAAAGGCAGGTATTGAACAAGCCATAAAAAGGGCAGTTCCTGAAATTACCAGTATTGAGGCTATTAACTTAACTGCCATAAATGACCCCAATGCCATTCTACCAGAGCGCCTACATTAATTTCATAAATAGATAGCTGTACGCCACTCCACAATTTTTACATACAATGGCGTACCTTGTTGATATCCTTGATTATGTGTATACGCTTAATTATAGTCTCCTTATTTTGCCTGGTATACAGCTTTGCCCAAGCACAGGACAAAAGACTTGTCCAGTTTTCTGGAATTATTACCACCCCCGATAGCAATACATTTGTGCCCTATGTCACTATCACCAATAAAACAGCACATAATCAAGCTTACATCGCCAATTATAAGGGCTACTTTTCTTTTGTCGCCAATGAAAATGACACATTAGTTTTTAGTGCTGTTGGATATCAATCTATCCTGATCACCATTCCCCCTAATCTTGCTGACCAACGCTACACACTGATGGTAAAGATGAAACAAATTGTCATCAATCTCCCCGCTGTGAGGGTATATCCTTGGGCAAGTACCGATGAGTTTAAAAAAGAATTCATGACAATGAAAGTCGCCGATGACGATCTAGCGATTGCCAAGAAGAATCTAACAAAAAAAGGCCTAGCTCCCTCATACACCAGTGTACCAAGAGATGGGCAAGAAATCACGAGCGCCTCTTTCCAAAATTATCATAACAGCCTAGAGAACAAAAACATCAATCAAAATTATGCCAATCCATTACTGAATCCGTTTGCCTGGAAAAGTTTCCTAGAACAAATCTTCCAGGGAGATAGAAGCAATAACAAAAACTAGCAAAAATCATTTTCTATAACCTATTATCATTGAGCTTGTTTCATGATTCATATTCAAACATTTACATTCAATTCATATCGGGAAAATACTTATCTCTTGTATGATGACACCAGAGAATGTATTTTGATAGACCCCGGTATGTACACTGGCGAGGAACAAAATATAGTACTAAAATTCATCGCTGAGCACAGACTGAAACTTGTACAATTACTCAACACCCATTGCCATATCGATCATGTACTAGGTAACAAGTTTATTTATGACACCTACGGGCTATTACCTCAATTCCATGAAGGCGAATTACCTATGCTAGCTGCAGTAGTGTCTTATGCCCCACAAATGGGCTTTGTATATGAGCCATCTCCACTACCAGAACATTTCTTACAAGAAGGAGATACTATTTCATTTGGGGATAGTCAGTTAGAAGCCCGTTTTGCTCCTGGACATTCACCTGCCCATCTCTGCTTTTATAGTAAAAACGACAATTTCTTGATTGGTGGTGATGTCCTCTTTTATATGAGTATTGGGCGTACTGATTTACCCGGAGGCAATTTCAATCAATTGAAAGAAAGTATACAAACGCGCCTCTTTACACTGCCGGAAGACTGTATCGTTTATCCAGGCCATGGACAAACAACTACCATTGGTTTTGAAAAACGAAACAATCCTTTTCTGACAGAACTGGTTGGAAATTAAATTTTTTTCAAGCGAACCAAATTGAACTTATCTTTTTTTATAGCGGGCAGATATCTATTCTCAAAAAAATCAGTTAATGCCATCCACATCATATCCAGCATTTCTATCTTGGGGGTGTTTGTGGGGAGTGCAGCACTGATCATCCTCTTATCCACCTTCAATGGGTTTGAGGAACTAACTCTCTCACTATACAACAAGTTCACTACCGAACTCCGAATAGAACCTACTATCGGCAAAGTATTTAATCCAAATACGAATAAGAACCTACAGAAACTGAAAAATGATACGCATGTTGCAGGTTATACTGAAGTCTTAGAAGAAAAAGTACTGCTACGCTATGAAAATGCACAATGCATCGGGCTACTTAAAGGAGTAAGTAGTGATTATTTCAAAGGGAAACGAATGGATTCTACCTTACTTGAAGGCAAATCAATATTGAAAAAAGATGGGATCAACTTCGCACTTATTGGCTCTGATATACAAAGCCGATTATCCGTAAATATTAAAAATGACTTTCAAAACCTGGAGGTTTATTCACCCAATAAGGGCCTTAGCAATTCCGCTGATCCTAGCTCAGAGTTTAGCATTCGAGCGATTCATCCCGCTGGCATCTTTCAACCACAACAACATTTTGACAACCTTATTCTTGTACCACTCGATTTTGCACGTGATTTACTTGGCGAACCTAAGCAAGTTTCGGCCATCGAACTTCATATAAAAAAGGGGACATCGATAGCCGACTTCCAAGCAGAAATTGCGCGAAAACTAGGCAAGGAATTTCAGGTCAAGAATCGTGCACAGCAAAATCAATTACTCTACAAAATATTGAACTCCGAAAAATGGGCGGTCTTCCTGATTTTAACCTTTGTTCTCATTATTGCCATTTTTAATATCATTGGTTCGTTGACCATGCTTGTGATTGATAAACGTCCGGATATAGCCATTTTGAGTAGTTTGGGTGCAAGTAAAGCGCTCATTCAAAAAATATTTTTTATCGAGGGAATGATGATTTCCATGATAGGCTGCATAATGGGAATGATTAGTGCCTTTCTATTTTGTTTACTACAACAGCGCTTTGGCTTAATAAAAATGGGAGAAGCAAATTTCTTTACCGAAGCCTATCCCATTGCCTTAAAATGGTCTGATTTCTTACTCGTTTTCGCAACAGTTGCTCTGATATCGATACTAGCGTCTTTAATCTCGTCTCGCTTAAGTATTAGGCATGTTCAAAATCTTCGAGAAGACTTAGCGCGTGTTTAAAGTTTATTCCTATCTGCCTCATTTCGCTCAAAAATACCCTATAATAATTTCATAAAATAAACTTTAAACACGCGCCTATAAATACTGCTGAGGAATGAGATAGTTTTTGACATAATCACTAATCCCCTCCTCCAAACTAAAAAATGGAGCCACATAACCAATCGCCCTCAACTTATCCATCTTTGCCTGGGTAAAATACTGATACGTACCGCGAATGTCCTCTGGAGTAGGAATAAATGAGATCGCGGGCTCTTTGTCCATTGCTCGGAAAGTATTCTTTGCCAGATCTAGAAAAGTACGTGCTGTACCTGAACCCAAATTATAAATACCCGAATCCTTTCGGTGATGCATTAAAAAATAAAGCACATTAACAACATCCTTAACATACACAAAATCACGCATTTGCTCCCCATCCTTAAATTGAGGATTATGCGACTCAAATAGCTTCATGCTAGCCGTCTTTATGATCTGATTATAGGTATGAAAAATCACCGAAGCCATACGCCCTTTATGATATTCATTGGGTCCATAAACATTGAAAAACTTCAGCCCTACCCAGAAATAGGGCTTACGTGCTTGCTTCAACACCCATTGATCAAAATCATTTTTGGAATCCCCATATGGATTTAAGGGCTTCAACAAGGGGATCTTTGTTTCATCATCGTCATAACCATGCTCACCCATACCATAAGTCGCAGCCGAAGAGGCATACACTAATGGCAAACCAAACTCCACGCAGCTACTCCAAATAGCCTTAGAATATTCCAAGTTCAAACTGTTTAGAAGTGCGCGATCAAACTCTGTCGTATCGGTTCGGGCTCCAATATGAAATACAAATTGCGTACGCAGATGATTTACCTTCAACCAATCCAAAAAATCATCACGATGTATTTGTAAGGAATACGTTTTTCCTTCTAGATTTTTATTCTTTACGGGATTGGAAAAGTCATCAACAACAACCAAATCATGATAACCCGCTTCATTTAATTTATGGACTAAACAACTTCCAATGAATCCAGCAGCACCAGTGATGATAATCATAAAAGAGATAAGTTTTGAATGGCTCAAAAGTACAGGTTTTTACTAGGCTAGGTAAATTCTAGGATAGAAGTAATTAAATGAGATTGAATCAAGCATTCAATTGCATCGCATTATTTGTTTTATTTTTTTGAAAAAATTTTAAATTATTAAAAATTTAATTTCAATAAAAATTATTGCTGCTCTGCATTGCAATATGCTTAATCTCAACACAATGTTATGATACTAAAAAATATATCCTGGTTCTACCTATTCATATTCCTTCCCATGGCTATATTGGTTACACTAGCTTGCTATAATCAAATCAATCCCATTTTCTTTGCACTTCTAATGATGATTTATGCCTTTATTTATCATCCCACCATCAGTAGAATACGACTATTGGCTATTGGCACTATCAGGAAAAAGGATTTCACTAAAACCTACATCCCCTTCTGGAATTCGAAGTACTTCACGCAGCTTTTTTTCAATGGAAAGTATGATATACCCAAAAGTGCTTTTATCATGCCAGGTGGAAACGCTTTCCCAACGCCTAGCTGAGCCAAAAGCATTTTAAAAATGCTATCGATTACAAAATACCTAATTACCAATCAATTACGTAACTTTGCACAAAAAATGAACTGTGGGTACTCCTGTCGATTTCGGTTACAAAAGTTACAATGCTTACGGAGCTTATCTCCGAAAAAAATATCAAGGCAAACGCGTTTTTAAGGTCATTGTTGATGCGGGATTTACGTGCCCTAACCGGGATGGGAACAAAGGCTATGGTGGATGCAGTTATTGTAATGTAGATTCTTTCACCCCCGAGCTATCACGCAAGCTCCCTACTATACGGGAACAGATTGAACAGGGCATGGAACGTGCAATTAAGAACTATGCTGCAGAACGATTCATTATTTATTTTCAGCCCAACACCAATACCTATGCACCTACGCATTACTTAAAAATGCTTTATGATGAGGCCTTAAGTATCCAGCCTGAAAACATTGTTGGTCTATCCATAGGTACTCGCCCAGACTGTATCGATGCCGAGAAAATTGCTCTACTTGAAAGTTATACCCATCGTTTTGATGTCGATTTAGAACTAGGGATGGAATCCATTTATGATGAAACACTTTTAAAAATCAACCGAAGCTGTACACATCAAGAGTTGGAACAAACATTAAGTCTACTACAATCAACTAAACTAGATATCTGCATACATAGCATTTTCGGCTTTCCTTGGGAAACCAAAGAGATGATGCTACGCTATGCTGATGAAATTAATCGTTTCCCTCAGATCAAATTTGTTAAACTGCACCATTTACATATCGTCAAAGGTTCGATTATGGGAGCGAAATACCACCGGGAGCCATTCGAACTCTTTACTTTGGAGAAATACACCAATTTTCTTGCTGAATTCATCCCTCGTTTACGCCCCGACTTAGTAATTCAACGTTTATTCGGGCTAGCTGACTACGATCTACTCATTGCCCCGAACTGGGGGCTAAAAAAATCAGAAATTCAGTCCTATATTGATAAAACCCTTGAGCAACAAGGTATTGTACAAGGGAGTGAATTTGTTATGTCACCAACCATTTCGGTCTGATTAGCAATGCAACAATTTTTACTGAAAGCGAATCCAGGTTTTAGCATCAACAACACTCACCAGATCATATGATCCAGCTCCAGTTTGAAAAACATAATATCCACCTGGAGTCAAAAACTGATTAGTTAAACCCTTAGTCGATTGCTCAAAAACTGGGCCCTGTGATTCTCCGATATAGCTCTTAGGATCGGAAAAGACTATTTTATCACCTCGTATTTGTGTTGAAAATAATTGGCCATAGCTAACAGAGCCTAACAAATAATGTACACGCAAACTACTATAAGGACTATGGCCATAGGAGGGCCAATAAATTACACCATAAAAAGAAGGAATAGTAGTCACCTGAAAAATATCGCTAGTACCATTTGATGTAAAGCCTGTCGCACTGACATAATAAGATTTAGCATGATACATCTGATCTGGTGCATTAGGATCCGTCACTAAAGGCGTAGCAACATTTTGAATATTACCGCGAATAGCCCCCGATAGTAAGCTAACACTACCTTGTGATTTATTAATCTTTACATCCCGAAACTCCTCCACCCTTAAATCCCCATCAATGAATGGCTCTGCTAATAAAATCCCCGTCGGAGTATGCACACAACTAGTAGAGAACTGCTTAAATCCCCCATTATTGGAGAAAAAATTAATGGTATTAGCCCTAGTGTTAATGACAATATCGTATTGCTTTGTCCCCAAAGTGAGCCTATTATAGTAGTATTTGAATGTTTTCGGATCTTCCCAACGACTTTTAAGCAATAATGGATCTGCTTCAAAGACGACTCTTTCATCTTTTTGAGCACGCACCAATATCATTTTACTACCATTCAGATTCCCTTTCAAGTAAATCTGATTGGATGACGCCGATAGGATGGAAAATTCAAGATCGGATTCGAACCCAGCACCAACAGTACCGTCCAATACATCAGGATCAGGATCCGCCAAAAGATGTAGGTAAGAATAACTGTCAAAGTATAAAGAAGGCAGCTGGGTTGCTTTTAAACGATAGGAACCGGTACTTTTAGCCTGAGCTGTATTTTCATTAATATTAGCTAACGTAATCACTCTTCCCTGCTTATCAAACTGAAACAAAAAAGTAGAGGTTGCCCCACTTGGAGTAAAGAGATAACCGAACCAACCATATTCAGCACTGGTTAGCTGTGCCTGATAAGTATTCAACGTATTCTCTAAACGAGCATCTGGCTGCTCAAGACTAATTACTTCCTTTTTACAACCTGATATCCAGCATATCAATAAGCTATATGTAATCATTTTTCTCATACTACAAATTATTTATAACATTTTGAACCTCCGCTTGTAAAGCATTAAAATCAATTCCATAAGCAGACTTGTAATATGAAATAATAATCGCCTGCTTTTGCCTTAAGTTACCAGCTGCTTTCATGCTAGCTAGTTTGGTGTCTGTTATATCGCTTTCTAAATCTGTAATAATTGCATCGAAAGCATCTTGCCCCTCAATCAGGAGATAAGCGATCGTCTCTACGAAATCATCCTGAATAGTAGATTTGGCATAGTTAGTCACAAACCCCTGTTTATTGGCATCCTCATTCGAAACATTATACCATGTGCCCGTATACCCTTCTGGATTTAGACTTTTAAAAGCCTCTGGGTACAAAATATTTTGGTGTAAAATGTGTCCAAATTCATGCTGAATCGTATGCATCATTTCTATGACCTCAGGACGTTTTTTTTTATCAAAATCATTGAGCTTGAGAAGAAGTATTTTGCGGCCCCCTTCTGCCTGACCAAGCTTGATCGTCCCATCTGTATTGTACTCTGCACTACCTACTAGAACAAATTGCTTAGGAGCAAATTTTTTAATGAACCCAGTATTACCTGTCACTTTTTCATAGGGATCTATCCATACTTTTTTTACTACATCCATCACAGGGATTACCTTCTTCTCATCCACCGGAATGAGTGTTTTAGTAAAAGAAACCTCATAAGGGTCCCATTTGTATTTGACTTGAATATTATAAGGAATTGTAAAGTTTTGGGAAATATAATCGTCCATAGAATCTTTTGGCCAAGTATCACCACCTATGCCTAGGATATTTTTTTGTGGTAATTCTTCTTTTTTAGAACAAGAAGAGCAGGTACTTAATACAAGTAACCCAATTAAAAAATTGCCCCCAAAGCGATGTAGTTTCATAATCTGCTCCTATAATTATTTTTAATAATTATACTAACGTGGATTTCTATCTAATCCAGACAAAGTGACTTCTAATGGTAGTTGTAAGACACGTCGAGGGTCAGTGGGCCCTATTGCCACCATTTTGCTCCCATCGGCACTTTGATGCACCACAGCAAGATTATAGCGCAACATATCGAACCATCGCTGCCCTTCAAAGAGAAATTCATTTCGCTTAAAATCCAGAACTGTCCGAATCAGCCCCTCCTTGAGCATGGGAGTATGATAAAACTTCATTACTGAAGAAGCTGTAATAGTATGATTAGCATGCTTGTAGTTGGCAATCCGTGTACTGGCATAATCATTCAAATCCCTTAATGCATCTTCATTATTCCCTAAATACACATTTGCTTCAGCACGATTAAACAAAAGTTCTTCAGTTGAAAGTAATGGAATCATATTATATGGATCGCCATCATGGGCATTAATACTTGTCTTAACAAAATGTTCGTGAAACTTTGGGACATTTAAGGATATCTCATTCCCATATAAACCAAACGCCCATGTCCCTCCTGTTACATTAGGAGCACCTATCGTTTGTTTATGAATAACAAAAGTATACCCATAACGATAAGAAGCATAAGATCTCCCCCATAAAGAAGCAGCTCCAGCCAGTAGCAAATTTGCATTAGTTGTAGCCGCCGTATACTGGGCTTGGCGATCATAGTACTGTAAGGACTGATAAGCACTGGAATTAATTGGTCTCAAATAAGATGCCATTGAGCCTGCAGAAATTGCGGCATTGGCATGTTCTACCACCCTAGTATAATCCTTTTTAAATAAATAAAACCGCGATGCAAAAGCATGCGCTGCTGCAATTGTGAAATGATATTTCGGAACCTGGTAAATCGAATTAGCAATTAATGGGAGTCCCTGAGTAAGATCTTTCTCAATGTGCCCGTAGACAAATGCCACTGTTTTACGTTTATATTTTTTAAAAACCACTTTTTCTGGTTCGGTGACATATGGAATGCCCGGATCAGCATTTGCAGTAGTCGGATTGTACACTTTAGCAAACAAAGTCACCAGCATAAAATGAGCATATGCCCGGGCTACCAATGCCTCTCCCTTCTGAGCTTTATATCTAACCGAATCTGATACTGACGAAATAACTTGTAATGCTTGATTCGCTGCAGCAATAGCAGCATAACAAGCATCCCAGTAAGCATTCGGTGAATCTATATCTTGACTATTGCTATCCTCAAAAAAATACGGATTGCGATTAATTGGCTCAATATGTGTAATATTCTTGTCCGCAACATTATCCGACATCGCCTCACAAAATGTAATGTAACTTGCCTTAGGATATGCACTGACCAATAGCTGTTGTACTTTTTCTGCTGAATTTAGTGTAGTTCGGTCATCTGGAGACTGCTCTAAAAACTTTTTACAAGACGAAGCCATCAACACGACAACTATCGCTATGGTTACCATATAGTTCATCTTCTTCATCATAGATTCGCTATTAAATACCAACCTTTAAATTCAATGTAAATTGACGCGGCATTGGTAAGGCAACACCTCCTGAGCCAAAAAATTCAGGATCCTGACCATTTAGACTCCTATCCGCATAAATGAGCCACAGATTATTAGCCCCCAAAGCGATTGACATATTAGTTAATCCCAACCTGCTGATATATTTTACGGGCACAGCATAACCAATAGATATCTGCTTAAGTCGAACAAAGCCTCCATCTGCTACTCGTACTGTTGAGTAGTTATAAGCACTATAAGGATAAACCCCATCCAGCTTAACAGCGGTCCTCCGATCGACTATGGATGGAATATTAGTAACTAGTTCATCCCCGGGCAATGTCCATCTATTCAATAACTCATTGGGAGTAGCATTCAATTCTGAATAACCTCGAGATCCTCCTACATCAGTATACATTGGATTAAGCCTTACTTTATTCCCCCCACTAAAAGAAATCAGTGCTGATATAGTCCAGTTTTTGTGTTTCAATACATTAGACCATCCCCCAGTGAATGTCGGATCAACGGGGCCCTCATATTTCAAGTATCGCGTAACATCGCTCTGGAAATACACATTGTTACTAAACTCCCCCTTTTCATTGATAAATAGGGGTGAACCATCTTCTGTATTTAACTGCTGAAAATCGATGGAAAACAACCCCCGAACAGGATATCCGAGCTTAGCTCCTCCATCAGGACCAACCAGATCCCAAATCAAAGGCTGATTATCTAGACGCTTAATCACACACCAATTACGCCCAAAAGTCAATTGGGTCCGGAACTCCAAGTGTTTTTTCTTGACCAAGCCCGCACCGATGGTAATTTCTAAACCCTTCGTATTCATATCAGCATAGTTGGCAAACTTGATATACTCTCCTCCTATCCCAGAGGTTCTAACCTGATCAATAAGATCAAATCCACTTCGATTATATAGATCCAAAGTCATATTGATCCGACTCTTCAACAAACTAAGATCAAACCCAAGATTTGTTTCATACTGTTTTTCCCAAGTTAATAGCGAATTCTCGAGATTATTAATAGCGATGGAAGGCTCTACTTCTGAAAGATATGGCCTCAACGTACTCATACTACGTAATACCAGGCTAGAATTAGTCGCCTTACCCATACTTGCCGTTAATCCATAAGTTGCTCTTATCGAGAACCGATCAATGGCGGCATATTTTTGCATGAAATTTTCCTGATCAAGATTCCAGGATCCACTGATATTCCAAATCGGAAGCCAACGTGCCACTACAGACTGCCCCAATAAATTAGATCCATCATATCTCAAGGTCCCATTGATATTATACTTTTCCCTATACGAGTAAGATATTTTACCAGCAAACGCGATGAAGCGATCATAATGGTTCTGCACACTATAATAAGGGAAGTTGCCTTCAACAGTTTGCTTAATAATATTAGGATCGACAAAAGGTACCCCCCCCTTGTCAAATTGATAACCATAGCCAACGAATCCTTTATCTTGCCGGTTGACATAGCGCATCTCTTGTGATAGAAACACATTAATAGTGTGTATGTCTCTAATCTTTTTATCCCAATTCAGTCTATTTCTTAGTGCATAATTGACTAGGTTATTATCCTTTGTTGAATAGAATCCACCTGCAGGCAATACCACTACGGGCTCCGCATCTGGATGATCCGGATTACGATACAAGAAACGATTCCCGTCCCGAATGATAGCATCTCCATTAGCTCGATACGCGGAAGGCATATTGGAATTTTCATGTGCTTTATGCTCCTGATTCGTCTTGGCATAACGATAGGCACCATCAAAAGAATATTTCAGATTGTCTGTGATGAAGTAGCTTAACTCCCCCTGAACTTTCAAATCGATCAAAGACAAATCAATTGTATTATTTTCCAATTCATTCATAATATTAAATGGGGCATAGTTTTGTGTAAAGTATTCCCGGTTTCCACTGGCATCATAAGCCGTTAGTATTCGACTAGTATTGAGTGCATAGCTGAATGGATTGATATCAAAATCGCGCGAGTACTTCCCCGTAACGGCATCACTACCCCGATTCATGGAGCCAGGAACACGCTGATTTCGAATCGAACCTTGGGTCAAAATCCCCATGGTTAACTTAGGTGAGATGCTGAAAGTAGCATGTGCATTCCCCGTAAAACGCTGTACATTATCTGCTACAGTCCAACCATTATCCTTCATATAACTGGTAGAATAGTACAGCTGTGAATACTCATTGCCCGATGTTACACTAAAGGAGTGCTCTTGCATGAATGAATTTTTGAAGAGCATATCGAACCAATCAGTATTTGAATATGCATAACGCATCAAATAAGCACTTTTTGCTTCAGGTGTATTTAGGACCGTACCGTTAGTTATTTCATTTGCCAATTTAGTATATACACCTCCGTTTTCTGTTCGGGAAACATCCGAATAGTTAAGCCAACCTTTTCGGTCCATTTCAGCATATATAGACATCTGATCATAAGAGTTCATTATATCAAATGTGCTATAAGTCGGCTTGAGGTAACTAGAGTAGTTACTTGAATAGGTTATTTGCCTTCGGCCAGCTTTACCTTTTTTAGTCGTAATTACAACTACACCATTCATTGCCCTAGCACCATAAATGGAAGTAGCAGCAGCATCTTTCAAGATCTGAAAACTTTCGATATCATCAGGATTCAAGCCGGCTACTGATGAACCCAACAAAGTAGCAGGATCACCTGTCGATAGCTGCGAGTTTGAAATATTCACCACATCCTCCAAAACCATTCCATCCACCACCCAAAGTGGTTTATTATCACCTGTAATCGATGTGGCCCCTCTTATTCGGATTTTGGGTGCTGCTCCAAACGTTCCCGAGACATTTTGAACAGATACACCTGCGACACGCCCTTCGAGCATCCTACTCACATCGGTAATACCATCTCGCTTGGCTTCAGCTCCTTTTAACGTCGCTGATGCTCCAGTAAATAGCTTTTTATCAACCGTTTGATATCCATTAACCACAATTTCTTTGAGCGTATTAACTGTTTCTTCCATCGTAACATGAATAACAGATCGCCCATTCACTTTCACCTCATGTGGCTTAAAGCCAAGCATGCTGAATACTAAAACAGCATGTCCAGATACTTGGATGTGATAATTGCCATTTATATCGGTCGATGTTCCATGTTTTGTTCCTTTTTCGAGAATGGCCACACCTGGTAAAAAATCATCAGGTTTATCATCATGACCTTTCACTTTTACAGATCCTTTTATCATGAGCAAATGCTTTGAACTATCTGCATCAACTATTCTAGGACACTCCATCAATAAACAATCTCTATTTAGAGTAAAAGCAACAGCACTAAAGAAACTAATCAATAGTATGATGCCAGTAAAAAATATTACCCATAGGCACCTTTTTTTTCTGTTAAAATAATCTATCATAAAATCCTTCTGACTTTTTTAACTAACACCTAAACAAGTATCTCCACAAGCGAGTTTTAACATGTTGTAGAACGTGTCAGTTTAAATAGAAGTATCCATTCAAGATTTTATATGTAATTTTTTTAATTATAAAGAAATTATAAATAGTAATACACCAAGATTTTAGGAAAGGAATGGGTTTTGTTTTAAGAAACGATTTATTCTTTGGGCGTGTCCCTTTGGGTCGGGCCATCCTTTACAAGTCTTCGCTACGGGCTTTCCACTACTGCCCCTCACGCTTGTCTCTTGGGTATACAAAGCGTTGGAGAACTTTTAGAAGAATACTGAGTTTGTTTAAAGTTTATTTTATGAAGCAATTGCCGGTTATTTTTGAGCGAAATGAGGCGGATTTTGGAGCCATAGCAGAGCACTATGGTGAAAAAATCTAACAAAATTGCAGCCAAAAAGAACCAAAAGAGCAAAATAAAATAAGCTTTAAACAAGCTCCTTATTTAGAAGTTTACAACATCGAGAAGGATAGGCTTAATTTAACATTAGTCGCCTATACAACGTAAATTTCGTGATAGCACGTCTGCTATTTCGTACCAAATAACTTATCACCCGCATCACCCAAACCGGGGATGATATACCCCTTTTCATTCAATTTTTGATCAATTGCAGCCGTATACAGCTCTACATCCGGATGTGCATTTTCCAAAGCAGTAATTCCCTCGGGTGCCGCTACTAACACCAATACCTTAATCTGCTTACATCCCATTTGCTTCAACAAATTAATGGTCGCAATCATAGATCCACCTGTCGCCAACATAGGGTCAACTACTAAGGCCATACGAGCTTCGATATCTGAAACCAATTTTTGAAAATATGGCACCGGCTTTAGTGTTTCTTCGTCTCGATAAATACCTACTACACCAATTCGTGCACTTGGAATATTCTCAAGTACCCCATCCATCATACCTAAACCTGCCCTCAAGATAGGTACCACCATAATTTTTTTACCCTTAATTTGTTCCACCTCCACTGGCCCGCACCAACCATCAATGGTAATCTTTTCAGTCTCCAGATCGTCGGTAGCCACGTAAGTAAGTAAACTACTCACTTCACTAGCCAGTTCACGAAAGTGTTTTGTGCTGACATCGCTTGCACGCATTAAGCCCAGCTTATGTTGTACCAGTGGGTGTTTTACCTCAGTTATTTTCATTTTCCTCTTATTGAATTTCAATCTATCTTTTGGGGCGTGCCCCTTCGGGTCGGGCTATTCACTGCAAGTCCTCGTTCCGCTGCGCTCCATTGCGGGCTTTCCGCTACTATCCCTCACGCGAAGATAGAAAATGAATATCTATTCACCCGATACAATACATGCGCAGAAAGTCGATGATTCAATGATAAAACAGGAAGAGCAAAATCTCCATTCACATCTCGCTTCATCCCAATTTTTTCCATCACACGGATCGATCTACTATTATCAGGGACAGTAAATGATACTATCTCCTCCCAACCAAATTGCTTAAACCCATATTCAAGAACAGCTTTTGCCCCTTCTGTAGCATAACCCTTACCCCAGTATTGCGAACCTAAACGCCACCCAATTTCAATACAAGGCGTAAAATGAGCTTTCCACGAAGGCGATGAAAAACCTATAAATCCCATCATGGCACCCGTCATCTTCTCCTCTACTGCCCACAGCGTATAACCATGATCAACAAAACATTGATTTTTATCAGCAATAAATTGCTTAACGACATCCATCATGAGTGGCCCTGGAAGAAACTCAAGCACTTTCGGATCTTGGTTAATTGTAAAATAAGCTTCTGCATCTGATTCTTTCCAAGTTCGAAGGATGAGTCTTTCTGTTTCGATTATGTTGAACGGTTTATTACGCTCCATTACATTAAAAAGCAAGAGAAATTGCTATCCCCATCAGCTCTCTATATTTTTTAGGGATAGCAGCATCAAGCCACTCTTGGGTATCAAGCGGCTTACTAAACAGTTTGAAAAAGTCATCTTGTTTTTCCATCAATTCATTCAAAATTTTTCTTTCTTTAATAAATTCTTCCATAACGATTTATTTTATATAATTCTCAATATAATTATCACAAAATATATCTATGAATAAAAAAATTGCTTTCTTAACCTATAAAGATGCTCATGCATTCTTAAAAACATGCCCTGATTTTTTAGATGAGTATACTTTATTAAAGCCCTATTTTCATGATTTTCATTGGGACTTATGTTTAATTGATTGGCAAGATAAATATGTTAATTGGAAAGAGTTTGATTTAATTATTCCCAAAAGATGTTGGAATTATGGAAACCATCATGCAGATTTTAAAAATTTAATCCAAGAGTTTATTAAGCATAAAATTAAGGTGAGAAACACCCCATCTACCATTTTATGGAACATGAATAAATCTTATTTAATGGACTTAAAAAATCAGGGACTTTCTGTTGGGGAGCTATTCATCATCTCTAGAAATAATGACAACTATATTGCTGAAATCCGACGTACTGTAACCCAGATAGCTTATATAAACAATCTCTCATGGTTTATTGCCAAGCCCACTATTGGTGCTGCCAGCCTCGATGTAATCAAATTTACAGTTGACCAGATTCCACAATCTATCCCCATTTTCAAAAAAATTCAAACCTATTCAGACATCATTATTCAACCTTTTTTCCCTGAGATAGCTTCCGATGGAGAATACTCATACTTCTTCTTTGGTCAATTATTTTCACATGCAGTGAAGAAAAAACCTGCTAAAGGCAATTACCTAGCGCTTCAGCGCTATGGAGCAAAAAACATAAAGTACAAACCTAATAACGACGAAATTACACAAGCGCAACGGTTTGTTAAGGCCATCCAACCACCTTGTGATTATGCACGCGTGGACGTTTTCAAGCGAAACTGCGACTTATACTTAATAGAACTCGAACTTATTGAGCCTTATTTATATTTCGAGCACACTTCTAGCAAGGCTATTACTAATTTTTGTCAATCAGTCTTATCCTAAACTTGTATTAAGTTCTAAATAAAAAAATATGATTTTCAAATGTATAAAGCCTTTAAGTTTCAGTCGTTCGAGACAAACTTAAAGGCAAAAATTATCTTTTACTATTTGCTATTTACCCTCACCAAAGCCCACCACATTAATACTACTTCACACCAAATCATTTATAAATCCTATTCTTTATTGTAGATATAAATTGCACATTTAATAGATGGATTGCCTTTTCACGTGGGACTATGCTGTAATATGTATTTTGTATTGTATTGAATTTAGCCTTGAGTTTATTGATTTGCACCCAATATTCATCAAATTTAGGACCATAAATATCAACCGAATCAACTAAATCCTTACCTGAAGTATTCATTTGCACACTAGCTCTAGGTCGACGTGGTACTTCTAATGTAAACCCAACCCAGTATATTTTTTCTAAGAGATAGACTTGAAAATCGCTATCTTCCTTCAACTTCTTAGTTTGTTTTATCTTAAATTCCAACACGCGTACCTGTCTATCGAGACTTTTTACTACTTCCTGAAAAAGAATAATTCTTTGCTTCTCAGCATCTGTTTCATTGATATTTATTGTGCTACTAGTTATTGGAGGCACAGATTCTCTTTTACTAGCTACATTATCCGTCTTTTTGCATCCCAGCATACTAAGTAACAAAACAAAGGTAAAACCTTGTATAAATTTTAATTTTAAATTCATGGTTTATATATTTTAAATAGTTTATTTATTCTAAAACAAAAAAGCGTCTTCTTCAAATTGAAGAAAGACGCTTCTGTAAGATTTGGCACCGACCTACTCTCCCACTTTTTACAGCAGTACCATCGGCTCTGGCGGGCTTAACTTCTCTGTTCGGG
>JACCDN010647577.1_pt1 | contig 50906 bp, 38 predicted proteins | sample 7441691 | NCBI WGS metagenome assembly JACCDN01 (sample SAMN15323439, study PRJNA562643) | freshwater metagenome | isolation source: river surface water | place: USA:Blue River Watershed | collected 2017-08-16 | reverse complement strand
TCATGATACGAGAGATACGCTCTTTCTTACCACTACGTACGTTAAGTACATAAGAACCTGCATCTAGGTGACCAGAATAACATCTGAAGAATGCTAAACGACCTACGAAAGGATCGGTCATGATTTTAAATGCAAGCGCCGAGAATGGCTCTTTTGCATCAGGCTTACGTGTGATAACAGCACCTGTATCAGGATCTGTACCTTGTGTATCTTCTACATCAATTGGAGAAGGTAAGTAACGACAAACCGCATCGAGTGCTGTTTGTACACCTTTATTTTTAAATGAAGAACCACACATCATTGGAACGATACTTAGATCGATACAAGCTTTACGGATGGCTTCGTGTACTTCGTCTTCAGAAATTGAATCTGGATTTTCGAAGAACTTCTCCATTAATTTATCATCATATTCTGCAACGGCTTCAATCAAATTCTGTCTCCAGAATTCAACGTCTTCTTTCATATCTGCAGGTACATCGATTTCATCAAAAGTCATACCTTCTGTTTCCATATGCCAGATGATACCTTTCATTTTGATTAAATCCACAACACCTGTGAAATTATCTTCGGCACCAATTGGTAATTGAAGTGGCACGGCTTTAGCACCTAGCATTTCTTTTACTTGGTTTACCACCATTAAAAAGTCAGCTCCGGCACGGTCCATTTTGTTCACGAAACCAATACGTGGAACCTTATAACGGTTTGCTTGACGCCATACGGTTTCTGATTGTGGTTCTACCCCATCAACTGCAGAGAAAAGTGCAATCAAACCATCTAATACACGCATAGAACGCTCTACCTCAACGGTAAAATCCACGTGACCCGGAGTATCGATGATATTGAAGTAATAACTTTTTGTATTAGCATCCGCCTTACCTTTTACAGTAGGAAAATTCCATTGGCAGCTAACCGCAGCAGAAGTAATGGTAATACCTCTTTCTTTTTCTTGCTCCATCCAATCGGTGGTAGCAGCACCATCGTGCACTTCACCAATTTTATGAATCATACCTGTGTAGCGTAAGATACGCTCTGTTGTAGTGGTTTTACCAGCATCGATGTGTGCGGCGATACCAAAGTTTCTTTGAAATTTCAAGTCAGCCATAATAGTGCTTGTTTTTTAATTTTTTGCTTGAGGAAACAGTTCCCCAATTTTCGAGGCGGCAAAGGTAATAATTATACCAATTGGAAAAAGGTTTCCGGGGTAAATTATTAATTAATTATGCACAAAAAAAGCCCCAAACTTAGGTTTGGGGCTTTTGTATAAGCAGTTAGTTTGTAATTAAACTTTAAAGTGAGAGAACGCTTTGTTCGCCTCAGCCATACGGTGTGTATCTTCTTTCTTTTTGAAAGCAGCACCTTCACCTTTACTAGCAGCTAACATTTCGTTGGCTAACTTGTCGGCCATGGTACGACCATTTCTTTCGCGGCTGTAACGGATTAACCATTTCATGCTTAAAGAAATTTTACGATCTGGACGAACTTCAGAAGGAATTTGGAAGGTAGCACCACCAATACGGCGGCTACGTACTTCAACAGCAGGCGTTACGTTAGCAACGGCTCTTTTCCATACTTCATACCCATCTTCACCGGTCATTTTAGTAACCTTGTCTACTGCATCATAAAAAATATTGATAGCAGTACTTTTTTTACCCTGCCACATTAAGTTATTAATGAAACGAGTAACCAATTTATCATTGAAACGTCCATCAGGAGCGAGGGGTAATTTTTTGGCTTGTGCTTTACGCATGTGATCTACTTATTAACTTTTTGTAATAATTTTTTAGAGACTATTTTTTAGCCTTTTCTTTTTTAGTACCGTACTTAGAACGAGACTGCTTACGGTCTTTAACACCGGCAGTATCGAGGCTACCACGAACGATGTGGTAACGTACACCTGGTAAGTCTTTTACACGACCACCACGGATTAATACGATTGAGTGTTCTTGTAAGTTATGACCTTCACCTGGGATGTAGGCAATAACCTCAATTTTATTTGTCAAACGCACTTTCGCTACTTTACGTAGGGCTGAGTTTGGCTTTTTAGGCGTTGTCGTATACACCCTGGTACATACACCACGACGTTGCGGACACGCATCTAAAGCCCTAGACTTACTTTTAGCCCTGATAATTTCACGACCTTTTCTAACTAATTGCTGTATTGTAGGCATTCTAAACCGTTTAAAATTTCGGACGGCAAAGGTAATGGCTGGAACTGAAAAATCAAAAAGTTTTAAAAAGAATTCTTAAACTAGACGTAAAATGCTGATTTTCAGTACAAATACGAGGCCCTAAAATAAGAAAATACTTGAATTGGGCGGCAAATAAAACAAAGCTATCTGATTGATTTAGATTGGTTAGCCAAAAATAACCGTCTTTTTTATGCTTATTTCTTTTTTTTGCTTGACCAGGTTGCTCAGGTCAGTTGCGCTCCCTATTATTTTACTTTTTTGTGGTTCAAACCTGGTTTTTGGTCAAATTTCAACCACGCCCTCGAGCTTCCCCTACCCGGCCATCAACTTTGCATACACCCAAAATTTTTCCAATTTACCTCTAGCCAGTAGCTATGTTAGCGGCATTACGGGGAAAGGCCCCTACTTTTTAGGCAGTTTACACCATGGACTCCAGGGTTTATTTATAGCACAAACAAATGGCAGTAATGCATCGCTCAATTTTGCCACTAGTTCAGGATCCAATGCCGCCAGCGGCATTTTTAGCTATGGTGCTAATAACGCTGCTACCAGAGGGCTTGGTAGCCTTGCAAGCAGTGTAGGCTCCTATCTATTTGGCATTAGTTTTACCAATAACACCAGTGCTGTAATTGATCAATTTGAAATTGAATTTACAGCCGCTCAGTGGCGTAAAGGAGGCAGTGGCAGAATCAATGAATGGACTTTTATGTACCATACATCTAGTACAAATAATGTGCTAGACACCCTCACAAAAAAAGATACAACGCTCAATTTTACATCGGTACAAACAAGCACAGGCACTGCTGCACTTAATGGGCTTTTAACTATTAATCAGCAACAAAAAAAAGACACACTTTTTAATTTACAATGGAAGCCTGGCGAACAACTTATTTTAAAATGGCAGGACAAAGACGACATCGGAAACGATGATGGCTTGGCACTTCAACAATTAGTTTGTAAAGCAATTACTATGCCTGATAACACCGCCCCCACTGTGATTGCGCTGATACCGCCTCCAGCAAAAACATATACGGTGGGTGATACACTCACTACAAAAATTATTTTTTCGGAACCTTGTTTTTTAAACAGTCGCTCTTTTCTTCCTTACCTAGTGGCCACTATTTCAGACAGTGCAAAAAACTTGCAATACACCAAAGGATCAGGCAACAACGAGTGGTATTTTTCGTACATCATTACTAAAGGGGATCTTGTAAAAAATGGCCTGAACATATACCCTCAAATTAATAGCGACACGGCCGCCATTAGAGATGCCGCACTCAATTATTGTAATGGAATTATAATAAGCAACACCCGTTTTTTACAAGTAAAAATAGACGCGGTAGCACCGGTTTTTATAGACACCAACACCCTACATGTAAATATCTGTAAGCTAGCTATAGCAATACTTCCGGCTCAGCTTGGTGTGGTTCAAACAGATAGTAGCGAAACCATATTTTGGAAGGTAAAGTTGGCTCCTAGGCAGGGGGAAATTTTGGGCCTACCGTTTTCGAAGAAAACGGTAGGCGATAGCGTTTTTCCAAGAAACATTGTATTTATACCAAACCCTACATACACAGGAATGGATAGTGCGATAATTGAAATATCAGATGGCATGAATAGCGCATTTAAAAAAATAATATTTCAATTAGATAGTGGTATTGTAGACAATAAAATTATTGGAGATCAAATTATTTGCAAAGGTTTTGCACCCACGCAATTTAGGGGCAACAACCCCCAAAACACAAGCTATCAATGGATCTACAAAGAAGATAGCGCAGCTAAATTTAAACCAGTTACTAGCATTGGTACTCAATACAATTACCAATCAGGCACACTACATAGCAGTACATTATTTAAAAGAATAGCTACGCGTTTTTCATGCGTCGACACAAGTAATACCATAAGCATTGATGTAAAAAACAATGGACTATGGATGGGCGCAAATGATGCGGTATGGCAAGTGGGTAGCAATTGGTGTGGCGGACTTGTTCCTGACACAAGCACCCATGTACTTGTGCAACAAGATCAGCAAATAATTATTAGTAACGCTTACCCAAATCAAAGTATTTATGCAAAAACTATAACACTCGATTCTAGTGCAAACATTGTTGTAAAGGGCCTATTGCACTGGCCTCAAGCCCTACTGGGCAATGGAACTATTGATGCTACGAGTGGCATTATCTATATAGAAAAAGACAGCCTCATTATCAATCCAACTGTTTTTAAAAATAACCTCATTTATACCCTACAAATTGATGCAAAAAGTAAAGTCCAGTTTTTAGACTCACTCAAAGTCGCAAACAGTATCACCCTATTTAATGGTAGCCTGCAAACCAAGCACCTAACACTTTTACCAACTGCGCAAATAAATAGTTCTGGTAATAACACGGCAATTATTGGACCAGCAACCGTTCATAAAAGCTATCATTTAAAAGAAGGTCAAACCAAACTATTGTCATTTCCATTTTTAAACCAGCCTAGCTTATTAGATTTTAAAAAGAGTGTCCGTATAACCGGCAAAGGTGGCAGTAGCAGAGGGTTTGATAGTGCTGTCCATGAAAACGCATCTGCTCATTTTTTAGATACTACCACGGGCACAAATGCGCTATTATCTTTTAATCCCTTTACCAAAATAGATAGCAGTTTTGGGGAACAAAACAGAGCCATTAAAATATGGCTCTACCCCAATGATGTTGGTTTAATCAACGAAACACCATTTATAGAAACTAAAAAACACAACGCTTGGATACATGTATCTATAGATGGAATACTACAACATGGTCCCCTCGAAATTAACTTTCCGGAGCACCCATTAGCGCGTTATTATTTAACCGGCAACCCATACCCTGCTGCTATTGACATGCGCAAAATTTCAAGCAGCCCAAACATTGGAAAGTACTATTGGTATTGGGACGCAGGCCTTGGCGCCACCGGTAATTATACAGCTAGCGCATTTAGATTTCCAAAAATTATAGAAAAACTAGAGGGCTATATTATTAAAAATAATGCGGGAGCTGCAGGTTATTTATTTTATGAAGAACGCACCAAAGTAAATATTGGCGATACACCTGATACCATCAGTTACAAAAAAGAGTATGCGCACATAAGCCTCCAATTTATGAAGGACAACAACCTATTGGACAGGCTTGAAATAATAGGAATCGATAGCGCTAGTAGCCGGTTTGAAAAATGGGACGCAGAAAAAATAAATGAAAGCGAGACATCGCTGTATTCGATTTCTAGAGATAGTATAGCGCTTTGCATTGATGCAAGACCCTTTACCAACAACCTTTTCATTCCGCTTGGCATTAAAAGCAGTAAAACAGGAAAATACAAACTGTTTTGTAGCGCGTATCTAGTAGACAACAGTTTGGTAGCGTACCTACACGACAAACTATTAAACAAATATCAAAAAATAATGGAGGATAGTAGTTACACTTTTGAGATAGGAACAGATACCACTAGTGCTGGAGAACGCCGCTTTGAAATTACCGGTCCACCTCCACCGCCAAGACAAGAAGACCCCATTATAGCAAGTGTTACACCCAATCCGGTGCTAGGCAGGCTGAGTATTCGCTTTTCATTTAGAGAGCCGCTGGCATACCAAATATCCATACATAGTATCGATGGGAGTTTACTCCAAAACAAAGCATTTGCAGTAAGCAAAAATGGAATAGCCACAATGGATGTTTCGGCATTAATACCTGGCGTTTATGTTGCCGTAATTAAAGCAGGAAAAAACTATTTACTACAACAGTTTATTAAACTTTAAATAACCAGTGGTGGGTATCAGGTGCAGTCGCATACCTGATCGCTGTTAACCTATCTTTTAATTCTTTGGCTACACCCGCTTTATCTGTATCAAAATGCATGCTATAATCTTTGTAGCGAAGCTCTTTAATTTTTGAGATGGTAGCAGCAGTACCCGTTCCAAACACTTCATGTAACTCACCTTGCTTTTGTAAAGCAATGAGTTCATCAATCGTGATTTTAACCTCTTGTACATCCATACCCATTTCTTTTAAAACGGTAATGGCACTATCTCTAGTTACACCTTCTAAAATGGTACCTTCTGTTAGAGCTGGCGTAAGCACTTTATTGCCAGTAACAAAAAATACATTCATGGTACCTACTTCCTGTAAATATTTGTGTTCAAAAGCATCGGTCCATAACACTTGATCATATCCAGCTTCTTTTGCCTTTTGTGTAGCCATCATACTAGCCGCATAATTACCCGCATTTTTTGCAAAGCCAACACCACCCGGAGCAGCCCTAGTATATGTTTCTTCTACATAAATTTTCATTGGAGTACTATAATAAGGCCCTGTAGGACTTAACAAAATCATGAACTTGTAATTATCCGAAGGTTTTACACCAATAACCGGATCGGTAGCAAACATGAAAGGACGTATGTACATAGAGTGATCCGCTAATGCAGGAATCCAATCTCTATCCATATCAACAAGAAGGCGCATGCCTTCCATAAATATCGCTTCTGGAACTTCAGGCATACACATACGTGCAGCAGAAATATTAAATCTTCTAAAATTATCTTTCGGTCTAAAAATATTGACTTCCCCAGCGTCACTTTTATAGGCTTTAATACCTTCAAAAATAGACTGACCATAATGTAGTGCAGCCAAAGAAGGATCAAATTGCAGTGGCTGATAAGGTCTGATCACCACATTGGTCCAAACACCATCAATACAGTCTGCCTCAAACATGTGGTCGGTAAAAACACGACCAAAAGGAATATTCTCGAGTGTCGTATTTGCTAACCTACTGTGCTGAACTTTTTCAATCTTTACGTCAAGTGCTGCTGCCATAGTTTTATATTTGGTGCAAAGAAACAAAAAAAAAGAAAACTAACAATCGTTAATATTGTAAAATAGCCATGAATCCTGAAAATAGTTTGCTTCCTCCCTTTGTTATTGCCTCTTTGTACAAAGATGAACTTGTTTTAATTGATGACCAAAAAAGCAGTAATGCCAACAAACCTAAAAAAGGTGAGGCCGTTGTAACCGCACCCCAGGAGATTCGAAAGCCCATTAGCTATCTTGGCGACAACCAAAAAAAGATAACCATTTTACTACAGGATACCACAGCAGTTCACCTAGCAGATGAATCTTTACAATTTTTAACAGCCATACTTGCTGCGTGCAAACTTAATATGGGCGACGTAGCCATTGTTAACACCGTTCATCAACCCGTACAATACACACAAATAAAAACAGAATTAAAACCTTCTACTATTATTGTATTTGATATCAGCACCGCTAGTATTGCACTACCTTTTGAAGTTCCACATTATCAAGTGCAACAATACGACAACTGCACACTTCTTTTTTCTGCACCATTACAGTCGATGCTGGTAAAAACAGATGCGGCAAAATTAGAAAAAGGAAAACTTTGGAATGCCCTCAAAAAAACATTTAACATCCAGTAGTACATGAAAATAATTTTTGCAACCAATAATAAAAATAAGGTCGAAGAAATTAAACACCTCAGCCATCAAAAATTTCAAATTTTTACTTTGGAAGAAGTTGGTATTGACATTGATATTCCAGAACCGCATGATACACTTGAAGCAAACGCTACCGAAAAATCTTCAACCATTTATAAGCTTACAAACGAAGCCGTATTTAGCGAGGATACAGGATTAGAAGTGCATGCACTTGGCGGCGCACCCGGTGTAAAATCGGCGAGGTATGCAGGAGAAGGAAGGAATATGCAAGACAACATAGATAAACTGCTTCATGAACTAAAAGACAAACCTTCAAGAGCTGCTCAATTTAGAACTGTCGTATCACTAATTATTGGTGGAAAAGAATACCAATTTGAAGGCATTTGCAAAGGCCACATAACACATGAAATGAATGGATCCAATGGATTTGGCTATGATCCCGTTTTTATTCCAGAAGGAAGTAATACCACATTTGCAAACATGGATATTGCAGAAAAAAATAAATTTAGCCACAGAAAAAAAGCAGTACAACAACTCATTGATTTTTTAAACGCATACCAAGCCTAGATATGAACACAAAAAATAGGATTATCCGTAAAAACGCAATTCGTTTTCTGATTGTTTTTTTAGTACAGGTTGTTGCCACAACCGGAGCATTTGCACAAACAATTCCGCTGTATAAAAACAGCAGAGCACCTATCAACGAAAGAGTAAAAGACCTCTTGGACAGAATGACCACTACCGAAAAGTTTTGGCAATTATTTATGATCCCTGGCGATATCAAACCAGGAGAAGGTTATAAATACAAAGACGGTCTTTTTGGATTTCAAGTAAGTGCCGCATCTGCGGGCACAGAAGGTGCGCAACAAATGCTTCAATATAATGCAACAGAAACAGCTGTAAGCCTTGCCAAAAAAGTGAACAGGATTCAGCGGTTTTTTATGGACAGCACCAGACTTGGTATTCCCATGCTCCCTTTTGACGAAGCGCTACACGGCCTAGTAAGACAGGGTTCTACCATATTTCCGCAAAGCATTGGACTTGCCGCTACATTTAATACGAGCACGATGGAAGCTGTAGCGGGAGCGATTGCAAAAGAATCAAAAATTAGAGGCATTCGACAAATACTATCTCCAGTAATAAATATTGCTACAGACGTTAGATGGGGACGCACCGAAGAAACCTACGGAGAAGATCCTTTTTTAAGTAGCAAAATGGGCGTGGCTTACATGAAAACCTTAGAGGACGAAAATATTATTGCCACTCCAAAACATTTTGTTGCCAATGTAGGCGATGGAGGAAGAGATAGTTATCCCATAGACATGAACGAAAGGTATTTATCTGAAATCCACTACCCTCCTTTTAAAGACGCAGTGCAAAAAGCAGGTGCAAGATCTATCATGACATCTTACAACTCTGTAAACGGCAGTCCTGCAACTGCCAATGATTATTTATTAAATGATTTATTAAAGAAAGAGTGGGGCTTTAATGGATTTGTGATATCTGATGCAGGCGCCGTAGGCGGCGCCAATGTCTTACACTATACAGCAAAAGATTATCCAGATGCGGGCAAAAACGCTGTAAACAATGGACTTGATGTTATATTTCAAACAGCACAAGAACATTATAAATTATTTATTCCTCCTTTTTTAAATGGAGACATTAAGAAGGAGCGTTTAGACGACGCCGTAAGCAGGGTTCTACGAGCAAAATTTGAACTAGGATTATTTGAAACACCCTACCTCGATATCAAAGCTACAGAAAATGCAAACTTTGAGGTAGCGCATAAAAAAATTGCATACCAAGCTGCACTTGAATCCATCGTTTTATTACAAAATAAAAATGGGTTACTACCCATTTCAAATAATGTGGAAAGCATTGCCCTCATTGGCACCGATGCTACAGAAGCCAGACTTGGCGGATATAGTGGACCCGGCAGTAAAAAGGTAAGCATCTTAGAGGGTATGCTTTTAAAATATGGCGCCAAAAAAATTATCACAGCTGCTGGTCCTGGCAGAAATAATAAAACATGGAATATTGTACCAAGCAAATATTTATCTACTACACAAAACAATCAAAATGTTGAAGGCCTTACTGCCGAATATTTTAATGGTATTGAGTTTGGAGCTAACCCCACTGTAAAAAGAGTTGACAAAACCATTAATTTTCATTGGACCATTTCTACGCCAGATCCACTTATAACGCCAGAATTTTTTTGTGCAAGATGGACAGGGAATATCAAAGCACCTAAAACGGGCACCTATAAAATTGGAATTGAAGGTAACGACGGATACAAATTATACATCAACAATCAACTCATCATTAACAATTGGGACAAGCAAAGCTTTCATACCAACCTAGCTGATTTTAATTTTACTGCAGGCCATAATTATCCCATACGAGTTGAATTTAAAGAACCAAACGGAAATGCAACCATCAAATTAATTTGGAATGTTGATATTGCTAATACAGTAGAAGAAAAAATAAATGAAGCTGTTGCAGCTGCAAAAAAATCAAAAGTAGCGGTTGTAGTTGTAGGACTAGAAGAAGGTGAATTTAGAGATAGGGCTTCTTTACAATTACCAGGCGAGCAAGAACAGCTCATTCAAAAAGTAGCAGCGACAGGAACGCCAACAGTTGTTGTTATTGTAGGCGGAAGTGCTGTTACCATGGGAAATTGGATAGACAAAGTAAGTAGTATTGTAGACGTATGGTACCCTGGTGAAGAAGGCGGACATGCAGTAGCAGCCGTACTTTCAGGTGATTACAATCCGGGCGCAAAACTACCCATTACATTCCCTATAAGCGAAGCACAACTTCCGCTTGTATACAACCACAAACCAACTGGCCGTGGTGATGATTATGAAAATCTTACAGGCCTTCCCCTATTTCCATTTGGTTATGGACTGAGTTATGCCACATTTGAATACAGCAATTTGACCATTGAAAAACCAATTGCAAAAAAAGGAGATAAAATTAATGTTTCTTTTGTGGTAACAAATACGGGTAAACGTGCTGGTGATGAAGTGGCACAACTTTATGTGAGAGATCAAATAGCTTCCGTGGCAAGACCTGTTCAAGCATTAAAAGGATTTGAAAGAATTCATTTACAACCAGGCGCGTCAAAAACAGTGACGCTCACCCTAAACCCAGAAGATTTTGAAATGCTCAATGAAAAAATGGAAACCGTTATTGAACCTGGCGATTTCATGATTATGATTGGAAGTTCTTCTAGAGATATTAGACTTAAAAAAACAGTGACGCTGCAATAATATTAGCTATTCCAAATACGCCAAGACTGTTCGGCTTGTTCAACAAACATTTGTTGGCCATTTTGAATGGTGGCACCCATTTGCATACCCTTTGCTAAAAAGGTGGACAGGGCTGGGTTATAGGTCAAATCAAACAAGTGATGTTCGGGCGTTAGTAAGTCATAAGGTATAGCCGGACAAGCTTCAATATTTGGAAACATCCCCAGCGGTGTGGTATTAATGATAAGCGTATGTGACGCCATAACAGACGCGTCTAAATCATTGTAAGCCAATTGCCCGCTCGTTGCAGTGCGCGACACATAATTAAAGTCAATTCCAAGTTTTTGCAACACATAAACAATGGCAAGGGCTGCACCACCTGTTCCTAACACCAAAGCTTTATTGTGTGTAGGTTTTAAAAAAGGAATCAAAGAGTTTTCAAAACCAATAACATCGGTATTGTAGCCAATTAATTGACCATCAATTATTTTAACACAATTACAGGCCCCCACTTCTTCGACAGCTTTAGAACGCTCTGTCAAAAAAGCAAGTACGTCTTTTTTATAAGGAATGGTAATATTAAACCCACACAAATCTGGGTGTGTTTTTAAGATATTGTGCAAATCACCGATAGAAGGAATTGAAAATCTTTCATACACACAATCTTCAATTCCTTGGTCAATAAACTTTTGCGTAAAATATTGCTGGGACAATGAATGCGTTAACGGAAAACCAATGAGTCCATAACGTTTCATATAGCAATTACTTATTTAGGTATAATTCAAAGGTATCGCCTCTTAATCCTATACGCATGGCTTCAAGTGCAATAATCTCATGAGGCGGAATGTTACCAAGGTTTACATTACAACCAATGAGCTCTAAGAAATAAAGCTGCTGGGCTTTTTGTGGCGCTTCCCAAATTATTTTTTCGGCAGGAATTTGCGTTAAAATTTCTTGAACGAGTCCTTCACGCACTTCTCCACTGCCTCTATAAATACCTACATTACCCGCTTCACGCGCTTCGGCAATAACATAGGTGGCACCAGCTTCAAGTTCTGCGCGCATAAGTTCGATCCATTTGTAAGGAGGAATAATATGCGCAGCATCTTTACTACCTACTTCACTTAAAATGGTAAAGTGCTTTGCTAATTTTTCTATGTAGCCACATTTTTCGGTGTGCGGAATACTAATGGAACCATCACTCACCTCCATGTATGTAATGCCATAATCTTTACAGATACTCACATAGTCATCAAATTGACCGCGCACTAAAAAGGCCTCAAATAATGTACCTCCAAAATAAAGTGGAATATTATAAGACTGATAGGCTTCTAATTTTTGCTTAAGATTTGGGGTAACAAAAGAAGTTCCAAATCCTAATTTAATCACATCAGCGTGCGGGCCACCAACACTCATGAAATTATGTACTTCGTTTATGCTTAACCCCTTGTCCATAATCATGGTTAACCCTGAAGTTCTTGGCTGCATGGTACGTACTGGAATTTGTGATAAATTAAAATTCATAGTTCTAATTTTTTACTGAAATGCAAAAATAAGTTAAACAAATGACTTTTTTAGGCCTGATTATAGGAGGTGCTTGAGGTTTGACACTAAATCTTTCTTCGACGCTTAAACCTGGCAATAACGTCAACTACCTGCGCATTCTGAAGGATAGAAGGTCTAATGTCAATGAATTTTTTTAAGAGCTTGGGGCTAGCGACCATGGCCTGCTCAAGTAAAATTAAACCCTCCTTTGATTTACCTATGATAAATAAAATGGCGCTTTGGTAAAATAAAAATATGGGCTTGTTATCTGTTGCGATACCTGCATTTTTACTTTGCACTAGGGCTTCGTCAAAATAATCTGCAGTAAGTAAACAATTGATGAGCGCCTCCCACCCGGAAACATTTTTAGGTTTGTGCTTCACAACTATACCAAAGTAATGCACAGCTTCTTTGTATTGGCCAAGGTTCAATTTGCATTCTCCCATCGCCAAATTGTATTCTGTAATGGCACGGTGCATGCGCATGGCATTTTCCAATTGTTTTATAGCTGGCTGCCATTGCTTTTCCAACATGTAAGTAGTAGCAATTTTGTAATACAACTTACTGTCATCTGGATTTAAATGAACTGCTTTTTTATAATTGAATCTTGCTTGCGCAATCTTTCCCATTTTATGATAACAGTGCCCAATAGCCTCATAAATAACATCTTCAGGCCTTGTGAGTGACACTACTTTTTCAAGCACTTCAACTGCTTCTTTATATTTACGAAGGCGCAAATACGCATCACCCATATTACGGTAGGCGTAATCAAATTTATCGTCAATAGCTACTGCGTATTGATAAGCATCAATTGATTTTTCGTAGAGCTTTAACCCTTGGTAAGCAGCAGCCAAATTAAACCAAGCCAGCTCACTATATGGAAGTTGATCAATAATTTTTTGATGCAGTTTTATACTTTCTTCATTACGACCTGTGTAATCCGTCCAGAAACAAATTTTATAGAGGGCTTCTTCATTAGCCGGTTCTTGTTCTAGTATCAAAACCAAGCAATCAAAAACTTTTTCGAAAGATTCATAATCGTCATAAACATCCGCTAATTCAAAAAGTAAATCTACTTTTTCATCACCCTCAAATTTATGGATAGCATCCTCCAAAAGTTCGGCTGCTTTTTCGGGTTGATCGAGGGCTAAATAAGCATCCGTTTTTAAAATGTAGAGGTCAATATCAGAATTGTCGTAGAGTTCGGAAGTTTCCAAAATGTCAAGTGCTTCCAGATAGCGCTTATCAACAATGAGTAAATCGGCTTTTTTAATCATCAGTGCCGAAGCAAAAGGGAATTGAGACAAACCAATTTCAACAGCTTCTAACGCCTCTTTTACATTGTCTTTTTCGTCGAAATAGTCAATAATGCGTAAAAATGATTCCTCCTCCAAAAACTGGTGTTGGCGGCCAAGCTTGAGATTCCGGTACTGCTGGAGCAGCTCTTTGAGTGATTCCCGGTCTTCTTGGTATCTGTTTTGGCTCATTTTTGAAAGGGATTAACCTAAAATAGACGAAAAATCAAGGTTTTCCAACATTTCCAACAACAATTTATGAACATATCTGTTTATTAATAGATTGGTAATTGTGAAATAATTAAGAATCCATACCTTTGCATTAATGAAACGCAGTAGACTTATACTTATAACAACACTTGCTTTCACCCTTTTCATTGGGGTGCAAAGGGGTTATGCTGCGTTTACACTAAGCGGTATCTCTACCGAAAAAAGAGGCAAGCAAAGTAAGTTTACCTTAAAAAATTTAACCTTACTTAATACTAAAAGTTTGTCTTACAGTTCTCTTAAGGCAACTATGCAATATAAAAACATTCAAACCTTAGGACTTCAACTAAAGGGCAACAACAATACAGAAATGAATTCAATGCTACGTTTTGACAACGGCAATAGTTCATTTGTTTTCCCTTACAAGTTTAAAGTAAAAGTGCCTAAGTTTAAGACGCCAACTCCAGGCTCTAACTAGTATTCGCTCCCTTTTCTATTTTACTCTTCCGGTATAATTCGGTACCCTTTTGTAGGGATATCAAACTTTGATGCAGCAACAGGATTGTATAAATTAATTTGTGTTGCCTTAAATACTGTTTTCACACCCGCATTATCAATCATTTCATAGCCAAGTACAAAACCTGGAATATCCTTGAACATGTATTCATATTCCCTTACTGATGGGATGATAGTACTTGTATAGTATACTGTTACAGCGGATCCATCCTTGAGTTGTAATTGCGCCTTTTTGCAAGTATAATCTAATATAGAAATAGAATCGTTGTTGAATTGTATTTGAATACTATCCAATGAGGCATTAACCCTACGCCACTGATTGGCATTTAAAGAAGTCATGTATTTATCGTCTCCAAATGAACGCAAAATGGTTGCAACTCCTTTTGTTTTATTAAAAATTGTTGTTTGCGCATAGTTAGGTGCTACTAAATCAATTCGCGCATTATTACTTTTGATATAAACGGTCTTTAACGCCTTTTCTTGAACCTTACCCCCATCTACAATTGACTCCACCTTATACACAACGGTGCACTCAGCTACAATACGCTGTTGCGCATTAAGCAACTGAAAACACAGCAAACAAAATAATATAGACGTTATTTTTTTCAAATATTTCGTACTTAAAAAAAGCCCTACTAATAACAGCAGGGCTTTTTATTTATTTTTTCTTAGACGTTTTATCTTTTAAGTCCTGTAATTTTTTTTGACTTTCTTGCATTTGTTCAAAACGCGTTTGCCATTTACTCTTTGCTTTTGGCGTTTTACGTTTCTCGTCCATTTGTGCTAAAATTTTATCATGGTTGATGATATAATTTTGAATCACAAACTGCAAGCCTAAGGTTACTAGGTTTGAAACTGTGTAATACCAGGTTAATGCCGACGGTAATCTGTTAAAGATAAACAATAGCATGAATGGAAAAATATAAGGCATATACTTAAGCGCTGGATTGTCCTGCGTTGGCGTCATGCTCATATTGTAAATAGAAATTAAAAAGCTCGTTAAAACCGCAGTAATGGTAAACAAACTAATATGATCACCAAAACCAAGTGGAATACTAAAGGGTAGTGTTGCAATAACATCATAGCTTGATAAATCTTTACTCCATAAAAAGGCCTGACCACGAAGAGCGATATTAGAGTTAAAGAAACTATAGAGTGCAAAGAAAATAGGAATTTGAAGTAGCGCTGGTATACAACCTCCTAGTGGGTTAACGCCTGCTTCTCTAAACAATTTCATTTGCTCCATCGCAAAACCTTGCTGATCGTCACCAAATTTTTTCTTGATGGTATCAAGCTCTGGCTTTAACACTTTCATTTTAGCACCGCTTAAGTAGCTACTGTAGGTTAAAGGCGAAGTAACAAGTCTGATAAATAAGGTAAGTAGCAATACCACCCAACCAAAGTTTGAAACAAAACCAGCAAAGAAATCAAATACTGGCATGATAATATACTTGTTAATCGGACGAACAAATGAATACATGTCTCTACCCAAATTCACAATACGCTCCATTTCTGGGGCTTGCTTTTTGAGGATTTCAAAATCGGAAGGACCTGCAAACAATTGAAGGGCCACTTTATTTGTTGCCGCTTGTGGTAATTTGATTTGCAAATTGGTTTCTGTTTTTGCAAGCTTATTTGAACTATCTGTATATCGAGACCAATTTACAGCACCCGCATTAAACCCATTTTTTGCAATAAGTGTAGTATTAAAAAACTGTTGAACCACACTAACCCACTGAACCGGCTTTTCAAATGTTTTTTCGTTGTTCGCTGATATATAATCAAACTCATTTCCTTCAGAAAAACAAATGTTAGACATCTGTCTTTCATATTCTGCCGTTCTTTCTAGTTGAGTGGTTTCAGACAACCACTTAAAATTAAGGACACCAGCCGTTAATAATTGATTAGCCCCTACTAGTTCAATATCCCAATCTAGTGCGTAGGAATTTGGACGCAATGTGTAGGTATGAATAATAGAAGTCCCAGTAGCAGATGCAATTACAAATTTGATAGAAGAAGATCCATCTGATGTTGTTGTTATTGCAGATGGCGTAAAATATAAATCAGAAGTTATAGCCGTTTTATTATCTGCAGTGTTAACCGAATAGCCCATTTGATTTTGCTGAACAAGCTTTACAGCTGCACTATCTGGAGTGGTATATTTTTTTAAGGTTACACTTTTTACCTGACCGCCTTTGTTGGTTAAAACAACACTGATTAAATCATTTTCGATGGTTACAGTTGTATCTTTCCCAAGTGCAGCCTGAGCAAAATTTCCAGCAGTAGCAATTTTAGCAATTGAATCTCTTTGTAAAGAATCAATTTTAGCGGCTGCAACATCTTGCGGCTTTACAAGTTTGGCTTGCGCCTTAGCAATAGAATCTTCTTGTTGTTTTTTGAAAGCAACGAGCGCGGTTTGTTGTTGATTGGTATACCAGAAATAGGAAAAAAACAAGATACCTAACAAAACGAATCCTATGAGCGAGTTCTTATCAGACTTCATACGTGTATTTATTGAAGGGCAAAGGTACTAGTTGAAACTTAGATTCATGACCCATCCATTAACAATTAAGGTTATTTAACAGCTTTTGAAGCATGATATTGCTTTGCAGCGGCAATAAAGCTTACAAAAAGAGGTGCAGGCACTTCGGCAGTACTCTTTAATTCGGGGTGGTACTGAACGCCAATGAAAAATGGATGGTTCGGAAGTTCTACTATTTCTACTAGCCCTGTTTCAGGATTTTTACCACTTGCTACAAGTCCTGCTTTGATGAAAGCGTCATAATAATCATTGTTAAATTCATAACGGTGACGGTGACGCTCAGTAATAGAAGTTGCTCCATAAATTTTATGGGCAAGTGTCCCCGGAGTAATTTCACAAGGATAAGCACCAAGACGCATCGTTCCTCCCATCATTTTTATTTTCTTTTGCTCCTCCATCATATTAATAACAGGATTAGCAGTTTTCGCATCCATTTCGGTAGAGTGCGCATCCGCTAAACCCAGCACATTTCTAGCATACTCGATAACAGACATTTGCATACCCAAACAAATACCAAAGAATGGCAAGTTGTTTTCTCTTGCATACTGCACGGCATGAATTTTTCCTTCGATACCTCTGTTACCAAAACCAGGCGCTACGAGTAAACCATCAAGACCTTCTAATTTTTCAGCAACATTTTCTTGCGTAAGGTGTTCACTATGCACATTCACCACTTTTACTTTTACTTCATTAGGCGCACCTGCATGAATAAAGCTTTCCAAAATAGATTTGTAAGCATCTTGTAGTTCAATATATTTTCCAATCAATCCAATACGTACTTCAGATTTTGGATGTTTTAATTTTTGTAAAAACCCATTCCATTTATCTAAATTAGGCGCACCGTAACCATTGATATTTAATTTTTTCAAACAAATTAAATCGAGCTTTTCACGAAGCATTAAAAGTGGTACTTCATAAATCGTTGAAGCGTCCATCGCCTCTATAACTGCCTCCTGCTTTACATTACAGAAGAGTGCAATTTTTCTTTTAATATCATCATTTAAATGCTCTTCTGTTCTGCAAACGATAATATCTGGATGCACACCTGTTTCACTTAACATTTTTACACTGTGCTGCGTAGGTTTTGTTTTTAACTCCTTAGCTGCACGCAAATAAGGAATGAGCGTTAAGTGAACCACCATAACATCTTGTTCCGGAAGCTCCCATTGCAATTGACGAACGGCTTCTATAAAAGGTAAACTTTCAATATCACCAACCGTACCACCAATTTCAGTTAATATAATATCATACTTACCTGTTTCACCAAGCAGTTTCATGCGGTGCTTGATTTCATCGGTAATATGTGGAACCACTTGAACTGTTTTACCTAAAAAATCTCCAGCTCTTTCTTTATTAATGACGGTCTGATAAATACGACCCGTAGTTACGTTATTAGCCTGGGTCGTATGAATATTTAAAAAACGTTCATAGTGTCCTAAATCCAAATCCGTTTCTGCACCATCTTCGGTAACATAACACTCTCCGTGTTCGTATGGATTTAAAGTTCCTGGATCCACGTTAATGTATGGATCAAACTTTTGAATGGTTACTGTGAGTCCTCTAGACTGCAATAATTTTGCGAGCGAAGCTGCAATGATTCCTTTTCCTAAGCTACTTGTAACGCCGCCCGTAACAAAAATGTACTTTGCCATAAATTAAATTCATCTAGTTATAAAAATAAAATGCACGCAATAGCAAGGCTATTGTGCAGTCCATTTTTACATGGTTAAATTATTTTGACCTGATTTTAAAAGGGAAATTTATTAGAGGTCATACAAACCTACATTAATTAAAAGGACCCGCAAAGTGTTTGCGTCTTGAATCGAAAAAATAATTGAAAATGTGAATAAACCCGTTAATAAATAAGCCCTTTTTGAAGGTAATGGGCCACATAATCCTGCACCCCTTCTTCGAGACTCGTAAAGCCTGTTTTGTAGCCTGCTGCCTTTAACTTTTCCATGCTGGCTTCGGTAAAATATTGATAGGTTTCCCTAATGTCCATTGGCATGTCAATAAATTCGATATTGGGATCTAGGGCAAGTCCAGCAAAAGTGGCTCTTACTAAATCTATAAAGCTTCTAGCCTCTCCGGTTCCTAAATTATAAAGCCCATTGTGAGCAGCGTTCCATTTTTTACCAAGCATCGATTCCAGCATCCAACCAATAACAGCCACCACGTCTTTCACATAAATAAAATCACGGAGCTGTTCACCATCTTGGTAATCTAGTTTATGACTCTTAAATAGCTTTACTTTTCCGGTTTCTTTAATTTGATTAAAGGCATGAAAAATAACAGATGCCATCCGGCCCTTATGGTACTCGCCCGGACCATATACATTAAAGAATTTTAATCCTGTCCAATTTGCAGGCCCCTCATTTTGGGTAAGCGCCCATTTATCAAATTCATTTTTACTTATACCATAAGGGTTTAAAGGCTTTAAGGCTGCAACACCCTTATGATCATCGTTATAGCCATTTTCACCAGCACCATAAGTAGCTGCCGATGAGGCATACATCAGTGGAATATTATGTGCAGTACAATACTGCCAAATTTGTTTTGAATACTCAAGGTTGAGCGCTTCATGCACACTATAATCAAACTCGGTGGTATCTGTTCTTGCTCCTAAATGGATGCAAGCATCAATTTTAGTTTCTGTTCTTGTAAGCCACTCAAACAAAGAAGAGCGTTCTACAATATGATCGTAAATTTTCCCTTCCCAGTTTTTTCTTTTTGCCTCTACACCAAAATCGTCTACTAAAATTAAATGGTGATACCCTTGCGCATTTAAATAACCCGCCATACACGATCCAATAAATCCTGCAGCACCTGTAACGATAATTGTTGAAGGATTTGTTGTCATGAAAAAATATTCAGGCAAATAAATTATTTAATTAAACGCTCAATAGCAGTGTCATATTTGTTTTTCCAATCCTGGATAGAACCCCAATTTTCTGTACCTACATGTACCGCACCACTTGTTACTTTTCCTAGAACAGAAACAGCTACACCCGCCGCTGCCGCGGCTTGTTCAACTAAGGCTACATGCTCGGCCCCACAACTCACCACCACGCGGCTTTGCGCTTCACCAAACCAATATGCATCGGTTCTAAAACCTGCAGCTGCTGCGCTCACTTCAAAACCTAAATTATTTGTAAATCCAGATTCTAAAAGTGTGATGCCAAGGCCACCTTCACTAATATCGTGTGCACTTACAATGATTTTATTTTTAATTAAAGTAGCTACTAATTGTTGTACTTTATATTCTGTGTCTAAATCAAAATGTGGCGCTGGAGAATATTCTACTTTTTTTAATTTGTGTAAATACTCCGATGAGCCAATATCATTTTGTTGTGCGCCAATTAATACAATGACGTCCCCTTCTTTTTTAAAGTTAAGGGTCATGGTCGCAGACATGTCATCTACAATACCTACCATACCAATGGTTGGTGTAGGATAAACAGGACCCTCCGGACTTTGATTGTAAAAACTTACGTTACCACCTGTAACCGGTGTATTAAATTTACGACAAGCATCACCCATACCGGTTACTGCTTTTACAAATTGATAGTAAACTTCTGGATCGTAGGGGTTACCAAAGTTTAAGCAGTTGGTAACACCAATAGGCTCACCACCACTACACACAATATTACGCGCTGCTTCTGCCACGGCAATCATACCACCTTTGTAAGGATCCGCAAAAACATATTTACTATTACAATCTACGGTCATTGCAAGGCCTTTACCCGTTCCTTTTGCAAGTACAATAGAAGCATCACTTGGTGCATTAGTAGATGCATTTGCTGCACCCACCATGCTATCATACTGTGTATAGACCCAGCGCTTTGATGCAATGTTAGGAAGCGTTGCAAGTGCTTCTGCAGTTTCCTGCACACTTGTAACGTCAGCTATACTATTCATATCAAACGTCTCAATTTTTGAAAAATAAGCAGGCGCTGAATAGTCTCTTGTATACTGCGGCGCACCACCACCTAACACAAGTTCATGTGCAGGTAACGAAGCTTCGTGTACACCATTCATATAAAAATTTAAGATGCCATCACCGGTAACTTCACCAATATTGCTCGCAGATAAATCCCACTTTTCAAATATTTTTAAAACAGCATCTTCTTTTCCTTTTTCAACAACAATTAACATGCGTTCTTGGCTCTCACTTAAAAGTAATTCCCAAGCTTTCATATTTTTTTGACGCGTAGGTACTTTTTCTAAATCAATGCGCATACCTACACCACCCTTTGCACTCATCTCTGCTGTAGAACAAATAATACCTGCAGCACCCATGTCCTGCATCCCAACAATAGATCCTGTATGAATAAGCTCTAAACAAGCTTCTAATAATTTTTTCTCTTGGAATGGATCTCCTACTTGCACTGCTGGTAATTCTTCCACGCTGTCTGCAGTAATATCTGCAGATGCAAAACTTGCACCACCAATGCCGTCTTTACCTGTTGAACTTCCTACAAAAAAAACGGGATTACCAATACCCGCAGCAGTTGCAGAAATCATATCGCCTGCTTTCATAATACCCACACTCATGGCATTCACGAGTGGATTGGTATGGTAACAATCTTCAAAATAAATTTCACCACCCACAGTAGGTACACCAAAACAATTGCCGTAATGTCCAATGCCATGCACCACCCCTTTTAACAAGCGCTGCGTTTTTGTATCATTTAAATTTCCAAATCGTAAACTATTAAGTGACGCAATAGGACGTGCACCCATCGTAAAAATATCACGCTGGATACCACCTACGCCGGTAGCTGCACCCTGAAATGGTTCTAGTGCACTTGGGTGGTTATGACTTTCAATTTTAAATACCACACCAAAGCCGCCGCCCATGTCCATTAAGCCCGCATTTTCTTCACCCGCCGCAACCAGCATTCTTCCACCATCACGTGGCAATGTTTTTAACCACTTGATTGAGTTTTTATAACTACAATGCTCACTCCACATGGCACTAAATGAACAGAGCTCAGTAAAGTTTGGGGTTCTACCTAATTTTTGCTTAATCAGTTCAAATTCCTCGGCTGTAAGGCGAAGTTTTTGGGCGGTTTCTACTGTAATTTCCATGATGCTGCGAAGGTAAGATAGCGGCTTCTAATTGTTTAGCCGAATTACCAACATTAAAGCCTTAAAAATGTGTAATTCAATGCCATGAGCTCAAATCTAGATTTTTCCTCTATTTATATATTATATATTTTATTAATGTTAATATATTGACCTATTTTGTAAATATCTATTGATTAAAATTCTAAATCTTTTGATATAGACACTTAATTTTGCTAAATAATCAAAGAAATAAGCACTTTGATTGATATATTATTTTTTTTAATACAAAAGCACAAACATGTCAGCATCGAAATTAGAGTACATTTGGCTAGACGGCTACAAGCCTACACAGTCTTTAAGAAGTAAGACTAAAATTGAAAAAAACTTTAGTGGAAAATTAGAAGATTGTGACATGTGGAGCTTTGATGGCTCATCTACCGAGCAAGCACTTGGTGGTTCTTCAGATTGTCTTTTAAAACCTGTATTTATTTGCAAAGATCCAGGACGCAAAGACGCATACCTCGTCATGTGTGAAGTATTAAATGCAGATGGCACCCCTCACGTTTCTAATGGCCGTGCAACCATCGAAGATGATGACAATGATTTCTGGTTTGGTTTTGAACAAGAATATTTCTTATGGAATCCAAATACCAATAAACCACTTGGTTTCCCTGAAGGTGGTTACCCAGGCCCGCAAGGTCCTTACTACTGCTCGGTGGGTGCAAACAATGCATTTGGAAGAAACATCGTAGAAGAGCATTTAGACATTTGCTTAGAAGCAGGATTAAATGTAGAAGGTATTAACGCCGAAGTGGCAGCTGGACAGTGGGAATTTCAAATTTTTGCAAAAGGTGCTAAAGAAGCAGGCGATCAAATTTGGGTGGCACGTTATTTATTAGAAAGAATTGGTGAGTCTTATGGTGTATCTATTAACTGGCATTGTAAACCACTTGGCACTTTAGATTGGAATGGTTCTGGCATGCACGCAAATTTCTCAAACACAACTTTAAGAACCTGTGGTAAAAGAGAAGTGTACGAAACTATTTGCGAATCGTTCCGTCCATTTGTGAAAGAACATATCGATGTATATGGAGCAGACAATCACCTCCGTTTAACAGGTAAGCACGAAACAGCTTCGATCCACGATTTCTCTTTCGGTGTTTCTGACAGAGGCGCATCTATTCGTATCCCAATTGGTGCGGTAGAAAAAGGATGGAAAGGCTGGCTAGAAGATCGTCGCCCTAACTCAGCTGCCGATCCATACAAAGTGGCTGCACGAATTATTAAAACAGTAAAAACTGCCAAAGTATAAAATTTAGAAGGTTAGGTAAGCAATCGGAGTCCCTCAAATGAAAATTTGGGGGATTTTTTGTTGATTATTATACAAAATAGCGAGTATTTAAGCCGTTACCTTTATACTTTCATTATATTAAAACTATTTATATGTCATTACGTTTTGATGCAATCCGTGATTTGAAAAACAACAATACCACGGTTGCCGCGAGTGCAAAAATTACAGGCATTTTTAATTCCAGCGTTTTTACTTTAAAAACCGCTAGAGAATACCTCACCGATGAGTCTTACAAAAGTTTAGTGACGAGTATCAGAGGTGGTAAAAAAATTGACCGTTCTATGGCCAATCAAATTGCCATTGGAATTAAAGCATGGGCCGAAAGCAAAGGCGTAACACACTACACACACTGGTTCCAACCACTCACTGGAACAACCGCAGAAAAACACGATTCATTTTTTACTTTAAAAGGTGACGGAACAGCTATTGAAGAATTTGATGGTGCTGCACTGATTCAACAAGAACCAGACGCGTCTTCTTTTCCAAGTGGTGGATTACGCGCAACATTTGAAGCAAGAGGTTATACCGCTTGGGACCCTTCTTCTCCAGCATTTATTATTGAAATTGGACAAGGTAAAACACTTTGTATTCCTACATTATTTGTGGCATACACCGGCGAATCACTTGACTATAAAGCACCGTTATTAAAAGCAGTTGAAGCCATCAACAAAGCAGCCATCGACGTTTGTCATTACTTCGATAAAAATGTTACCAAAGTAACACCAACACTTGGTTGGGAACAGGAGTATTTTGTAATTGATGAAGCCATTGCCAATGCAAGACCTGATTTGGTGCAGTGTGGCAGAACCGTGTATGGCGCCTCTCCTGCTAAAGGACAACAATTAGAAGACCATTATTTTGGATCTATTCCAGAGCGCGTTTATGCGTTTATGAGAGACTTTGAACAAGAGTCATATAAATTAGGTATTCCACTTCGTACACGTCACAACGAAGTTGCACCTGCTCAATTTGAGTGCGCGCCAATTTTTGAAGAAGTAAATATTGCCGTAGACCACAACACGCTTTTAATGGACATCATGAACCGTGTTGCAAAGCGTCACAAACTTGTAGTACTGTTTCACGAAAAACCTTTTGCTGGCATCAACGGAAGTGGTAAACACAATAACTGGAGTTTAGCAACAGATACAGGTGTTAACTTATTAGCACCAGGTAAAACGCCAAAAACAAACTTAATGTTTTTGACCTTCTTTGTAAATACCATTAAAGCCGTTCATGATTACGCCGATATCTTACGCGCTGCCATCGCATCTGCACCAAACGATCATAGACTTGGCGCCAACGAAGCACCACCTGCTATCATTTCTGTTTTTGTGGGACAGTATTTAGCTAAAGTACTTGAAGACATTGAAACCCGCGTGGGCAGTAAGTTTGACGAGCAGGACGAAGCCATTTTAAAACTTGATTTACATAGAAGTATTCCTGAATTATTATTGGATAACACGGATCGTAACCGTACGTCTCCATTTGCATTTACAGGAAATAAATTTGAATTTAGGGCGGTAGGTTCTTCTGCCAACTGCGCTATTTCAATGACCGTACTAAATACGATTGTTGCAGATACCCTTAAAAAATTCAAATCGGATGTTGATGGTCTCATAGAAAAGGGTGACAAAAAAGAAATTGCTATCATGCAAGTAATTCAAAAATACATTGTAGAAAGTAAGGCTGTATTATTTGAAGGCGATGGCTACAGTGAGCAGTGGCACCAGGAAGCTGAACGCAGAGGTTTACCAAATTTAAAAACGACTCCGGTTGCACTTGATGCGATGGTAACTAAAAAAGCAAAAGATTTATTTGAGCGAAACCATGTGTATACCCACACAGAACTTGAAGCTAGACATGAAATTGAACTAGAAAAATATATTAAGAAAGTACAAATCGAAGCACGTATCATGGGTGATCTAGCCATCAACCATATTTTACCTGCTGCGATTACTTACCAAAATAAATTATCTAGTAATATTAATGGATTAAAAGCTGCCGGACTTGGTGCAGATACCTACGCTAGCCAAACAGATTTATTACAACAAGTAAGTAAACACATCCAAGTGATTTATACACAGGTAAATGCCATGGTAGAAGCTAGAAAAGTAGCCAACAACATCGAAGACACTAGAAAAAAAGCCATCGCTTATGAAGCTGATGTAAAATCTGCGTTTTTTGATGAAATCCGCTACCATGTAGACAAATTAGAGCACTTAGTAGATGACGATAAATGGACACTACCAAAGTATAGAGAAATGTTATTTTTAAGATAATCGCACCGAATAATTTATTGGGTTAACCGAAAATTAAAATAGCAGAAGACAAAAATTAGTAACTTAACTACACTTAAAATTAAATTATGAAAAAAATAATCGCACTCTTAACAATTGTAGGTTGTATCGCAGCAACAAGTGTAATGGCACAAGGTGGTGGCGGATTTGGCGGTGGCCAACAAATGGACCCTGCTCAAATGCTTGAAATGATGAAGCAACGTATCAAGCCACAATTAATGGAAAAAACTAAATTATCTGATTCAGAAGCAGATAAAGTATTAGAAGTCCAGTTGTGGGCACAATCACAAGGTCGTGGCCTTCGTGATTTATCGGAAGAAGAAAGAGCAGCAAAACAAAAAGAAACTGCCGATGAGCGCAAAAAGAAATTAAAGGCAATCCCTTTAACAGACGATCAAATTAAAGCTGTAGATGATTTCTACGAAGAAATGAGAAGAAATAGACCACAGCGTGGTGGTGGACAACAGCCCCAATAGCATTCAAAAAAAATCCCTTACAAATTGTAAGGGATTTTTTTATTTCATTGTAAAGGTTTCTAAAAACTTAGTGGTAAAATTACCTTTTCTAAAATCTTCATTTTGCATTAGTTGCAAATGAAAAGGTATGGTTGTTTTAACACCTTCAATTACATATTCTGACAAGGCACGATACATGGTATCAATAGCCTCCTCGCGCGTTTGCGCAACGGTAATTAATTTACCAATCATAGAATCGTAATAGGGTGGAATTACATAACCTGCATATACATGGCTATCTACGCGAACACCATGTCCACCTGGAGTGTGCAGTACGGTAATTTTTCCGGGTGAAGGTCTAAAATCGTTATAGGGGTCTTCGGCGTTGATACGACACTCAATGGCGTGCATTTGTGGCTCGTAGTTACGGCCAGAAATTTTTTCACCCATTGCTATTTTAATTTGCTCTTTAATCAAATCAAAATTGATAACCTCTTCTGTTACACAATGCTCTACCTGAATACGGGTATTCATTTCCATGAAATAGAAGTTGCGGTGCTTGTCCACTAAAAACTCTATGGTACCAACACTTTCGTAGTTAATGGCTGCAGCTGCTTTAATAGCGGCCTCTCCCATTTTTTTACGAAGCTCAGGTGTCATAAATGGCGAAGGAGATTCCTCCACTAATTTTTGGTGACGACGCTGTATCGAACAGTCACGTTCACTCATATGACATACCGTTCCATATTGATCTCCAGCTACCTGAATTTCGATGTGTCTTGGCTCTTCAACAAATTTTTCCATGTACACGCCGTCATTTTTAAATGCAGCAGCGGCTTCTTGTCTAGCAGATGAATATGCTTTTTCAATTTCTTCTTCATTCCAAACCACACGCATACCTTTACCACCACCACCAGCAGTTGCTTTTAAAATAACCGGGTATCCAATTTCTTTGGCCAAAGATTTTGCCTCTTCTACACTTTCTAATAAACCTTTACCACCTGGTACCACCGGAACACCTGCTTTAATCATGGTATCCTTGGCAGTAATCTTATCCCCCATTTTGTTAATCATTTCAGGGGTTGGACCAATAAACTTAATACCATGGTCGGCACAAATTTGCGCAAACTTGGCATTCTCAGCTAAAAATCCGTATCCAGGATGAATGGCATCTGCATTGGTAATTTCAGCAGCGGCCATTATATGTGGAATGTTTAAATAAGAGTCTACGCCTTTAGGCTTACCAATACAAACAGCTTCGTCTGCAAACTTTACGTGCAAGCTATCTTTATCGGCGGTAGAATAAACGGCTACCGTTTTAATCCCCATCTCTCTACAGGTACGAATAATACGTAGCGCAATCTCTCCTCTATTGGCAATCAATATTTTATTGAACATTGTTTCAATTTAAAGTTTAAGAAAAAGCCTGCTTATTTATTAGGCTCAACCAAAAATAATGGCTGGTCAAATTCTACAGGACTTGCATCTTCAACGAGCACTTTTACAATCGTTCCTGAAATTTCACTTTCAATTTCATTGAATAATTTCATGGCTTCAATGATACATACCACTTTGCCAGCTGCAACATCTGTTCCTACATCTACAAGTAATGGCTTGTCTGGAGAAGGTCTTCTGTAAAAAGTACCAATCATTGGGCTCTTAATAGTAATTAGATTATCTGCTTTTGGAGCAGCAGCAGGTGCTGGAGCGCTAACCGCAGGAGCAGCAGCGGGGGTAGACGGAGCAGCAGGAGCTGGTGCATATACCGCCTGGCTAGGTGCCGAGGTATAGGTTACAGCCGCTTCTTCCTTTTGCTTGATGGTTACTTTACCATCTTTGTCTTCTATACTGATTTCGCCAATGTTACTTTTATTGACAATTTTGATTAATTCGTGAATTTGCTTTAAGTCCATTTTTACGGTTTTTAGGGTAAATTGGGGTTATTTTGATCAATTTCGGGGGCAAAATAGGCATTTTTTGCCAAAAAAAGGGGAAAATTGAATTTTCCCCTTTTTTATTTATTAACGTTTAATCTTATTCTTTTACTCTTTCTACGTAGTCACCAGACTTGGTGTTTACGCGGATTAGTTCCCCTTCTTCCACAAATAAAGGAACCATTACTGTTGCGCCTGTTTCTACCGTAGCTGCTTTTAAAGCACGGGTAGCAGTATCGCCTCTTAAACCTGGCTCACAATACGTGATTTTCACAACAATTTTTTCTGGCAATTCTGCACCAATTGCTTGATCGGTTTCTGTGTTGATAAATACAAAAACTTCAGAACCGTCTTTTAAAAACTGAGGTGCATCGATCATTTCTTCACCTAGTGCAATTTGCTCGAAAGTCTCATTGTTCATAAGGTTGAAGCCACTTTCGTCTTTGTATAAAAACTGGAAAGCTCTCTTCTCAACACGAACAGGGTAAATGGTTTCACCACTATTCCATGTTTTTTCGATAGATCTTTTGTTGTCTACACCTTTTAATTTAGCCCAAACCTTTGCTGCTGCACGAGCTGTCTTGTTCTCGCCAAATTCAACAACTGAATATAAGCTTCCGTCTAGTTTAAGGATCACCCCACGTGAGATGTCTGAAGTAGTTGCCATGTGTTTAATTTTAAAATGAAGACTTTTGCGAAGTCGAGCGCAAAAGTAGGGATTGAACGGGATATTTTGCTAAAGTTTAATAGGAAAGAAGGTAAGGTATTGTTTTTCACCTATTTTTGCGGCAAATAAAAATACCGAGATCACTATGTCAGTATTAGTTAATAAGAATTCTAAAGTAATTGTTCAGGGATTTACCGGAACAGAAGGTACGTTCCACGCTACACAAATGATTGAATATGGCACCAATGTGGTGGGTGGTGTAACTCCAGGAAAAGGAGGCAGCACGCATTTAGACAAGCCAGTATTTAATACGGTAGCAAACGCTGTAGCTTCTACAGGTGCTAATGTGAGTATCATTTTTGTGCCGCCTGCATTTGCAGCTGATGCGATTATGGAAGCGACCGATGCTGGTATCGAACTAGTTGTTTGTATCACAGAAGGTATTCCTGTACAAGACATGGTAAAAGTTAAAAACTATTTACTCGGAAAAACAACCCGACTTATTGGACCTAACTGCCCTGGCGTTATCACTGCCGGTGAAGCAAAAGTAGGTATCATGCCAGGTTTTATTTTCAAGCCAGGACGTATTGGTATTGTTTCAAAGAGCGGTACACTAACCTATGAAGCTGCAGACCAAGTGGTAAAAGCAGGTATGGGTATTTCTACAGCAATTGGTATTGGTGGTGATCCAATTATTGGTACGCCTACTAAAGACGCTGTAGCACTTTTAATGAACGATCCAGAAACCGATGGTATTATTATGATTGGTGAAATTGGTGGTAGCATGGAAGCAGAAGCAGCAGAGTGGATTAAAGCCAATAAAACAAAACCTGTTGTAGGATTTATTGCTGGTCAAACAGCGCCTCCAGGCAGAAGAATGGGTCACGCGGGTGCGATTGTTGGCGGTGCAGATGACACAGCAGCAGCTAAAATGAAAATTATGGCAGCTTGTGGAATCCATGTAGTAGCTAGCCCGGCAGATATTGGAAAAACAATGGCAGAAGTTATTAATAAATAATTAGACTTTTTAATGAAGGCCTGTAACATTTGTTGCAGGCTTTTTTTTGCCTATCAATGATTAGATTTACAAATATGAAGCCCCTTCTTTTTTTAATGGTGATTGCGTCTAGCAGCATTTATGTGGCTAATGGTCAAGTGGTGATTAGTGGTCGTCATGCAAATTTTTTAAGAGAAGGTGACAAGTCATTTATCTCTGCAACGATTCTCAATAAATCCAATAAACCAGTTACTGGTCAGGTTCACTTGTCACTCATTAACCCGTCAAATAACAGCCCCGTAGATGGTTGGTTTCAAAACGTTTTTCCATCACAGTATTATAGTATTGATGCAGGCGCTGAAACGCGCATTCAATTTCCCATTCAAGCTGCCTTTGGTTATATGCAATTACTACGCTACCAACTAGAAGCAACCGTATTAGAAAATAAAAAAGAGATAATAGCCACTAGTAACTTCTCCGATAGCTTTTTTGTATACACCAACAGATTACTTGTTTCAGATTCGGTGGTTTTAAAAACCAGTAAAGACACCATTATAAAAGGGGTTTTTAGTGCGCTCTTAAATGCCCTAGAAAGCAGTACCCATCACAATTTGCGCATTTCATTTAATGCTTCTACCCCAATTGATTATTGGAAGTTACAAATGGGCAACAAACAATTTACTATAACAGGTCGTGCTCAGTTTGACACCTTATTACTTGGTGATTTTATTAGCAATGATATGGGGAATTATTCACTTCAAACAAGTAGTTCTGGAGTAGTTAATAAACAGGAAACAAAAATTGTTTGGTCGCAGTATAACAAGGTTGAAAAACCAATAAAGTCTAATCGGTCATTTGGGCTTCAAAAAACAATCCAACAAAAAATAAATGGACGCTGGGTTGTACTTCCAGAAAACGCAACACTGCATGTAGGTGATACCATTAATGTTACTGTTGGCATTTCTACTCCAACCGCTTTTGAAAAAATATCTTTCGAAGAAAACATCATGGGTGGCGCTGTCCTACTGCTTCCGCAAAACAGTACAGCAAAAAAATACGCTTCCTATTTTACACAAGAGATTGCCTTTAATAAGTTAGCAAAACAACAAATTCAATACCAATATATTCTTACCTGTGCTGGTGTTTTTAGCACTGGCAACAGTTTTGTACGTATCATCACAAATACCTCAAAACAGAGTCCTATCAAGCTTTTTATCCCTGCTAACGAAATAAGAGTCGAAGAATAATGCATCAAAACCACTACGATATTATTATAGTTGGCCAGGGCATTAGCGGCACTGTTTTAAGTAGCACACTTATGGAGCAGCATCAAAAAGTGCTCGTAATTGATGATGGCAATAAAAAGGCAGCTAGTAAAATAGCTAGTGGTGTAATCAATCCGGTTACGGGAAGAAGGATTGTAAAAACCTGGCAAATAGACGATGTTATGCCAGCTGCAGTTCGCATCTATAAGGCACTTGAAAACAAGCTCAATACCAAAATTATACAGCAGTGTAATATTATAAATTTTCACGCCAGCGAACAAATGCAAAAAGCTTTTGAAGATAGGATTGCTGAAGACCCTACTTACCTCTCTACATCCCCTTTACAAGATAATATTGCAGCAGCTTTTGATAGCCCTTTTGGACATAGTGTTATTGACCCCTGTTGGCTTGTTCATTTAGAAAACATCTTAACCGCATGGCGGCAATATATAATTGAAAAAAACGCCCTATTAGAAGATGTTTTTGATTTTAAAAAACTAAATATTACAACGGATCAAATTGTTTACGGCAACTATACCGCTCAACAAATTATTTTTTGCGAAGGTGCTAAAGGTCAAGAGAATCCATACTTTAAACAACTTCCTTTTGCACCCAATAAAGGAGAGGCTTTACTCGTAAAAATCAATGATTTAGACAACCGCTACATCTATAAAAAAGCAGTTAGCATTGTACCTTGGAAAGACTCTATTTTTTGGGTGGGCTCTAATTACGAATGGGATAATTACAATGATGACCCTTCACCTAGTTTTAAAGAAAAAACAATGGCAGCGCTAAACGAGTGGCTTAAGGTTCCATACAAAGTGGTAGACCATATTGCTGCCATAAGGCCCGCCAACACACAACGTAGGCCATTTGTAGGTATGCACCCTTTTTATAAAAACACAGGTATCTTTAATGGCATGGGAACCAAAGGATGTTCACTAGCACCCTTCTTTGCGGAACAATTTACTTCCCATATTTTGCAACAAACAGCTATAGACATTGAAGCTTCCATTGATAGATTTCATATTTTAGCATAACAATTAATCCGCCATGTCAAATTCAAAAGAAAGCATAGAATACGTAATTCCCATTCAGTACCGAAAAATGGAAAACCTACACATTGTATTTTGGCTATTTAAAGATATTGCTTGGTGTTTAGGCATACCGCTACTTGGCATCACAATGATTGTTCCAACACTCATCATTTCTATTGTTATTTCTTGGCGTACCAGACAGTTCATGTCTGAGCTTTGCCATAATTTGGCCATCACATTTTGGATAAGTGCCAACTCGTTTTGGATGGTCACGGAATTTTTTCATATCGATACACAAATTGCATTTTTGGGCATTACCTACAAGCACCTCGCCATGTTCCCTTTTAGCATCGGCGTGGTTATTTTGGCTTTCTACTACTTAATCTGGAAGCCGAGGCACAAAAATGAAGCAGAAACCATGTAATTAAGGGGTGCAATGCCTCCATTTTGGGTACGTTCTAGTTGCATTTGAAGTATATTTGCCCTTCAAATTATTGGATTAATAAATTAGCACTATGTACCGTTCACATAACTGTGGAGAATTAAGAGAAAGCCATGTTGGCAGTGAAGTAACCCTTGCAGGTTGGGTTCAAACAGTTAGAAAATTTGGCGCCATTACTTTTGTGGATCTCAGGGACCGTTATGGCATTACACAATTATTACTCGGCGAATCGATGGCTTCTTTTTTGGAAGAAAATCCACTCGGAAGAGAATTTGTGCTACAAGCCAAAGGAACCGTTGCTAGCAGAAGCAATAAAAATCCAAACATCGAAACGGGTGACATTGAAATTATTGTAAGTAGTTGCGTAGTGCTCAATAAATCAGCGGTACCTCCTTTTACCATTCAGGATGATACAGATGGTGGCGATGATCTACGCATGAAATACCGTTACCTTGATTTACGCCGAAATGCTGTCAAAAAAAATTTAGAATTAAGATACAACGTAAACCGCTCTGTAAGAAACTACTTACACGAACAGGGTTTTATGGATATTGAAACGCCTTTTTTAATTAAATCTACGCCAGAGGGTGCGCGTGACTTTGTGGTTCCATCACGCATGAACCCGGGTCAATTTTATGCACTACCGCAATCGCCTCAAACCTTTAAACAATTATTAATGGTGAGCGGTTACGACCGTTACTACCAAATTGTAAAATGTTTTAGAGACGAAGATTTAAGAGCCGATAGACAACCAGAATTTACACAGATAGATTGTGAAATGGCATTTGTAGAGCAAGAAGATATTTTACAAATGTTTGAAAATTTAATTAGACGTGTTTTTAAAGACGTAAAAAATATTGATTACACAGAAGGCATCGAAAGAATGACCTGGGAAGACGCCATGTGGCAGTTTGGTAATGACAAACCAGATATTAGATTTGGAATGAAAATTGCCAATTTAAAATCTGCGTTTTTAAAAGGTGGTAAAATAGAAGCTACTGGCGATTTAATCAATGGCGCCAGCTTTGGCGTATTTGACAACGCAGAAACTGTTTTAGCCATTGCAGCACCTGGCTGTAGCGAATATACCCGCAAACAAACTGACGAGCTTACCGAGTGGGTTAAACGCCCGCAAATTGGCATGCAAGGCCTTGTATACATCAAATGCAACGCCGATGGCACCTACAAAAGCAGTGTCGATAAATTTTATACCGAAGACAAATTAAAAGCCATCGCAGATGCAGCGGGCGCAAAAGCTGGCGACCTTGTTTTAATACTTGCAGGTAAAGAAGAAAGAACCCGTAAAGCAACATCAGAATTAAGGCTTGAAATGGGTAAAAAATTAGGCTTTAGAAAAGACGATGAATTTAAATTATTATGGGTACTAGATTTCCCACTTTTTGAATACGCCGAAGAAGAAAACAGATGGGTTGCTAGACACCATCCGTTTACATCACCTAAGCCTGATCATATCAGTGTTATGATCAACAACAGCCCTGTTATTGAAAACGCAGATAAATATTTAGAACACCCTTACGCTACCATTAAAGCCAATGCATACGATATGGTTTTAAATGGTAATGAAATTGGTGGTGGCTCTATTAGAATATACCAACGCGCCCTTCAAGAAAAAATGTTTGACGCACTTGGTATGACTACCGAAGAAGCCCTTCATAAATTTGGCTTTTTATTAGGCGCTTTTGAATATGGCGCTCCTCCACATGGTGGATTGGCATTTGGTTTTGACCGTTTATGTTCAATTCTGGGCGGATCAGAAAGCATTAGAGACTTTATTGCATTCCCTAAAAACAATGCAGGAAGAGACGTTATGCTAGACGCACCAAGCACCATCGATGACAAGCAATTTGTTGAGTTGCAAATCAAATTAAACCTTACAGACAAAGCGTAAATTGTATTTATGAAGCAGGTGCAAATTTTTAAAGTACTCACATACTTACTAATACCAATCGCATTATTATTTGGTTTTATGGCAATACTTGTGCTACCTACTGCACTCGTTAATCCAGCTCTATTACTTGTTGTATTTATATTTTCTTGTATTGCTATTTATACTTTTTCTAGCCTTCGTTTTGTAACAACGGCTATCAATAAAGCTAAAAACTGCAATCCCAGTTTAAAAGACTGGATTAAAATAAATGGTTACATCTCTGTGGGTACCGCATTTATGTTTTTATTAAATAGCATTGGCATATTAATGCTACGCCCTATCGAGTTTAATGATTTTGTAACCAAAGCCATGGAAACGCAGGCCAGTATACCTCCAAGTATCACACCTGCCTTTGTGGGTCAAATGCTCAAGTACACCGCTATTTTTATGCTTATCACGAGTACCCTTATACTCGTACATACCAGAATTCAATTTGTATTTTTAAAAGCGTATAGCTACGTATTTGACAGTGAATAACCATACCCCACTTGCCGAAAGAATGCGGCCAAATAAACTAGAAGATCTAGTTGGCCAAGAACACTTAACAGGTAAGGGAAGTATTTTAAACACAAGTATTGCAAACGGGCATATTCCTTCCATGATTTTATGGGGGCCACCGGGTGTTGGCAAAACCACCATTGCTAATATTATAGCCCACCAATTAAACGCTCCCTATTTTCAATTAAGTGCCATTAGCAGTGGTGTCAAAGAAGTTAGGGAGGTTATTGAAAAAGCCAAAGACCAACCAGGTGCTGTACTATTTATTGATGAGATACACCGCTTTAATAAAGGCCAACAAGACGCCCTTTTAGCCGCCGTTGAAAAAGGTATTATCACCCTCATTGGTGCCACCACAGAAAACCCTTCTTTTGAAGTAAATAACGCCTTATTAAGTAGATGTCAAGTGTTTGTTTTAAAACAATTACAAGAACAGGATCTAGGTGCACTAATAAATGAGGTGATCAAAAAAGACAGCTACTTGTCTACCCTTCCTATTCAATTACAAGAAACGGCTGCCCTATTTAAAATTGCCGGAGGTGATGCAAGAAAATTACTCAACCTTTTAGAACTCGTTATTCAAACGCATGCTGGAAATGAAAGTATCGTCATTACAGATAAAATTGTGATGAGTGTAGCGCAGCAAAAATTAGCCATTTATGATAAGGGAGGTGAGCAGCATTACGATATCATTTCTGCCTTTATTAAAAGTATGCGCGGTAGCGATCCAAACGCAGCCGTGTACTGGCTAGCGCGCATGATAGAAGGCGGAGAGGATGTAAAATTTATTGCAAGGCGCATGCTCATATTTGCAAGCGAAGACATTGGAAACGCTAACCCCAACGCACTACTTCTTGCCAACAACACATTTGACGCAGTAAGTAAAATTGGATATCCAGAGTCACGCATTATTTTATCGCAGTGTGCTACCTATTTAGCTTCATCGCCAAAAAGCAACGCCGCGTATGTTGCGATTAATGACGCATTAGCGCTTGTTGCAAAAACTGGCGACCTTCCGGTGCCACTCCATTTACGCAATGCACCAACCAAACTCATGCAACAAATGGATTATGGCAAAGATTATAAGTATGCCCACCTTGGCGAAAATAATTTTGTGGACCTTGAATTTTTTCCTGAAGCCATTAAAGGCACTACCCTTTACACTCCAGGCAACAATGCAAGAGAAAATGAAATCAGAAGCTTTTTAGTACAGCGCTGGAAAAAGAAATACGGGTATTAATTATTTTTTTGAGGCACCATGCGACCCGACGCTCCTCTATCACCACCTTCATGGTATTCGGCGTCTTCATTAACATCCCATAAATTATACAATTCTTTACCTGCAATAATATTTTTTGCAGCAAGCATCGCCGTCATCATAGAATGGTCTTGGTTATTGTATTTGTGCATGCCATTACGGCCTATCAAATAAAGTCCCGGATAATTTGTAAGTGCATCCCTAACACTATCTACTCTTGCCTTATAAAACTGATCATACACCGGATATGCTTTAGGCTGTCTTACAACGTAACCATCTACTACAGCCGACGCTTTTGTAAGGCCAATTTTTTCTATTTCTTTTTTACCTAGTGCAATTAAATCGGCATTGGAGCTAGTCCAAAGTCCATCACCTTCAAAACAAAAATATTCGAGGCCATAACAAGCCATGCTTGGATCAGGCACCATGTAAGGACTCCATGATTTAAAGTTTTGCACCCTACCTACTTTTACTTTAGGATCATGTATGTAAATCCAGTTATCAGAAAAAGCATCTTCATCTTTACAAATAAGTACCACCGTTAAAAAATCGCGATACCCAAGTGCAGCAGCGTTTGCAGCTACTGTTGCCGGGAAAGCAGGCAATACATTTGCCACAAGCTCACGCATAGGAGCCGTTGAAAGTACATAATCAAAGCCCGTTACATTCCCTTGACTTGTAGTTTGAACGGTCCATGAATTATTAGTGTATTCAATTTTTTGAACACCGCAATTCATATGCAGTGTAACACCCATGGCTTTGCTTTTTTCGGCACAAGCCTCCCACATCATACCCGGCCCCTGTTTTGGATACCTGAATGAATCGATGAGTGTTTTTATCACCTTGTCTTTATCAGTTGCCTTTTTATTAGGCTTAAATAGTGCGTTAAAAATGGCACTGCTTAAAGAAAGTCCTTTAATACGCTGCGCTGCCCAGTCGGCACTGATTTCGTTACAAGGAATACCCCATACTTTTTCGGTATAGGTTTTAAAGAAAATATTAAATAATCTTTTCCCAAATTGATTGGTAACCCACTCTTCAAAATTGGTTGGATTTTTAACTGGAAATGCTTTTGCTTTTAAATAACTTAAAACGCATAAAGCACTTTCAAAAATGCCTAGTTTTCGTAAAGCCTCAAAAGCCACGAGTGGATATGAGAAAAAGTGGTTATTGTAATAAATACGAGAACTTCTTGGACGCTCTAACATTTCATCGCCTAATATTTCGGTCCAAAAGTCTTCGACCTCTTTTGATTTTGAAAAAAATCGGTGCCCGCCAATATCAAAATGATAGCCATTGTAAGATTCTGTTCTTGAAATACCTCCCACATATTGTGGATCTTTTTCAAATACAACCACTTCTTGATTGCCTTTTGCGAGTATGTATGCGGCGGTTAAACCAGCAGGACCAGCTCCAATAATTGCGACTCTTTTTGACATAGATATAGGGGTTATCGGTGTATGATGGCAAAGGTGCTACATTAATGTGGATCTACCATTATTTTTGGGCTTCATTTTATACCTATCTTTCCTAAAAATTCCGCTACATGAACTCGTTTACTTGGACCCTTCAAACCTTTGATGACCTTACCAACAAGCAGTTGTATGCTATATTAAAACTTCGTTGCGAAGTGTTTATTGTTGAGCAGGCCTGCAATTATCAAGACATTGATGGCAAAGACCTAAAAAGTTTTCATTTGTGTGGATGGGACGGTGACAATCTAGTTGCCTATGCCAGACTTTTACCAGCAGGCGTATCATTTAATGAGGTTTCTATTGGGCGTGTATTAAGTTCACCAGCTTACCGCAGGCAAGGTGCCGGCATTGGACTCATGCAAAACGCCATTGCGCATTGTTATGAAAAATTTGGAAAGCAACCCATCCGAATTGGTGCACAATTATACCTACAAAAATTTTATAGCAGTTTTGGATTTATCAAAGATTCAGACATGTACCTAGAAGATGACATAGAACATATAGAAATGATTTTACCGTAGTTCTTCTTTTACAAAACGGGCCGTATGGCTTTCTTTACATTTCACCATTTGCTCTGGTGTTCCTTCAAATAAAATAGTACCGCCACCATCTCCACCTTCTGGACCCAGGTCAATGATATGATCGGCTACTTTTATAACATCTAAATTGTGTTCAATTACGAGTACGGTATTGCCTCTATCTACTAGCTTATTAAGTACATCAATCAAATGTTGAATATCCTGGAAGTGAAGACCCGTAGTTGGCTCATCTAAAATATAAAATGTTTTACCTGTATCTTTTTTACCCAGCTCAGTAGATAGTTTAACGCGCTGCGCTTCACCCCCACTAAGCGTTACTGCCGATTGTCCGAGGGTGATATAACCAAGACCCACATCTTGTAACACTTTTATTTTTCGGTAAATAAAAGGCACAGGTTGAAAAAATTCACAAGCCTCATCTACCGTCATGTCCAGGACATCACTAATAGATTTTCCTTTGTACCTGATTTCAAGTGTTTCTCTGTTGTAACGCTTGCCATTACATTTTTCACAGTGCACATACACATCTGGTAAAAAGTTCATTTCAATCACGCGCATACCACCTCCCTCGCAAATTTCACAACGTCCGCCTTTTACATTAAATGAGAAACGTCCAGCGGTGTACCCTCTTATTTTTGATTCGGCTACGGCTGCAAACAAGGTTCTGATCTCGGTAAAAAATCCACAATAAGTGGCCGGATTACTCCTGGGCGTTCTGCCAATAGGCGATTGATCAATTTCTATCACTTTATCGATATGCTCCAACCCTTTTATCGATTTAAACGGCATGGGTTGTTGCTTACTATCATAACAATGTTTAGATAAAAGCGGATATAGCGTTTCGTTTATTAGAGTTGATTTTCCACTTCCACTCACCCCACTTACCACAATTAATTGACCGAGCGGAAAACTCACCGAAACCTTTTTTAAATTATTACCAGTGGCTTCTTTTAAAACAATGGTATGTCCATTGCCAGTTCGCCGCTGGGTAGGAACAGCAATCTTTTTTTGACCATTTAAATACTGCGCCGTATCGGAATTAGAAAGCAGTACTTCCTGCGGTGTTCCTGCTGCCACTATTTGACCACCATGCTTACCAGCCTTAGGTCCTATGTCTACTAAATAATCAGCCGCCAACATAATATCTTTATCGTGCTCAACCACTAAAATACTATTACCTATATCGCGTAAATTTTGCAGCGCTTTTATGAGCTGCATATTATCGCGTTGATGAAGTCCAATAGAAGGCTCATCCAATATATAAGTGATACCTTGTAATTGTGATCCAATTTGTGTAGCCAATCTTATACGTTGAGATTCGCCCCCACTCAGGGTTTTAGAAGGTCTATCTAAAGACAAATAGGTTAACCCTACATCTAATAAAAAACCTACCCGCTCTCTAATCTCTTTTAAAATATCTTTTGCAATGGCATTGTCTTTTTTAGAAAGCTTTTTCTCTATATCCTCAAACCACTTTAGCAGCTTATCTAAATTTAAATGACTGATTTCTGCAATATTTTTATCCGCTACCTTAAACCACAAACTTTCTTTTTTTAACCTAGCACCTTCGCAACTTGGGCAGTGTTTTAATTCCATAAACTGTTCTACCCATTCACGCAGCGCCTCTGTAATACCAGTTCCTGTAAACCAGCGCTTAAGCATGGGAACAACGCCTTCAAACACACCTTCATACGGGCTAGACATAGCCGTTTCATCCATATCAAACGTAGACTCTGATGGACCATCAGGTGTGCCATATAATAGTAAATTAATAGACTGCTCCGATAAACTACTGATGGGTTTATCCAGGCTAATTTTATGCTTTTTGGCAAGCACTTCTACCTGCTTAAACAAATAAGCCTCTCGCTGTACACCAAGTGGCGCAATACCGCCCTCTTTAATACTTAAGGATCTATCTGGAATAATTTGTTCTAATGAAATAGAAAACACATTGCCGAGTCCCTTACAAGTAGGGCAAGCGCCATAAGGCGAGTTAAATGAGAATGCATTAGGAGATGGTGTTTCATAACTAAGCCCCGTTTCTTCACACATGAGTTGTTTGGCATACTGCACCACTTTATTTGACTCATGAACCATCATAAACAAAAGATCCTTTCCAAGTTTTAAAGTTTGCTGTACACTTTGTGAAAGCCTTACTTTATCATCAGGTGTCACTTGCAAACGATCAACTACAAGTTCAATATCATGAATTTTGTAACGGTCTACTTGTAGTTTGGGTGTGAGGTCTACAATGTCGCCATCTATTCTAACTTTTAAAAAACCTTTTTTTCTTACCTCTTCAAATAATTCTCTATAATGTCCTTTTCTACCTCTTACTAATGGCGCCAGTAAAACAATTTTTTTATTGGCATACTTTTCGGTGATAGAAGCAACAATTTCTTCTTCGGTAAACTTCACCATTTTTTTACCCGTGTTATAACTATACGCTTCTCCAATACGGGCATAGAGTAACCTCAAAAAATCGTACACTTCGGTTACGGTTCCAACTGTTGATCGAGGATTTTTATTAGTCGTTTTTTGTTCTATAGAAATCACTGGCGATAAGCCCGTAATTTTATCTACATCGGGCCTTTCCATATCACCCATAAATTGTCTAGCATAGGCACCAAAACTTTCCATGTACCTGCGCTGACCTTCATTGTAAATAGTATCAAAAGCGAGGGACGATTTTCCACTACCGCTTACGCCCGTAAATACCACCAATTTATTTTTAGGAACACGGATGTCTATGTTTTTAAGATTGTGTTCTCTTGCACCAAAAACTTCGATGCTTTCGGTATGAATACTAGAACTTATTTCGTTAGCGGATTTCTTTGCCATAGTAGAATGTAAATATAATAACAACGAAGGGCTTGAATGGTTGAAAACATACAAATGTTAGTAGATTATAGACAAAGTTTTTTTGGGTGGTGCAAGTTTCTATCTTAATTTTACAATAGTTCTTAAAAAATCTTATCCAGAAAGGCAGAGGGAATGGCCCGTTGATGCCTTGGCAACCCATATCATTCGCAGTGGTATGAAGGTGCCAAATCCGTCCATCACATTACATGTGCATGGAAAGATAAGTCAGCGACGTTTGATATTTTGCCTAAGGCTTCTAATATTCCAAGCTCACCTGACTACATCTGGTGAGCTTTTTTATTTTTAGTACCCTAGAAAATAAATATTAAAATGGAGCATCAAAAAGTTTTAAAAATTGGTTTATTTGGTTTTGGCGTAGTGGGTGAAGGCTTATATAAAGTATTACAACAAACCCCATCATTAAAGGCAAGCATTGAAAAAGTATGTATCAAAAACGTTGATAAAAAAAGAAATGCGCCGGCTAGTTTATTTACCACAGACAAAAACGATCTATTACTAGATCCAAATATCAATGTTATTGTAGAAGTAATTGACGATTCAGTGGCAGCGTTTGACATTGTTTCTACGGCACTTATACAAGGCAAAGCTGTCGTAAGCGCCAGCAAAAAAATGATTGCCGACAATCTGTCCGACATGTTAGCGCTACAAAAACAAACAGGGCTTCCCTTTTTATATGAAGCAGCCGTTTGCGCCTCTATTCCTGTTATCAGAAACCTAGAAGAATATTATGACAATGACCTACTGCATTCCATTAAGGCCATTGTAAACGGGTCTACTAATTTTATTTTAACTAAAATGTTTGAAGACAAATTAAGTTTTCAAGCAGCACTTATACTAGCGCAACAACTAGGTTTTGCAGAAAGCAATCCAAAATTAGACGTTGAAGGTTACGATGCACTTAACAAATGGACTGTTTTACTCTCCCATGCGTATGGTATTGTAGAAAAACCTGAAAATATTTTATTTAGCGGTATTCAAAATATTCAATTAAGTGACGCAGCCGTTGCACAAGAAAAAAAACTAGATATCAAGCTCATTGCGCAAGCAAAAAAACTAGCCAATGGAAAAGTGGCCGCATTTGTATTACCTCAACTAATTAGTCAAGCAGAGCCGCTTTCATTTGTTAAAAATGAATACAATGGCGTCGTTATTGAAAGTGGATTTGCCGACAAACAATTTTTTTATGGCAAGGGAGCTGGAAGTTTCCCTACAGCTTCTGCGGTATTAAGTGATATATCGGCACTCAGGTACAATTACTGTTACGAGTATAAAAAACTATACCAACAAGCCCCGCACGAATTAACTTCGGACTATTTCTTAAAAGTATATGTAAGCTTTGATGACATCAAAAATGTTCCTAAAGACAAATTTGAATGGATAGAGGAATGGCATGCACAAGAAGACCGTAAATACTTAATTGGCGTACTTCATGTAAAGGAGCTTATTCAAAATAACTGGTGGAAGGAAAATAACAACTCCCTTATTTTAACCCCCGACCCTATTATTGACAACCTAGACATCGTACACCTTAAGAAAAAAAGCCTCGAATTAGCCGGTGTTCTTTAATAAATAGGTGCAACTATAGTAGCTTTGCGTGTAAATTAATAAGATGCAATTGCAACTGAATAAAAATGCAACGGTAGGAATAGGCGTATCCTTAATTACAGGAACCTGCTTAATCCTTCTATCTATGATCCTGGGTAAAGAAAACGCCTTCCTACTCATGAACCTAGATTTGGGTCCTGCTGCAGATTTCTTTTTTTATATCTGGGCCAATGCTGGGGATGGATTTATTTGGATCCCGGCTTTTGCATTAACGCTCATGTACAAGAAAAAATTTGTTCCGTTTTTACTTGCTACGATCGTATTTTCAACCATCATCACACAAAGCTCAAAACAAGTATTTTTTAAATCAGAAAATAGACCTACTGCTGTTATTTCTGACAACGCATTAATACACAAAGTATCGGGTATTGTAATTCATACCACTAATAGCTTTCCTTCAGGACATACCGCAACCGCATTTTCACTTTTCTTATTTTGTTGTTTTATTAGCACAAAAAAATGGATTGTGCCGCTAGGTTTTATGTATGCATTATTAGGCGGTTATGCTCGAATTTATGTAGCACAGCACTTCCCATTAGATGTAGGCGCTGGAATATTTACAGCATACTTTAGCACTTTAATAGCATGGATAATTCACTTGAACTATTTTAATAAAGCCGAATGAAAAAACTACAATATATACACCTAACCCTTCTATTTGCTTTTAGCTTTATTTTTCAACTAGTAGCTGCCCAGGACACCACTGAGCAAATTACTGCCGGCAGGTATAATAGTGCTGCCGCTCAAAAAAAACCGTATGTCATACTTATTTCTATTGATGGCCTTAGATCAGATTTTGTAGAAAAGTACAATGCAAAATCTTTGCAAGCGTATGGAAAATCTGGTGTCGTTGCAAACTACATGACATCTGCTTTTCCATCTTTAACTTTTCCCAACCATTACACTATTGTAACTGGCCTTTACCCTGCACATCATGGCCTAGTGGACAATACTTTTTTTGACGAAAAAGCAAACGCTACCTATACCATGTCAAATAAAAAAATGGTAGCCGACCCATATTGGTATGGCGGAACGCCGCTTTGGGTGCTTGCCGAAAAACAACAAATGGTAACAGCTAGCTTTTATTGGGTAGCGTCTGAAGCGCCCATTGCAAATACAAAGCCTACTTACTTTTATAATTACAACGACAAAATAAAAATAGAAAAGAGAATTGCTCAAATTAAAAATTGGCTAAGCTTACCAGAAAAAACCAGGCCACACCTTATTACTTTTTATATGCCTGAGGTAGACGATGCTGCACACAATTATGGACCAGATAGCAAACAAGCAGAAGCTGCTGTACAATATATAGATGGAGTGATTAAACAAATGAATGAAGCAGTTGGTAGCTTAGGTTTACCTGTCAATTATATTTTAGTATCAGACCACGGCATGGCACTTGTAGATAGCCAAAACCCCATTCGACTTCCAAAATCTGTTGATCCAACAAAGTTTTATGTACCTTCTGGAAGTGCCCTTTTACAACTTTATGCAAAAGATACGGCAGCCATTATACCTACCTACCAAGCACTTTTAAAAGAGGCCAATGGATACGATGTTTATTTAAAAAATAATGCGCCAAAAGATTTTCATTACAGCAATCTAGACGACCGATTCAACCGAATTGGTGACATTATTTTAGTAGCTAAACTACCTTATACATTTAGTTTAAGTGGCAGACCTAGCAGTCCGGGTAAACATGGTTACGATCCTAGGCTCCCCGAAATGAGGGCTAGCTTTTTGGCATGGGGGCCTGCATTCAAATCTGGTAAAAAAATTAACGGATTTGAAAACGTACATGTATACCCATTAATTGCTAAAATTTTAGGATTACAATATGATCAAAAAACAATTGATGGAAATTTAAGTGTATTAAAAAATACACTTAAATAAATAGTTAGTCTTTCCAGCGCCAATCACCTGCTATTTGTAGTGGCAGTTTTAAATTGTTTTTTATTAGAAACAATCTCGTTTCTTCATCATTTAAATGCTTTGCTTCAATTAATGGCGCATCTGCAACAGCATAAACTAAAATGGCATTAAAACGAACTGTGTTTTTCATGCCTTTTTCATCCACTAATTTAAAGCTATCGCAGTCTGCGTGGTAGCAAGGTCCCGCATTGTTAGGGAGTTTACCACCAGCTGCACCACCCGTTGGAATACCTTGCAACATAAATGGCTGGTGATCGCTATGAAGCCCTGCTCCTGCACTAAATGTGTTTTTGAAACTTGTATCAATACTTTGCACAATAGAACCAATCGATTTAAATAAGGTTTCAGACACTTCTGTAGAACTTGAATAACCTGTTGGGTCGTTGGTCATGTCATAATTAAACATATACCTGATTTGATCTATCGATTTATCTTTTTTTGCAGCTTCGATATAGGCCTTTGATCCTAACAAGCCTTCTTCCTCACCCATAAATAAAACAAACTCTATGGTTCTGGTAGGTCGAAGGTTAAGCGCAGCAAATGTGCGGGCCATATCAAGTACCGAAAACGATCCAATACCATTATCAATAGCACCAGTAGCTAAATCCCAACTATCCAAATGACCGCCTACTACAATTTTTTCTTTAGGCAAATCACTTCCTTTAATTGTTACTACAACATTGCGGGCTTTTATCAATCCTGAAAAATTAGTCATGTTGATACTAGCAAACTGCTGCTCCTTTAAAAGTGCTTCTTTAAATGCAAGCCCATCTTCTTTACTAATACATACCGCTGGAATAGGAATTAATTTTCCAGTAACAGAAGCGGTACCGGTAAGTAAAATGCCGCCAGCAGCCGTATTAATTACAATGATTCCTTTAGCGCCATATTTTGTAGCGATAGCAGTTTTTTCGGATCGGTGAAGGCTTGGCGTTCCAGGTTTTGACCCTGGTAAAACACCTAAATACACAAGCGCAATTTTACCGGCAACTTTTGATGGATCTTTTGCGTAGTCTTCATCTAGTCCATTGCCCATATCCACTACTTCAAGCGCAACATCGGCAGCAACTGGTGAATGTGCTAGCGATACTGACTTTACGGGCTGTAAATTGCTTAAGCTATTTCCAATTTTAACGGTCAAACTTCCCCTACTCCAACTCTCTACTTCAAAGGGCTGGTATCTTACATTTTTAAATCCATAAGATTTTAATAGGTTATAGGCATATGCTTCTGCTTTGCCACCATTAACAGAACCTGTTAAACGGTGTCCAATCGTTTCGGTGGCATACTTAAGCGTTGCGTAGGCTTTAGAATTTTGCTGCACTTCGGCATTGATACTTGCAAATGTTTCATACCATTCTGGCTTACTATACCTTTGAGCGGTAAGTGAATTTGCAACAAATAAAACGGCAATAACAACTACTAACTTTTTCATTTCACTTCTTATTTAAAACAATTAATTATTTATTTCAATTTGTAATAATTCTTTTTTATCGATATAGTCTTCTAACAATTTAATTTGATTTAAAGCCCTATTGTAATTGTGAAGCAGATATTTGGCTCCGTAGTACACATCATCATTTATAAAGTCAGTTAAAAACCGAATGGCTTGCATATAAATCATAAAAAGCCCTGCATAATAAATCTGATCCGCTTCATCTTTAGATAACATATTTCCAGCACCCTTCAAATACCCCTTTACAATTGCCTTATATATTGTTGGCCTTACAGATATTTTAGAAAAATCTGTTTCTTCTTCAGAAACAGCACACAAATAAGTTCTAAACATATCACCTAGGTCGCTGATAAAATAACCTGGCATGAGGGTGTCCAAATCAATCACACAGATCCCTTTATCATTTTCATCAAAAAGTAAATTGCTTATTTTAGTATCGTGATGCGTAGCGCGTAATTTAAAATTTGAATTGGTTTTTATGGTTTCAAAGAAATCAGCAACCCACTTATGATCTTGTAAAAATTTTATTTGATTTTCCGACTGTATAATTCGGTCTTTATTTCCGGACACAAGTGCGTTACAAAACTGCTCATACCTAAGTGTTAAATTATGAAAATCGGGGATGGTGATTTGTAAATTAGTGGCATTAAGGCCGTTTAATGCATTAGTAAAAAGCCCAAACTGATAACCCGCTTCATAAGCCTGTTCCTCATTTTGAACCACTGATTTAGCATGAGACCCTTTAACATATGGAAACATCCTATAATACCCCTCGTCTATATATTCCATCTGATTCCCATGCACCGAACTGGCAGGAGCTACAAAAAAATAATCTGGACTATGAGCCGCTAGGTACCCAGTTATCAATTGAATATTATGCGCAATAGCAACTGGATTTTTAAAAACAGCCGTATTGATTTTTTGTAAAACGTAAGCGTCGTTTCCAGACTGAACCATGTAGGTATGATTGATAAGGCCCTCACCAAGCGGCTTTACTTCCACCAATGAAGCATCAAAACCAAATACTTTTAAAACATTTGCAGAAACGCTCATCCTACAATATTAATAGCTGTCATTTAAAGCAAACACTGGCTTTCTATACATCCACTCGCCGCCCGTAAAATCAGGAAATGCAATGGTTTCATTACCAAGCGCAATAGACTGCTCTGAAAGTGGTGTAATGGCACTCCAAGATGCAGCATCGTATACATCAAGCGGAGTTGGCTTACTATTTTTGATAGATTCAATAAAAGCATGAATGACAAAAAAGTCCATACCGCCATGACCAGCACCTTCGGTTTCTTTACTCCAACGCGCCCATAATGGATGATCATATTTATCCAACCATTCTTTAGCAGGCTCCCACTGATGCGATTTAGGTGATTTGTCCTGAATGTAAATACTCTTATTCACGTCCATCCAAAGCCCTTCGGTACCTTGAACCCTAAATCCTAATGAATATGGACGTGGTAAATTGGTGTCGTGTTGCAACAAAATAGTTTCACCATTAGCACACTGAATATTGGTGGTAACCACATCACCTAGTCGAAAATTAACTTTTGCATTGGGGTGATTTTCGCCACCTTTTTTAACTACGTGATTGTGAAGTCCACGTGCTTTAGAAGAGAATGAACATAGGTTCACAAAACGGTTACCTCTATTAATATTAATGTAATTAGCAATTGGGCCAACGCCATGTGTTGGATATAAGTCTCCATTACGCTGTACTGAATGTTCTGTTCTCCAAGACGCTTCAGAAAAAGCTTTTTCACCAAATTCTACCGGAGAGTTGGCTGGATTATTTCCATTGTTAAATTTCACGTCTCTTAAATCGTGCTGATAGCCTCCTTGCAAATGAATGAGTTCACCAAATAATCCCTGACGTACCATATTTAAAACTGCCATTACATCTCTGCGGTAACAAACATTTTCAAGCATCATAACTTGAGCATTGTATCGCTCTGCTGCTTTTACAACATCCCAGTGATCTTGTAAACTAAGTCCAATACATACTTCGGAACCAACATATTTTACACCCGCTTCTAATGAGCCAACAATCATAGGTTTATGCAACTCCCATGGTGTAGCAATGACAACACCATCTAGTTTTTCTTTTTCCAACATACGCTTCCAGGCATAATTATCGCCAGTATAGATGGCTGGCATTTTTTTACCAGACTTAGTAATGTCTTCTTTTGCACTATTTAGCATATAGTCGCTAATATCACAAATAGCAACAACGTCAACATCTTTGCGTCTTAGAAGTAAGTCTAGATGGCCTTGACCTCTTAATCCTACCCCAATAATGCCAATTTTGACATTACTTGCCAATGAATTTGCAAAAACATTTGCGCTAGGCATAAATGCCACTGAAGCCGCAGCAAGGCTGCTATTTTTTAGAAAGTTGCGTCTTTTCATTATAAATAGTTTTAAGGTGTTCAAGATAAATAAATTATGACAATTTTAAGGCCGTTTTAAGTAGTTTGCAGGACAGAATGAGCAAGATTTGAAAATTGACCAAGAAAATAGCAATAATGAGCTGTAGAAGCCCCCAACTCTACTTTTTGTTGGCATTTGTTTTATTTTGTAAAATAACAAGTGCCCAAACCGATACGACTTTTTGGTTTGCTGCTCCAGACCTGCAAGAAGCGCATGGTGACAGGCCCATTTTTTTAAGGTTTTCAACTTCCAATTCAGCCGCTGCGATTACCATTTCTCAACCTGCCAATCCGGGCTTTACCCCCATTAGCATAGATATTCCAGCCAATAGCTCTAACTCCGTAAATCTCACCACTGTAATTACGCAAATAGAAAATGCTACGCCAAATACAGTTAGTAATAAAGGGTTACTCATAAGATCCAATAGCCCCATATCTTGCTACTACGACATTGCCAATGGGTTAAACGGAGATATTTATGCATTAAAAGGTAATAATGCACTTGGTACAAAATTTACACTCCCCTTTCAAATGGGTTTTATCGGAAGACCGCTTCCATTATATACCACCGATTTTATTATTCTTGCCACAGAAAATAATACACAGGTCACCATTACACCCAAAAGCAACTTAATTGGGCGTGCAGCTGGCGTTCCGTTTACTATCACTTTACAAAAAGGAGAAACCTATACCTGTTCTGCTGCCAATAATACTGCAACAGAAAGACCAGGTGGCACTATAGTAACATCTAATAAACCCATTTGTATTTCTACAAAAGACGATTCACTTTTTTATACGGGACAAGGTTGTTCAGATACAGCTGGCGACCAACTTATACCAGACAATATTGCAGGACAAGAATTTATTGTCATTAAAGGATACTTTAATAGTCCCGATTTTTATTATGTTTTTGCCATCGAAAACAATACCGTTGTAAAAGCAAATGGAGCAACTGTTGCCACACTTCAGGCTGGCGATTATTACAAAGGATCTTTGAGTGAAAATTCCTGTTTTGTAAACTCAGATAAACCAGTTCATATTTTTCATATAACTGGTTTTGGTTGTGAACTTGGAGGCGCCATTATCCCATCCATCAAATGCACAGGATCTAAAAGTATCAGTGTTACTAGGGCTTCAAGCACAGGTAGCTTTTTTTTAAATGTATTAGCTCCAAAAAATAGTATCAATGATTTTAAACTCAATGGTAGTAGTACAGGTATTGACGCTAGCTTATTTAGCCCAGTTACGGGCAGCAATGACGAATGGATGTATGCAAGATTAAATATCCCATCTACTGTCATCACAGGTGGTGCAAATGCACTTATTGAAAATAGTAAAGGTAAATTTCATGTAGGCGTTATTCAAGGGGGAGCGAGTTCAACGGCTCGATATGGTTATTTTTCTGATTTTAGTAGCAATGTTATTCAGTTAATTGATGCTACAAAAAATACTGAAATTTTCACCAACAATCAACCCATTTGCTATAATACCACAGCTTCAATTAATGCAGTAACGGGAGACGCTAATACTTTTACATGGACAGGGCCTAATAATTTTTCTAGCACTGGCGCAAATTTGGTTATTAATAATTTTACCAACCTCAATGATGGCATTTACACTATTACCTCCGCATCAACCGCCTGCGGTGTTGCAACAAAAACCATTGAGTTAAATTCGGAGCGTGTATTTGCCAATTTTACATCTACACAAACCGGTTGTATTCAGGACTCTGTTTATTTTAATACCCCAGCAATTACTGGTGCTAGATGGAACTGGAATTTTAAAAACGGAAACACCCTTGATACCAACAGCGCTGTTATTAAACCTATTAAATATAATACCGTTGGGACTTACGCAGTTGATTTAAGAGTAACTTCTAAAAATGGTTGTGCATCGGATATTTTTTCAAGAAATATTGAAATAACGCCTAAGCCAACTGCCGCATTTACCGCTACAACAAATACTTGCGTAAATATTAATATAAACTTTACGGAAACCTCTTCCATATCAAATGGAACATTACAAAAAAGTTACTGGAATTTAGATGACGGAAAAGGCATTGTCAATTCAAATAGTTTTACACCTCAAACAACAACCTACCCTAGTTGGGGAAATAGAAATCCATGGCTTATTGCAGAAGCAAGCTCTGGCTGTAAAAGCGATACATTTAAATTGGCGAGTCCCCTACTTATTCATTCCATTCCAAAAGCTGGATTTACGCTACCCGAAGTTTGTTTAAATGATGCAAATGCTGTTTTTACAGATAGTACATCGTCTGCAGATGGTGCTACGAACTTTTCGTATCAGTGGAATTTTAATGCAGGAAGTCCTGCCATTACACCTGGGCCTA
>JACCDN010153924.1_pt1 | contig 50963 bp, 42 predicted proteins | sample 7441691 | NCBI WGS metagenome assembly JACCDN01 (sample SAMN15323439, study PRJNA562643) | freshwater metagenome | isolation source: river surface water | place: USA:Blue River Watershed | collected 2017-08-16 | reverse complement strand
CGTGAGATTCTTCGCTGCGCTCTGAATGACATTGTTTTTTTGTCATCCCGAACATCGCAGCGCGATGGAGGGATCTCAAGAAGGACACACAGGGTGGCTTGCGGCGTGAGATTCTTCGCTGCGCTCTGAATGACATTGTTTTTTTGTCATCCCTCCATCGCAGCGCGATGGAGGGATCTCAAGAAGGACACACAGAGTGGCCTGCGGCGTGAGATTCTTCGCAGCGCTCTGAATGACATTGTTTTTTTGTCATCCCGAACATCGCAGTGCGATGGAGGGATCTCAAGAAGGACACACAGGGTGGCCTGCGTCGTGAGATTCTTCGCTGCGCTCTGAATGACATTGTTTTTTTGTCATCCCGAACATCGCAGCGCGATGGAGGGATCTCAAGAAGGATACACAGGGTGGCTTGCGGCGTGAGATTCTTCGCTGCGCTCTGAATGACATTGTTTTTTTGTCATCCCGAACATCGCAGCGCGATGGAGGGATCTCAAGAAGGACACACAGGGTGGCTTGCGGCGTGAGATTCTTCGCTTGCCGTAAATCGGAGAAGACAGATGAGTGAATGCGACAAAAAAGAGGCGTGGCTGGTTTATGATGGCGAATGTCCCATTTGCAAAAACTATGCGGTTTTGTTTAGGGCCAGGCAGTCTATCCTCTTACACTTGGTGGATGCGCGTGAAGAATCGGCGCTGATACGTGACATCACACGCATGCGCCTCAACCTGGACGAAGGCATGGTGCTGAAGGTGAACGATACCATTTACTACGGCAGTGATGCGATGCATGCGTTAGCCTGTTTAGGAACCCCATCAAATTTATTGAACCGGATCAATTATTATCTTTTTCGCTCGAAAACCGTTGCAACTATCATTTACCCACTGGGTAAAGCGATCCGACGATGGTTGCTTACAATACTACGTATTCCAAACATCAATAACCTAAAAAAATCAGGGGAAGAGAAAGCGCATGAAACATAATGTATTAATTCTGGGGGGCTATGGTGTTTTTGGGCAACGCATTGCCGCCGCACTTGCGCAAGAAGCCGATATGGCGGTGCTGATTGCAGGGCGCAATCTACGCGAAGCAAAAAAAATTGCGGCGACCATCAATGCCGAAGCACTTAGCCTTGATATTAAGAAAGATCTGGGCAGTGTGCTGGAGCGTCAGCGCCCGCATCTCGTCATTAATTGTTGCGGTCCTTTTCAAGGACAAGACTACGCGATTGCTAGCGCCTGTATCCAGCATGGTATTCATTACATCGATCTGGCTGATGCCAGAGACTATGTCAGAGATTTTGCGGTACTTAATAATGCGGCAGCACGCGGTAACAGCATCGCCATCACCGGAGCCAGCACACTTCCGGCGATATCGTCTGCTGTTCTCGATTATTTCCTGGCAACAGAATTTTCATTCATTCATGCACTGGACTACGGGATAACGCCCGGTAATCAGACGCCGCGTGGCGTTGCCACGGTTGCTGCCATTCTGAGTTATGTGGGTAAGCCGTTTAACACGCTGATTGATGGCGTGATGCGTCCCGTGTTTGGCTGGCAGAGTTTGCATAGGGAGCACTATCCAGGTAGTGGTGGGCGCTGGATGTCTAATTGCGATGTTCCGGATCTGGATTTGTTTCCTACACACTATCCTAGCTTACGCAATATAAGATTTTATGCGGGTTTGGAACTTACACTGTTGCATGTTGGCTTATGGCTGATGTCTTGGCTTGCACGCGTGGGGTTGGTACGCAGCTTTCAACCCTGTGCTACATTATTCAGAAACATCAGTCTTTGGTTTTACGCGTTGGGCACTAGCGACGGTGGCATGCACATGAAAATAGAGGGGGTTGATCGTAATGGTCAACCCAAACAAAGGGTGTGGTATATCTTGGCGCGGCAGGGTCATGGCCCCCACATCCCTACCATTCCCGCTATCCTTTTGGCAAAAAAGATCCTACGTCAGCAGATCACTACAGCCGGCGCTTATGCCGCGGTGGGGTTGATCACACGCGATGAGATTCTGCGCGAGCTCACCACCTATGACATCGAAGAGGTAATACGATGAAACCACTCTATCAGCGCATTTTAGGCGACGCGTATGCTATCTTGCCGCAAGCGGTGCAGCAGCTGCATGCGGTGACAACGTTCCACAACTACAGTGCAACGTGTAAGATCAGGCGCGGCAGCAATTTTATAGCAAACCTGTTTGCAAATCTGCTATCCCTACCCAAAGCCGGCGACGCGGTTAAAGTATTTAATCCGTTCGCCCTGAGGAGATGCGCAGCATCGTCTCGAAGGGTAAACGGGTGTTTTTAATTCGTGGGGAGGTATCAGCTGAGGAGACACGCAGTGTCGTCTCGAAGGGGTATTTTTCTCGGCTATACAAGCTATTTTCCATGTTGATTTATCGGCTCATCTATGCGTACTATGCGCACATCGCAGTGGCATAGTATTGAATTGGGATATCGCTAATGACAAGCATAGGGTTTAAAACACGATGACTAAGCAAACATTAATGTCATTTCCTGCCTGCTTTAAGTTAATCGCGGGTTTAGGCATTCCCATGGCCTTGTCTTATACGTTTAGTGTCACCATCGTTGCGATTGGCCTTTTAGGCGGTAGCCTCTATCACGATGCGGTACACGTCGCCGCTATTACTCTGATCATGACATCGATCAACACGTTGATGATTATTGGCTTCTCACCGTTGTTTGCCATGAGCATTATGGTCAGTAATCTAGTCGGTAGTTTGAGGGTAGTGCGCGATGAGGAAACGCGCGCTTATACTGTGCAGCGCATTTCTGCCGTGAATCGCAGTGGGTTACAGATCGTTGCGGTGATTGCCCCGATTATTTTCGGCTTGATGTTTTTCTCACAAACGCTGTTGGTGAAGGTGATGGGGCAGCCAGAAGAAGCTGCGGCCATTGTGCAAGGCTTTTTACGCATTTATGCGTTTGCCGTACCTGCCGTATTGTGGCGGGTTTGCTTGGAGCAAATCTTGTTTAGCTTTGCTAAGGCTAAAGCGACTATGTGCTACAGCGTAATCAGCTTCGCGGTGGGAACAGTATTCGCCTACGCACTGGCGCACGGGGTTTTGGGATTTCCTGGTATGGGTTTGCAGGGCATCGCCATAGGCTATACCGTAGAGTGTTATCTGACGGCGATCTTTTTTGCGTATTACTTGCGTTATCAAGCCGATTTTGCGGAGTACAATTTTTTCAAATTATTTAATTATGGTGTTATCGCACAGGGTTTAACGCGACAGTTACTTAAGATAGGGGCTCCCATTGCATTTACCATCATCAACGAAATGCTTTTGACGTTTGTGTTGGTGATCATCGCCGGGAGGTTGGGGACTGCACAACTCGCGGCACTTAATTTTTCTATGCAAATCATTTTCTTCGTGTTCATCATTTCCGCGTCGTTTGGCCAGGCGTGTTGTCAGGAAGTCAGTCGCCAGATCGGCGCACATGATGTGGGCAATGCCAGGCGCGTGGCTATCTATGGTTTGTGGACAACCTTATTATGTTTAGCACCACTGTGTGGATTACTCGTGGTAACGGCGCCCGTATTCGTCAATTACTTTATCGCCGGTCATCCTGAGGTAGTTACTCTGGCATTGTTTCTCGTGCCGTTGGTCGTGCTTGCCATTTTATGTGATGCCGCACGTTATAATATTTTGCAAGTGTTACGTGCGTTACACGATCATGTGGTTTCAATGCTGTTATCAACGGTTGCATTGTGGTTTAGCATTCTCTTATCCATAGGATTGGGTTTATATACGCAGTTAGGTTTACGCGGCGTTATTTACGGCTACCTCATTGGCATCATCTGCGCTACCTTGTTATTAATTCCGCGCTGGTGGATGAAGCTTAAATTTCAATAACTCGGTCGCAAGGGATACGTTAGACACGCATCATGACAAGAGGAAACCAGGCTTAAATCCAGGTAAGAAATTGTCATCTTGCTTTTGTATGTTTGGCAACACAGCGGGTATTGTGGGTGCTGGTTGGAAGTGCGATAGTGGCGAGCGTGATAACAGGGCTATGCTGCGTTGTTCTCTTGTGCCTTGTTCGGCTAAGCGCGCATTAATCCAGTCGTGTTGCTGGATTAATGCAATTAATTGTTCATCTTCAGCGGGATACAGCGCGCGATATGTCGTAATAGCACTTTCTATCAAATTCTTGGCGTGCGTGTAGTTTCCTAACTGCTCATGGACAGTCGCCAAATTACAACGACATACTGCGACATAGAGTGTTTGTTCGTCGTAGTTATCTAAAAAGATAACCAATGCTTCGTTTAATAAGTCACAGGCGTGTTGGTGTTGCCCAGTGCGTAGCGCATTATCGCCTAAGTTTTGTAATACCGTTGCATAATGCACATGTTGCTTACCAAACCTTTTTGCCACCAATTCCTTGGCTAATTCAAGCTTTGTATTTGCTTCCGTATGATTTCCCAATAAGCTATGCAGATTACCCATGCCTATTAACGTAGTGACTGCAGTGGCATCAAACGCAGCTCCGTGCTTGGTTTGTATTTGGTATGCCTCTTGATACAACGGCAATGCGTCTGCATACGCATTTTTTTGTTTGTACACATCCGCTAAGCGTACCAAAGTACAGGCATATTCTTTATCCTGTTCACGGGATTTCTGTGGCAGGAGTGCAAATGATTTTTTCGCCAAGGTTAATGCATTGATTGCTTCATCTGTCTTATGTAGTAAAAACAAGACATGCCCCCAGCGGCGTCTACAGCAAGCAATCTCAACAAAAAAAACACGCTGTGTATATTTATCGTGACTGGCTGTGGTTTTAAATAAGGTTTCAAGTCCCGGCAATATCGTTTCGCGCAAATTTTTTTCTGCCGCATTAAAATCACCCAAGGCAATCAACGCATCATTTTTTTTGATCAATGCCTCTAGCATTTCCAGAGATATCTTGCTTTCAGGCTGCGTACTCTTTTTTTCTAGCACGGCATATAGCAATGAAAAATAATATCTCTGCAGGGTAAACTCACCCCATTCTTGGCAACGATCGCCTGCATAGGAACAAATCCGTTTAAACAGTTGCAATTCATTGTCTGAAAGATCATGTGCCCTGTCGTATAAGTGCTTTATCACAGCGGCTATCTGCGGGAAGTAGACGTCTGCTTTAGGAGCATTGACTCCAGCAGAGCGCAGGTCTTTTGACGCACCGAGCAAGTATTTAGCCACCGTTGCTAGGTACATTTTCTGTGCCTCACGTTTTTCTTTGGGTTTTTTGTGCTTAGCAAAAGCGGCGTCACGGATAATTGCTTGTAAGTCAGCGTGTATTCTCACCGATTCGGTGTCGCAGTGTAACAATTCAGCGCTGTGCATAGCGTCGAGTAAGGCGGCAAATAGTGTTGCTTCATCTAATAAAGGCTGGCTTTTTGTGAGTGAGGGAATCATTTTTTGTTTAAACCAATCATATAACAGCGTTTTTGCAATGCTGGCTGTAGACAGATAGCTACAAAACAGTAGCAGTTCTGTGGCTAATTTCATGCTTTCTGTTGCATCTATTCCCTCTAGCACTAAACCAGAGAGACTTAGTTGATAAATAGCCAATTGAATTTTATCGGTGGCGTGGCCTGTGTCTTTGGCTTTGTCGGATTTTGTCGGTAACGCACGGGATAGAGCGGTATGGTAGCGCTGTGGGTCACGTTGAAATCGATACGCAATGGTTGCCGCCATTATTTTTAGCCACAAGGGAACCTTAGCCGCAAATTCGGCTAAGGCATCAAACACGGCGTGCTCTGTGCCACCGACTTTTTTTATTAATAATTCGCTGGCTTGTGCCAGACTAAAACAGGATATTTGTAAATGACGCAATTTATCAAACCCATGTCCGTCAGGGCAACGCTGGTGTGAAGTGACCAGCACGTCGCAGCACAAGCCAGCCGTTATTTTTTGGATGGCGTAAAATTCGTGGTTATCCACTACATTGTCAAAGATAAATAAAATTTTTGCGTAGCGTTCTCTCAGCTTCTTATTGATCCAACTGCGTTGTTGCACATGCGCGATGGGTGCAACAGAGTTAGCGAGGTGTTCTATCATGCGTAGATTAAATGTGGCTTGTGTGCCGTGATCCCACCAGATCACACTGTCATAATTACCGCTATAGTTCCGGGCAAATTGTATGACCAAACTGGTTTTACCCACGGCACTGTCACCATGACAGATCATGACTTTACCCGGGGGGGCAGCATTGAAGTAATTGCGCAATGTTCCCATGGGTTCGGGGCGACGTTCAAATCCTGTATTTAAACCGGGTGGTACCCCGATTAAACAAGCCGCTGTCGAAGGCTGCTCCTCTGCTTCTCCCGTGAGTTCAAGAATTTCTTCCAATAAAGAACCTTCACTAGAGTAAGCCGCACTGTGTCCTAGCAACACTTTTTGTTTTTTTATGGATGGGATTGCAACTGCTTGCATTGCTTTCGTTATTTTATCCCTGACTTTAGGATTATCTTGTTCATATTGCAGCTTTAATGCAGCGTATGCTGCATTTTCTTGTTGTGCTATGTCTCGTTTGGCGTTTTCTGAGAATCTATCGCAGTGTCGATGTGCCTTGTAATTGACTGCCCGTGTAAATTCTTCTTGGTGAGGTAGCCATTTCGCATGGGATGCGTTAAGTAAACGTTGCCCATCGCTGGATAAGGTTTCTAAGTGTTGGCGTAAATCGAGTAAATCATAATGTTGAGTAGCTTCTGCTATCAATGCATTCCAACGTTTAAATTGCAAGTCTAGTGCAATGAAGTTATGGTCAGCTACTTTACGTAAGCGCTCAAATTGCGGCATCGCTTCAGCAAGCCAATCTGTACCTGCCGTTAGCCACTTGTTTTGTAACGCTGAATCTTGCCATGCTGCAGCTAAATTTTCTGTGGGCACATCGTTTAGCTCATTGTAAATTTGCAAAGTATCTGCTACTAGCACCACAAAATTCACCTGTAATTTTCCCCCCAGGTGTCTGTGACTATGATAGGCACGCATCGCATTGAGTAACTCGCACCACAAATCGACACAGGCATTGAGTTTAGTACCACGCAATTCCTCACCGCGCTCGGGCTTGATGCTAATGAGTAGGAATAAATTATAGTGTGCCTGTTCGGCTGAGGCCCAAATCTTTTTCAATGATTCGTCTTTTAGCTTGGCGGTTTGTATGGATGCATCTTCACTGGTGCTGGCTAACTGCAGCTCTGTCCAATGAATCTCGTACAATCTGTGATTTAGCCGCGTATCCAATATCTTCTCTGCTAAGGTATAACCACGCTCTTCGCGTGCAGGGTAGATTAAAAATGCAGGTCGTGGCGACAGATCGGAATGTTTAGGTAAAGCTAAACCCTTGGCGAAGGCGCCTAAAAATAAGGCCCATTCCTCATGGCTGTATCTGCGTGCGCCTGCACGGATGGGCATCTGCTCTTGTTGTGGTTTCCTTTGTTCGCTCACTTGCTTTTTAGCGAGTTCCCACAATGCTTCGTCTTCCGTCATCTTATCGGTTCCTCACATTCAATAGCGGCTAAGGCATTCTAGGCGCTCTGTTATGATGATACATGCGCTGGCTATTGTAACAGTTAATCGGCTCACCTGTGTCCGGGACAACCACGGACAGCCGACTTGAACATATACTCATTACACTTCAAAATGCGATTTTTTCATTTTCAACAACTCGGTCGCAAGCGACCGAGATTGTTTCCTTGATGGGTTCGCCTGCGCGAAGTAAATTCGCGCGGACGGCGACCAGAGAGGAGCTATTGCATAAGCTCCCCTCTGGACTCCCCATCGCTTTGTCTCATCCGCAAGCGGATGACATTCTTTTCTGTGATGCTCTCTACGCGATGGAGTTTCCCAGGGGGAGAATCGCGTATCGATCCTTGGGTGACCGTGCACAAATTTACTTTGTGTAGGCCTAAAAACAGAGTATACCGCGCGACTCCCCCATCAAAATTCGCATCTTGAAGTACGAGCGGTATACATACCAACGGACAAGCGATTAACGCCAGCGCTTTGCTGACAGTTTTAAACAAAAACATCATTTTTATAATTACAAGAGCAAATAATGCTGTTGTGTCAGCTTTTATTTTTGTTATAGTCGGTGCGTTTTAGCTTAAATGAGGAAGATAATAAATGCATAATTTACATAAGTTTATTTGCCTGAAACTGTCCCAATTATCCATCGCTATGCCGCCGCGTTTAGTGCGTGCTAATTCGGCGTTTGAGAAAAAAGTGGGGTAGATGATGGGTGTTGTCACCCCTTGCCGCTAGGGTTGCAGGGGGTGAGGCGTGTATCGTTGTATTTTGTGAGGGATGTTATGTTTGATATACAACAAGACTTATTGGGTTTATTTGATACGCGTGGTGTGGTGCTAGAGCCGTGCTATAGACGTGCGATAACAGACACGTTCTCAAGAATGGTTTCTTACAATACGCCGGTTATGCACGGCATGATTATGACCTTGTTTTCAGATAAACGCATGATAGCCTATAATTTATTACAAAATGCAATCGATGAGGCCAAGGGAGCCGCTAGAGTGAAAATCATGGCGGATAGATATGCTACCGGCGATTTACTCCGCCAAATGCGAGCGCATGTGGGTGATGAGTTTAGGCATAGTAAGTTATTTGCAGCGTGTATCGCTTATACGGGTCATCAGTGCCAGGCAGACGAATCACCCGATGCCGCGGCTGAGGTACAACAGGTTTGTGAATTTGATGATGAACTCATGACGTTTATGGCACGTGTGCACAGCATTGAAATTCGTTCTTGGACCATGCTGCGACACTACAAGCAGGTATTGATGATTCTGAATGATGCGCAGCTTAACAATATTGTGCCGATCATCGAGCAAATCATGTCAGATGAGATAGAGCATGTTTATTATACGGGCAAGCAACTCAATCATTGGTTGCATGAACAGCCCGATTTTGCCGAGATTCTATTGACGTGCTTTAAGCATACCCATAAAGAAACCTGGCATGACCTGGGGCAAATGACAGAATATTTACACGAGATGGAAGATACCTTGCAATGTGCAGCTTAAGGTGCGGCGATGGCGCTATTTGATTTATCTAGCCTACAACTATTTATTGTTTTGACTACCTTAGTGGTGGCGTACAGCATTTTTGGCATGGTGGGGTTTGGTACTTCATTATTGGCATCGCCTATTCTCGTGCATTTTTTTACGTTACCGCAGATCATCGCTCTGTTAGCGTTATTGGATTTATTGGCGGCTTGCATTAAGTTGCGTGACTATTCACGACTGCGTCGCGATGAAGTGTTTCGCATACTGCCGTGGATGTTGTTGGGTAATCTATGTGGCTTTACGCTGTTAGCGTCTTTACCCAGTGCTGGGTTGGCATTTGGTTTGGGGTTATTTGCTGCTTTTTATGGGCTGTATGCCTTATTGGATTATAAAACCCAGCGGGTGTGGCCGGCCAAGGCCAGCACCGTATTTGGTGTGGTCGGCGGTGTGTTCAGTGCGTTATTCGGCAGTGGTGGTTTTGTTTATGCGGTATATCTAACGGGACGTCTTAACGATAAACACAGTTTTAGCAGCACACAAAGTGCGTTGATTGGATTGAGCACCGTGATCAGAGTAGGTTTTTTTGCTGTATTGGGAACTTATTTCACCCTGGATTTTGTGTGGGCACTGTTGCTGGCTCTGCCGTGTATGTTCATGGGCTTGTGGCTAGGATCGCAGTTGCGTAGCGTGGTGAATGCGGCGGTTTTCTTACGGGTGGTTTTTGCTTTAGTGCTTTTGTCGGGTATGGGGTTAGTGCTAAGATCCGCTGTCTTGGGGTGATGTCAACATATAATGGGTAGAAGTTAGATGGGAGCAAAGGATTGTAGGAGTTTATACAATGCATATTACGGATGTGATAATCGTTGAGATAGAACAACAGCATTTAATGATTTTTAAAAATTTAGCACAGGCCTATGAGGCTGAATTTTCCAAGCTAACGCATAAAATGCCAGACACAAATGGCCTTTTTAACATTGATACATTCCCTTCTGCGCCTTATGTGGGTTATCTGTTGTATTATCAACAAAGGCCTGTCGGGTTTTGTGTTGCTAATGTTGAAACGGAACTAAAATATATGGCGGAGTTTTATATTGTGCCGGTGATGCGTAAAAAAAACTTGGGCTTTTGTTTTGCCGCCATGATTTTTGATCAACACCCAGGGCAATGGCAAGTAAGACAAATTGCAGGGGCTGATGATGCCTTACATTTTTGGCGACGTGTTATCACACAATATACCCAGAACCACTATGAAGAATCCGTGGTGGAAGATATGCACTGGGGTACGGTGACACAGCAACGATTTAATGTGTTAGTAAAAAACGAATATCTTTAAAGGGGGAGTACAGGGTTAGGTATGCAAGCGCTGCGAAGAATCCTGAATACCATCTCGCACTAACGAAGGCTCTCTAATGGCTGTCATCCCGCACGTAGTGAGGGGTCTCATGAATGTTTGTATGCTATTGTTAGTGAGACCGTGCTACTTGCACGAGCTCCCTCCTTACACTCGGTATGACACTGTGTTTAATACGGTATCGGATAACGTGCTTATGTTGTACTTCCCGTTTGAATTCGCCTAAAATGATTTTCACCTAAAACTAACTCTAATAATGATACAAGCAGGGGATAAGCGTTGACTATTCGCCAAATGCTAAGAGACTTACCTGCTGAGTTAAAATTATTATTCATCATTACCTGGATGAATAGAGTAGGTACGATGGCATTGCCGTTTCTCATCCTCTATCTTACCCAGCAGCAAGCATTCAGCCTGTCATTGGCAGGTCTGGCGTTGAGTTGTTTTGGCTTTGGCGCCTTTGTCATCAGTCCTATCAGTGGTTGGTGCTGTGATCGATTCAACCCCGCCATGATCTTGGTAATTTCGCTGTTATCCAGTGGATTATGTGTCATGCTGTATCCGTTTACTTCCGCTAAGCTCAGTATTTTTCTGATCAGCGCAGCCTGGGGAATTTGTTCCGAAATGTTTAAACCAGCAAGTCTCGCATTAACCAGCTATTTAGCACCGGATGGTCAGTTGAAAGTGTGTTTTGCCATTAATCGCTTGGCGATCAATTTAGGCATGAGTATTGGTCCCGTGGTCGGCGGTATTCTAGCCGCCAAGTCATTTCATTTGCTTTTTTTGTTGAATGGTGCGACATCCATCCTGGCTGGAATCGCCTTGCTGAGTTGTTTGTTGTTGCCCAAATACAAGCGCTTGTTTGCCACTGTGCATTCCCCTGTGTTACGAACGGAGAGAAAGCAAGATGCGCCGGCAGGCAACACCTCTGATAATCGCAGAAAAATTCTCTTGTTTACCCTAGTGCTGATTCCAATAGTCATGCTGTTTTTCCAATGCGATTCTACCCAGCCGTATTTTTGCATGCATACCTTAGCGATAGCGCCTTCTACGTATGGGTTTTTATTTTTAGTGAACACTTCGTTGATCGTTTTTCTTGAAGTGCCATTAAATATGTTAACTGCACACTGGAGATATAAAATTATTATTCCCGTGGGTATGTTGCTGATTGCGCTGGGTTTTGGAATTTTGTTTTTCGCCGATTCGATCATCGGTGTGGTCGTTTCGGTGGTAATCTGGACTTTTGGAGAAATGATCTTGTTCCCGTCTGCCACGTCTTATATCGCGGAACTGGCGACACATAAAAAAGGCACTAGCATGGGGATATTCAATGCGGGGAATAACATCGCCATCCTACTGGCACCGATCGTTGGGATGGGAACGCTTAACCTGGTGGGTGCTCCTGTGTTTTGGTTGATTGCAGGTGCGTGGGGTGTGCTTTCTGCGGGTGTATATATGTTGTTTGCGCGGGGAGAGCATTAATTTTAAGGTGGAAGGGGAGTAATAAAAATGATTAAAACAAAGAATTCTCATCCGCTTGCGGGTGAGTTGTTGCACGGATAAAGCAAGTAACACACTAAAATAGGTTAAACACTGATGTATTCCGGACAATATGGACAAGTTGAATCAAATGATAAACGGCAATAAAAACAAAAACGTCGTCTCGAAGGGTGGACGGCGTATACAAGACAGGTGCAGCGCACATCTAAAAATGGTGTTATACCGAGTGTAACGAGGGATCTCGAAAAGGCAGGCTAAAAATAACTTGCCTGCAAATTAATCTTGCGCATTCTGCGAGGTTATTTTATGGTCCAAGTATTTTCATGCAATAAACGTTTTGCTGTCGGTGGGTAAAGAAAGTTATGGCCTTATTAGTTTGAATTTGATTGCTAACTTATTGAGTCTAGTTACAATAGCATCATTAGTATATTTCTTTCGGGTAAAACACTATGTCCAAAATACTTGACGATGTAAGCCGCACCTTTTCTGAGTTTTTGCTAATTCCTCAGCTCACGAAGCAAGAGCACATTCCTCGCCATGTGTCACTCAGAAGCCCGGTGGCTAAATTTAAGGAAGATAGTCAGCCTAGACTTTCCTTGAATATTCCTATTGTCTCCGCGGCCATGCAAGCTATTGCTTGTCCGCGATTGGCAATTGCATTAGCAATGCACGGGGGGATATCAACGATACACTGTTCTCAGTCACCTCAAAGTCAAGCCGAGATGATAAGAACAACCAAGAAATACAAAGCAGGATTCGTCAAAAGCAGCGCAAATATCAGTTATAGCGGCAATTTAGGTGAGGTTCGAAGAATTGTCGCGCAAACAGGGCGCAAAACCGTTGCGGTTACGGCAGATGGCTCTTCCAATGGATTGTTGCAAGGTTTAATTTTTGCTGGGGATATTTGGCCAGGAGAGCCGGATGGAAAACCCGTATCGGAATTAATGGTTAGTATGGATAAAATAAAAACCGCAACGGTGGGGATTAGTCTAGACAAAGCCATCATCTTGCTACGCGCATGCAATCAAAAATGTATCCCGATTGTTTATGAAAATGGGCATTTGGATTCTCTCGTGTTTAGACGAGATGCCTTTAGTTTGAATGAATTTCCGTTACAGATGCTAGATGGCGAAGGCAGTTTAATGGTATCTGCGGCAATTAATACGCATGATTATATTGAACGAGTCCCCTGTCTTTTGCATGAGAAAGTTGATTTTATATTTTTTGATTCATCCGATGGATATTCTGAATTTCAGAAGCGAGGGTTTGATTGGATCAGAAAACAGTATGGGCCAGATATCATTATTGGTGGAGGCAATGTAGTTTCCGCAGAAGGGTTTAATTACTTAGTACGTGAATGTGATGCTGACTTTGTTAAGGTTGGGATCGGCGGTGGTTCTATCTGCATTACGCGAGAGCAAAAGGGTATTGGGCGGGGGCAGGCTTCTGCACTGATCGATGTAGTAAACGCTAGGAATAAATATTTGTCTGAAACAGGCATCTATATCCCCATTTGTTCTGATGGAGGATTAGCAAATGATACCCAGATAATAATCGCGTTGGCGATGGGAGCCGATTTCGTAATGATGGGCCGATATTTTGCCTCTTTAGAAGAAAGTGCCTCCATTAAATATAACATCAGGGGAAAAACATATAAGGCATATTGGGGTGAAGGTTCTTCACGAGCAAAACATTGGCAAAGATATAGCGATTCATTGCAGGAAAAGAATATTACTCAATTTGAGGAAGGCGTTGATGCCTACGTGCCGTATTACGGATGGCTACATGAAGTGTTACCTATTACCATTGCCAAGCTAAAAAGCACGATGGTAAGTTGTGGTGCAATTACCTTGCAAACCTTTTCCAAGGAAGCAGTAATGACGACAATCTCTCAGCAAACCTTTATAGAAGGTGGAACTTCAAATGTGTTATTAAAAGATGAACCTTAAGATAGTTGCAGGAAAATAAAAAAATTATAAGTTGGAGTATTCACAAGAAAATCACCACTAAGTGAAATTCAGCTAAGCGCTATCAATTTATCAGCCCAGCTGTTCCAGCTTTCAAATTGAATTTTTAACGTACTATTCTCAAGATCATTCCTCAATTGACTTTCTTTTATATCGTCCCTAGAGTAACCGCCAATAACAGCTCCGTATACATTTATTTCTTTATTGGCGTCAGCTTGTAATGGCATTTTTGGGCCATGCACTGAATTGAATCTTTGCTTTCCCCGTTCAACATCCTGGCGTATTTCATGTGTAAATTTTCTAAATTCATTTCCATTCTGAGCATGATAGCTGAAACGATTCCTAATCTGTTGGGCTGCTTCGTTTATTTTTGCTGATACATTTTTATAACTACTGTGTGTCATAAAGCAAAAGTCAGCTCCTTTTATTTCAATTAATTTTATCTGCATTCTTGATCGGCCATAGAAAACAACAAAATCCACCACTCCTGACCCAACTGGAAATTCGGAAAAACAGATATATTCATCTGGATGGTCTGAAAAACATTTCCCCAGCGTAGATAAATTTTCCCTCAACAACTTTAAAAACATAACTTCACTAGAACGTTCATCAACTAGTTTTAGAATTTGTTGCTTTAAAAAAAGGTTTTCATCGTTTATTTTCATGATATGAGACTTTTATTAACTGCGAAAGAGCAACTATATCAATAGTTGATTCAGAATGAAATAAGTCGAACCTAAAAATGCTGTCATGCCGAATGTAATGAGGCATCTCAATAAGACAGAAAGCGGATAAGCGCATTTAGAAACACGCCGTTCGCCCTGAGGAAGCGCGAAGCGCTGTCTCGAAGGGTGCATTTTAAAATTGTTAGTGTAGCAGGGCACAAGGATTTCGTTATAGTTGCATGGTGTTTTTCCGAATCGAGATGCGTCGCCACGCTTTGCATGACAATATAAGTGTAGTTTAGCGCAGCAACAACTATTTTATTTCGAACAATGAAAGTTTATGTGTAATACCACCACAGCGGTTAGCTCTGTGATTTCATCTGTGTAATCTTGTCATTCCCGCGCAATAAATCGCATGAGCTGCGATACGTATAACGTCAGATTGGACACTTCGGACATTGTTGATCTATTGGAAATTATTTTAGTAAACAATATAAATTTTTCCTTGACGTGCATTATGTTTTAATCTCAAATGTTCGCTGAAATTACAGTGCTGTGATTTCAGAGGAATGAAAATAATTTTAAATTTTAGCGGGTGTAGTTTATATGCACGTAAACGCAGTTAATTAAGCAGGAGATATTTAATTATGAAACGTCAGTTTATTCTTAAGATTCGCCCTCATACCAAACGTGTAGTATTAATGGCTATGCATCTGTAGATGCAATTGATGGGTGCATGCACTTGCTAATTAGGCTCATGCACCCGTTTTTTTAAGCAAGAGGTCATACGCTGGCGGATGAGTTGTTCAACATCGTTTTTTGATTTCAGGAATATAAAGTTATGGAAAATATTGATGCCGTTCCATATGCGAATAGATTATTTAGTCCGCGCCTGGCTTACAAACCAGAAATTGAAGATGGCTCTGTAGTAATTGAAAGGGATGGTATTCCTTTGCTATTGGAAACAGAAGTACTCCCTACAGACAAGTTGCTTGATTTACTCAATGCGCTTGATGGGAAACGAACGTTAGATGAAATAAAGCAAGATTTCCCTCCTATTACTTGTGAAGAGCTTGCAGAGTTTGTTGAGACGCTTGATAGAAACGCCTTAATAGACGTTACTGATGCGTATCAGTTTAAGTCAGGCGTTGAAGCTTTGTTTGAATTAGAAGACACTTTGAACGAACTACTACACGATAAGTTATATCAAAATGTTTTCTGGAAAAATTGTCAGCAAGAGCGGGTCACTATTCCTAAAAATATTTTATATGGACTGGCGATAGAGCACTATCATTTCTTATTTAGGCAAAACTACTTTGACGCTCCGATCTTAGCGCGACGGAATACGGGAGAAATACGCGAGTTAATGCTGGATTTTTTTCATGATGAATACAGACACGATACGATCATATTGAAAGCATTAAATGCCATTGGGATAAGTGAAGAGGACTTAGTTGATACTATGCCATTACCAACAACTTTATCTCTTTGTAATGCGTTAACTTATTGGTCTAACAATGATCCGCTGTTTTTCTTTCTTACATTAAGCGTGCTCGAAGGTAAAGATCTTGCGAAAGATACTTATGTGGATATTTGTAAAAAAGTAGGGTTAGATCAGGCTTTTATAAAGCCGATAGAATCACATGCGAATATAAATCTCAAGCATCAGCATGGAAATTTAACGCGTCTTATATTTAAAAATATCCCTCATGTAGATGCGTTCAACCTACGTCGTTTAAAATCTACTCTTCACTTATTTGTTGCAATGTATGATAACTTTTACACTGAAGTTTGGCAGCATTATACGGACGCTCCAAAATTGTTACGTCGTGTTTCTGATATTTAGTAGTGGGGTAACTATTCAGCAAAGTTGAAAATCATTAAGATTTTGCTTGAAAATGTGGTGTTTTCATTACGCGATGGGGATTCTTAAGGGGAGAATCGCGATTCTCCTCTTAAGCGCCGTTAAGCCGAGTTTTACTGGGTAGGCGTCAAATCAAGGGTAACTATTCAGCATGTTGCTGAATGGTTACGTAGGGGGGCATGATGTTTTTTGATAACTTTTCATGGGTAAGACCGAAATTTCGTCCGGGTGTTAACATCAGGTTTTTAGATGATTGTATAGAGATAGATTATAAGCAACAAGGTTGTAGCATTGACGTATTGCCAGAAAATAGCGCGGAGTTAGCTAAACTATTTAAGTTAATCCAGCAAGGTAATTTTTTATTGGATAATGTTAATAAGCAATTTCCTGCGTTTAAAGAGGATATTTTTACCGCAATTTCTGAGTTAGATAAGCTTGGGCTACTTACCGAAAGCAGTTTTGACGAGGTTGAAGCAATCAGTGGTAGACAGCTTTATACGGAGGTTATACGTTTTGCTGAACGCTTTAAATCAAAGATTGTTAAGTCGTTATTTTATCAGCGATTGGTTGAAAAGCGTATTACGCGCAATGAATTATTGGGCTATGCGCTAGAATACTATCATGTCGTAAAGCTTGCGCCAGGATTGATTGGCCCAGCGCTTTCTCATTCGGATACGAAAAAAAGCCAAAAAACATTACAAAATTTTCTCGCGTCAGAGTTGCACCATGATCGAATGCTGGAAAAATCGCTGAAAGCGGTAGATATAACAATGGCTGAGTTGGAATTTTTGCAACCCCTACCCATGACTTTTGCAATATGTTCGACGCTGGGTGTTTTAGCAAAGCAACACCCTCTCAGTTTTAAAGCATCTCTATTTTTATTTGAGCAGCCATGCGTGGAATTTAATAATGCGTTTTTAGAAAGGTGCTGCGCTCTGAATTTACCGAAAGAATTTTACCAACCGATAATAGCACATTCCGATATAAATGAAGAAGGTAAACATGATGATATTAGTAGAGCGCTGTTGGCAGAGGTTGCCGTTATTTCTAGGGAAGAAGTCGTAGAAGTTAAAAAGAATATAGCCGCAATACTAGAATTTATGGCGGGTCAAGATATAGAAATAGTCAATTATTACGGCGATAAAGATAATCTTATTCCGCGGATATGGGCATAAAAATGAATAAAATTAAAAATCCACTTTATGCGCTTATAGTGATCATGCCTTATGCTACTATCGCTGTCCTTATTTTAACGCCTGCATTGTTAGAATTAGCGTATCGTTATGGTATTTCAACAAAAGCATCGAATGGTGTGATTACGTTTGCAATGCTAGGATATGCCATTGGACCGATTCTTTATGGGCCAATTGCAAGCCGCCACGGAAAAAAAAGAACTGTTTATATAGGGGTTGCCATTAGTTTGGTAGGAATACTAAGTTGTATTTTTTCCTATTACCAACATAATTTTATTTTAATGTTAGTGGGAAGACTCATAACCAGTTTAGGGGCCGTTTCAGGAATGGTTATAGCTTACGCTGTCGTAGCGGATTATTACGCTGAAGTAGACGCCCGAAAAATTCTTTCTATACTGGTTATTCTAGCGTTTGCAGTGATCCCCTCACTTGCCATTGCATTAGGTGGTTATATTACCCAGAATTTTGGCTGGATATATTGTCTGTATTTTCTAGGGCTATATGCGTTTGTCTGTGTGCTCGTGGTCTATTTACTGGCAGATAAGCCCGATGATAGGTCGCAAACTTTAATAAACTTCGATAGCATGTTGATTGGCTATTTAGCATTATTAAAAAATAAAGTCTATATGGGATATATCTCTTTAGCGGGTATCGCTGTGGCTGCTGTTTATATTTATGCGGCGAAAGCGCCTATTGTTGCCGTCCATCAGATACGATTAAACCCAAGTGAGTTTGGTTACTACAATCTTATCCCCTATTCAGGATATATAATAGCGTTGTATGCTTCATCAAAACTTAGCGCACGTTTGTTATATCAGCATATAATTGTCTTTGGATTAGTTATGATGAGTGCTGGCAGCCTATTAATATTGCTCGCTTCTTTGGTAAACCACTTGAGTGCAAATGTGCTATTTTTTGGAGCGTTCATTATTTTTTGTGGTTCAGCGCCAATAGTTCCTAACTCAATGGTATTAGCTACTAAATCTATTCATGACAGAAGTTTCGCGGCTTCTTTTGGAAGCTTTTTTTATATGGTTTTGGCAGCGTTTTTAACTTGGCTTGCCGGATTACCACAAATGATGCAAAGCGTTTCCTATGCAATAGCCATTATGTTTTTGGTTATGGCAATATTTACTATTAATCGATTTTGCTTAGAATTCATACCAAAAAATAGCTCTTCCAAAAATCGAGTGGGTTGAGTTAGTTTTAATAGTGATGCTTGTCGCTACGTGGCAAACAGATTTTTTAAGTTGTTATTGTGATTTAACTCCGTTTTAATAGACGCTAAGCTGATAACAATTGCGTTGTGTTTATGTGATTTGGTTTATGCATATCTGGCTTGGTTATGGATGTTAGATCTATTTTCGTAAGAATACTATTTTTAATGACGCTTATACTCTTGCCAGCGTTGCTTACGGCAATGACCAGTACAGACACTCATTTTGATGTCTATCGTACCCAACAAATAAAAGAGGAAGATTTGCTGGATGGTATAAAGGATAATCTCAACGCCATTGCAAAACTCGATCGCTGCATATTCTTCGCTGGTTCTAAAACGGAAAAAGCGGACCAAGAGAAGTTTATCTCATAAATAATGAAAACGATAAGCAAGATCAAAGTATTGGGTAATTTTCCTTATGTGAATGTGAGTCCAATACTGTATGGCAACGGTGATGTTTATATTACGATTGATCTGGTCGATGCCGATGATATCTATAGGCTAAAGGCGATACGAAATTTAAAAAAATCAAATAGCACGGTGGTGGTGCCGCATGACTTAATTGATAAGTGGCACCTGTACGAAGAGAAGGGTGCGAACAGCCTTTTAAAAAACCACGGGCGTGAGCCGCAACATTGTAGATCACAGCATTGTATGTTTATTAACGATAAGACCATGGAATGTCTGGAAGAGGAGTTTATCCGCTTCGTCCCGCGATACAAAACTGCAATTATTAAGGCACTACAACAGGATGCTGATCCACGCAGAAGAGAAGCCGCGGCCTATTTATTGGCTTATCTCAAACAACCACACAGCGTGGCTGAATGCTTAATTCCCGCGATGACCGACCCCAGTCCTTACGTTAGAAACGCTGCAACCAGAGTGCTGGGATCGTTGTTTCGGCACTATAACCCCCGCGCATTGCCATGGGATACGTTAAACGCGATGCTTGATTTTCCGGACTTGACCGATAGAAACAAAGCCTTGCGAGTGGTTTTATCACTGACAAAATATCCTGAGAATATAGCGGTGATAAAGTCTATGATGTCACGGCAGTTAGTAAGGTTGCTTAGGGCACGCCAGCCTAACATACACGATCTTGCCTATTCTATTTTGAGAATCATTAGTAAAAACAAGTTTGCTGATAGAGACTATGCGTCATGGAAAACCTGGGTGGGACAATGAGCTACTTAATGTGGCGTTGCTAAGTGTTCATGTGTTATTGTCAATAATCATTTTTTTTAATTAGACATTCAATCGGGTAAGTAATGCAACAAACAACTAATCGTGCTTTATTCATATCGGATATGGATGGGTTGCAAAATGAAAATTCCAAAGTGGATGTTAGTTATATCGATACAACCAGCTTATTTTTAGAAGGACTCGGATATCAGGTAGACTTAATGTCGTCACTGGCCTTGGCAAACATCGATCCTGACATGTCAAATGATGAAAGGCATCCACAATTTGTTGAACATGGTATAGAAACAGCGGTTACTAAAATAGTAACGAATGACATTCATTATGCGTTAGCGGTTGGTTTTAGCATGGGTGGGACCCTATTATGGAAGGCCGTAACGCGTGGATTCTCCGTTGGTGGTATTGTTTGTATTTCAGCAACGCGGCTGCGGTATGAATCACAGGCAACAACCCCTGTTCCATCTGTTTTGATTTTTGGTGATAGCGATCCATTCGCACCCAGTGCGACAAAGTGCCAACAATTAGGTGGCCAGTTAGTGACAGTGAATAATAGTGGGCATGAGTTTTATAAATCGGGTGCGCTAATAGCTGTTTTGAACCGTGGGATATCTCTGCTAAATACACCAAATAATACTAATCAAGTGATGTAATTATAGTAGTAAGCCGTTCGTTCACCCTGAGCGCGCGCACCTAAAAACGCTGTGATACCGAGTGTAGCGAGGTATTTCAGGGTGATTACGTGGTGTTTGTGGCAGAGGCCAACTGTCCGCAGTGCATCGTATAAAAGTAACCATTGCGATTACAGCTGTGCTACGACAAATACGTGAGTAGGACGAGCAGTCACTAATCGATATTAAGGCCGAAAATTGCGTGTGAATGGAATAATTATCCAAGTTAAAGTCAAAAAAAGACAATTGACAGTCATAATATTGTATTGTAATGTCCACCTTTGACTATTCATATGGAAAAAAAAGATGCTTACTTATACAATCTGGAACAATAAGGGTGGAACAGGCAAGACAAGTCTCACTTTTCAATCTGTCTGTCAATATGCATACAAAAACCCGCATTTACGTATCTTAACTATTGACATGTGTCCCCAGGCGAACATATCTGAGTTGCTACTTGGAGGTCTTGAAAACAGGGGCAGCACAAAGCTTCTCGAACGGCAGGGCATGATTCCTCGGTGCAGTATTGGTGGTTATTTTGATATGCGCATACCATCTGCGCATCAAGTTCCAAAGTTTAATGCAGGTGATTACATCACCCGTGCGAATCAATATAACTCATTTGTTCCAACGAATGTTGATCTTGTTTGCGGCGACCCACTACTTGAATTGCAAGCTATTGCAATGAATTCGTTAGCAAATATACAACTTCCAAAGGTGAACTCGTGGCTTGCCGTGATTGACTGGTTACGTAATTTTTTAGATCAGGTTACGAACAATTATGATGTCGTATTTATTGATACGAACCCAAGTTTTTCCATCTATACGCAAATTGCACTTGCAGCAACCGATAGGATTATTTTGCCTGTGATGGCAGATGACTCATCGCGTCGGGCAATTCAAAACGCATTTTCACTAATCTATGGGGTTAAGTTGGCTTCACAGATATATGAAGAATACACATTTGCTAGCCAAATGAGATCAGCCAACCGCACTCTCCCCAAAGTGCATTTAATTTTGAAAAATCGTTTAACGCAGTATATGGGATCTGCATCAGCCTACTCTGCAGTTTTGTCAGGTATCGACAGTGATCTAGACGATCTGCTCAAGTCATACGGAGGATATTTTACTTTCAAGAAAGTTTCTGATGGCATTATTGATATACGTGACTTTGGCACGACAGGCGTAGTTGCTTTTTCTCGTGGTACACCGTTTGCGATGATGAAAACTGGTAAAGTGAATCTTGGTGGGCACCGTGTGCAAGTGAACCCCGAGTATCGCCGTTCAGCTATCGACGCGATCGATGCCATCGTGGCAAAACTACCTGCGGAAGTTTCTTAGAGTATGATTTTTGTGGACAGACCACAGTAAGTTGTGACGTGAAAAATGAGATGAGCCTGAATTTTAAGCAAAAATATGCGCCGGTAACCGCATGTTCTTATTGTAAAAGTCACGTGCGTGTTATATCAAGTTACATATGGGTTTTACTTGTAACGATGATTGTGAAATTTCAGAACGATATGCGCAGGCGCGATATGCCAGACGAGTAACATGCAAAGTAGCCGGACTGTTATGTAAGTTGTAAAAACTTTGAAAATCAATGAGTCGACATATCGCTATTAATTGTCACAAAATTACCGCAGATAAAGCAAAAAAAATTCTAGTCGCCTGCGCGGAAATCCATGTTGCGCATAAAAAAATGGGTTACGCATGTAATATTATTGATCCATTTCTGGCTGTGGCTAGAACTTTAGCGGGTTAACCTAGGATAATGGAAATGCTTTTATGAAACCGATGAAGATAATGAATGCGTTAAATAAAATTTGTCCGGATGTTGCTGGCGATATAGCTGATTTCTATGACCTGCCGGTAACGGGATACATAAAAAATATTTTTTCGAGCAATTTAGCATGTCAGTCTTATCAGGCCTCCCTATTTAGAGAATATCTTGCAACAAGTATTGCTAAAAACACGGCTGAAAATGAGCGTGATGCGTTTGCGCGAGATTTTATGCTGAATCCTATTATACAAACAGCCCCACACTGCCAACTTTATTTAGATAAAATGAATTTTTATACTGTAATTTTAAGTTGTGTGGGCTCCATCTTGACGCGGAAAAATCATTTAATTGCAATTCATTCATCTGCTGTAACTTTAGAATCACGTAGAAAATTTGGTCCGGCATGGCTAAATTTAAAAAAAGCAAATATCAATCTTCTTGAGTTGGCCAATTCACGATTACAAAAGTATAGCGTTTGCGCGGTTGATTCAACTGTTTCTATTAATCCCAATGCCTTTGTCAGCGCTTTAAGTCATGCTGACGCCGATGAAGTTTCTGGCTTGAAATTTTTCCAAACCACCATGAGTTATTACGAGGGAAGTTTAAGTCGATATTTTTTAGAGTCAAACAAAAATTTAATAAAAAAAATGGATCGTAGTAATGCGATAAGTCCTATTCTGTTAGATGAAAACGTGATTGTGGATCTTGTTGTCAAATTATTATCAGACACGAACAGCTTAATTTACAGGTTGATCCTTGATCCGGTCAGAAGAGAAAAGCTAGATGAAAATTTCTGTCATTATGCCAGCTTGCAAAGAGGTAATTTCGTCGTCAATGGAACGTATTACTTTTGGGGCGTTCGAGACGGGAAGATAAGGAAATTAAAATTCCATGCCGGTTATCTAATAGAAGAAACCCTGGCAAGTGGAATAAAAGTGAAATTTGATCAAGCTAATGTGATATCTGCATTAAAAGAGGGAACTGTTATCCCAAATTTATTTTTGATGTATCTAGTCATGTCCGTTATTCCTCAGGTTAAAGTCATCGGTGGAACCCGGCAGATTGCCTATTTACCGTGCTTCAAACAAACCTTGCTTAGCCTGTTACAAAGCGATATTGAAGATGAACGTGAATTAAAAGAAGAAATATTAAAAACCAGGACGAATTACTGGGGGGCAAAATTAATTGAAAATCTTCCTTTGCCTATAGAATTGATTTCGCGCTTAGGCAGTAATTGTTGTTTCGACGATATTATTGAGTTATTAAGCGGAATGACGCTTGAAAAGGTTTCTGCGGGTCTCTTAGCGTTCCAGGATCACCCGAAGTGGTCGGTTTTATACGAATGACGAGCGGCCTATATTCAAGGCGGTGCCATACCGAACTAAAACGCTGTCATGCCGAATGTAATGAGGCATTTAATGACGATTGCGCGGCGTGTTTTTCGGATGAGATGCTTCGCTGCGTTTTGCATGGACAAGGCTTTACTAAAGCACAGTCATGCCGAATGTAATGAGGCATCTTGAAAAGACAGAAAGTGAATTAGAATACGCTGTTTTCCCTTAGGGACGCGTAGCGCACACCTAAAAACGCTGTCATACCGAGTGCAGCGAGGTATCTCAGGATGATTGCGTGGTGTGTTTGCCGTGGCTTTCGGAGCTAGATGCTTCGCTACGCTCTGCATGACAAGACTTTACTAAAACCAGTGTCATGCCGAACATCGCAGCGCGATGGAGGGATCTCGTAATGCTTGTACGGTGTTGTTAATGAGAACGTGCCGTCTGCATGAGATCCCTCGTTACACTCGGGATGACACCCGTTAGAAAGATGCTTCGCTGCGCTCTGCATGACAATAACAACACGTGCAGCAACAGCTGTTTTTCCTCCCTAAAAAATTTATGCGTCATACCGCCGCAGCGATTCACTCTGTCATTTCATCTGTGTAATCTTGTTATGCGTGCGCAATAAATCGCATGATATGCGATGAGCATAACAGTCATATTGGACACTTCAGACAAGTTGAGTCAGATACACTTTGGAATGATATGGACAAGTTAAATCACATCACAAAACAACAATAAAAACAGCGTTATTTTATTTGTTTTACATTGAAAAACATTGTGATAACAATTTGTTTTATTTACTATGCCAGCAATTATTCATGAAAATGTTTATATGCAATGGTGTTGGTTCATATAGGGGTATTGTGGTGTGCTGTTTCTTTCTTTCTTTATCACTCCCTCAAGGTTATCTGATGTATTACCGTTCGTTTCCTACAATAAAATGTAACTCCTGTTAAAGGGTTAGCTTGCTGTGGCGCACTACATTATTTAAGTACACCTTTTAAAGGTACAGATAAGTTTATATGAAATATGGATGGAACAAATATTTATGACGAACTGCATTAGTGCCGGTCTATGGGTTGATGGGGAAATACCATCACATCCTCATTTTGAAAAGGAAAAAAAAATACAAACCATTATCAGTTCCATAAAAATAGAGCTGTCAGCTTATATATTTTGTGGAATTAAGAAGTTTAAAAATGAATTAAATATTGATGGTTATATGATGACTCTCTTTGAGAGTCAGCCATTGTGTTGGGAAATTGCTACAAAATTACTGTGCTATGGTGTTATATATTGGATTAGTCGCAGTGAAGCAAAAAAATATTTACCGTTCGTTAATGAAAATCATGAAGAAATAGACGCTATCTGTGAATTTATTCAGGATAATCACAAGTTTGAACGTCTCATAAATTATGCTATTCATTGTTTTGTATTAAATAAGAAGCGGAGTGTTGGTTTTTCTAATGAATTAATTCCTAAGTGTGCAATTTATTCAGTGAGCCAAAACAATATTTATGTTCGCAAGGAAGATTTTAATATTCGTACACCTAGAGATTCATTTGAGGAAAAACAAGCGCTCTATGACTTACATGATTTCTCTCACTTTGTTACTGCTTCATTATGTCCTGATTTGTATGGTTGTTTTTACTTTACTCACTTAATATTGTTGCCAAAACCTCTACGAGATTTGATTAAAAGTCCCAGTCTTCGTTCTCAAGAAGCGATTCCATACTCTGATGGTGTTGTTTTTAGCGAAATATTAACTGCATTATTTGATAGCATAAATTTTCAGGATATTCCACATGATGAAATAGTTGTGAAAATGAGCGATAAATTGGCTTTGTATTATTTAAACAAAGCATCTGTTTTACATCCTTCTACCGGCACCTACATTCACGGTAACAGAGCAATTTCCATTGAAGAATTGTTAGTGCTGACACAAAACAAGTCTTATGAGTTGCCTGCTTCAGAAATGGAACAGAAACTTTTTACGAGAGGGGGAGTGAATGGTGATGATCCACTTAAAGATTTAAAGCCTTCAGAAAGAATAAATTTTTTAGCAACATCAAAAGATTGGTTGTATTTCGAAATGCGTAACACTCTCAAACATAGAGCTCATAAACGAGCCTATAAGATTGTGTCAAAGTACCTGCTTGACAATTTTATACTTAATAAAAGCGATAGAGAAACCTTGGTAAATATTATTAATAACATTGATTATATTGATTTTAAAAATGGGAACCGTATTAACTTATGGGATGAATTTAAAAAAACAACATACTAACTGCGTAAGTATCGTTATGAAGTTTAAGTATTTAAAAATTTTCAGTTCAATTATATTTGTTAAAGTCGAGGTGAAATGTGGGAGATTTATCTGTTGATTTGATCGATGCTTGCAAAATTGGTAATGAAAAATTGGTTGTTGATATCTTGTTAACAGAAGTAGATATCAATCTTCGAGATAGAAATGGTTATACGGCATTACATTGGGCTGCAAATAATGGTTATACAAGCATAGTTAAAATGTTGCTTGATAATAAGTCTGATCTAGAGTCGGTAACTAACAATGGAAGTACTCCTCTACATAAGGCAGCCACTAACGGACACGTGAATGTCGTACAATTACTTTTACAACAGGGTGCTAAAGTTGATGCGACAACTAATCATCCTTCCATAGAAAATTTTAGTGGAAGAACTCCTTTACATGAGGCTTCATGGGCAGGACATGAGGTCATTATTGACTTATTAATATCAAAAGGGGCTTGTATTTCTGCTAAGACAAAAGCGGGTAAAACAGCTGCTGATTTGGCAAATGGAAATAACAGAAACGTTGAAGAGTATAACTAAAGGGTAAGGACATGCAGTTAGAACAAAGGCATAATAGTGATGTTATCTTAAACTCAGTTGATGTGCAGCAGATCGAGGTGATAAGTTCAGTATTGAGTGAGTTACCAGGGCAGATACGTAGGGAAGAGGGTCTGTTTCTTGTTAGGCCGGTATCAGTTGCTTTCAATAGTTTATTAAATGCCGCACATCTTTCAGCTAATGCAAAAATGTTGGCTACTATTTACAGTGGAAGAATTGGTGCGGAAGCTGCAGCACTTGTTTCTCCTACTATGACGCTCACTTTAGGTGGCGCTGTGGGTTGTTTGTTGGGTGTTGGTTTGCAGATGGGAAATATTACAGGCAATAACTCGGACCTTATAATAAGGAAAAAAGCGGGTGATGTAGCTAAAGTTTCTTGGCTGCTAAGTGTTGTTTTTGGCACAGCTGTTACTGGAGTAATGATCTCTCTAAAGTGGTTTTTACCTATTTTTTATGGAGAGTCTGGTCATGTTGCGGGTGATTTTTTCTTAGGGTATAGCATAAACGGTATTCCTTATTTGTTGTTAGTTGGTCCAAATCCGCAGATTGCTTTTCAGGCTGGTGATTGGCAGATGCCTGTATTGTTTTCTGTATTGAATTACATTCCAGCGGGATTTTTAAGTTACTATCTTGGAGTTACATGTGGTTATGGAGCATTTGGTGTTGGTTTAGGTGGCTCTATTGTAGGTGTTGTCAATGCCTCAGTGATGCAACTCTGCTTCTTAAGAAAACCATATAAAGACTTTCATTTATATAATTGTCATATTGAGGACTTATCAGGAATTTTAAAGAAATTATGGGGCCTTGGTTGGCCCCTGTCCTTGCAACGGCTAACGGAGTGGGGCAATTTAGCGTTGCTTACTGTAGCTATTAAAAAGAGTGGTGATGAAGTTGATCTTGCTGCCGCTGATGCGACTTTGCAGTATGTCATTTTGATTGCGATGTCTATGCAAGGACTCGCACATGGTGTGGCGATGATTATCTCGAAAAATCGAAAGGAAATGAAGCAAGCATATTTGTATCAAGATTTGGAAAGATTTACGATGTTGAACAAAAGGAATATACAAGTTCTAATTAAGAGCAATATTTTTGCAATAACAGTGAGCACTATTCTAGCGAGTATATTCTATTGGCAACGAGCCAAGCTTTCTGATTTTTTCTTAATGAGACCGCAAGAAAGCGAAGTTACTGTTGATTTATCAAGGAATCTTCTATGGGTTGCTATGCTGGGTGCTATTCCTGATATGGGTCGCATAACCTGCTTAGGTGCTTTGCGAAGTTGGCGAGATATTATAAAACCAACGCTGATGAGTTTTTTGTTAAGCTCGTTAATTAGTATTGCTTTCGGATACGCTATGCATAATAGGATAGATAATTTTGCTATGGCTCAATTTATAGCCCGTGGAATTATGATGGTTGCAGCCTTTTCAGTTGTTGCTAATCAATGTCGTGTTCAGATTGATAATGATCATGATAATCCTGATGAAAGTTTTGGTGTAAGTGCTGATAGCCAGGATAACAACGTACGAAGTACTTCTTCAAGTTGTTTAACAACGTGTTTTTCTTTCTTCAAAAGTACTAGTGCTAGAGAGATGGTTACAAAAAGCCTTGCGTCGGGAACAGTGTCAAATCCATATGTGAATTTGGGCAAATAAATATGCGTGTGTCTAAACTTAAAATATATCAGATGAGATAAATAATGAGTGAATATAGATTAGTGATCTTTGATTATGATGGTACGATTTGTGCGACTAAAGAAGCAATAATTTATTGTATGCAAGAGGCTTTTAGATTTCATAACTTACCAATTCCATCCGTTGAAAGAATTTTCAGTACTATCACCAACGGAATTGGACTGGAAGATTCATTTAAACAAATCATCGTAGAGACATATTTTATGGACACGAGCGCACCTGTTTATAAAGAGGGAGTAAATGCTAAAGCATGGATTGAAACCTATAGAGAATTATATCGTGAAAATGCAGATGAACGGTGTTCGCTCTTTAGTGATGCGTATGAAGTTTTAAAAAAAATGTATCAGCAAGGCATGGCTATTGTTGTTGCTAGTAATAAAGGTGTTGTTGCGATAGAAGCGTCACTGGCAAGGTTTGATCTTGATAAGTATGTTTCGCTTGTTGTGGGGGATACACCAGGAATAAAGAAAAAGCCGGATCCTATGTTGTATGACAAAATAATCAAACAAAAGTTTAGTTTTATCCATCTGCATGAAATATTGGTTGTTGGAGATACGACTGCAGATTTATCCTTTGCTAAAAATATTGGGGTTGACTCATGCTGGGCTTCATACGGTTATGGACTACACGAAGCATGTATTAATATGAAGCCAACCTACACGATTACATCTTTAAACGATTTGATTGAGGAAATATAGTGTGTTTTTTGGATGAGATGCTTCGCTACGCTTTGCATGACAAGACTTTACTAAAAACGCTGTCATGCCGAATGTAATGAGGCATCTCGAGGGGATTGCGTGGTGTTTATAAGCAAATAATTAAAAAAGCATGCAAGTTATTTTAAATAGTAAGTCGTCCACCCTTCGAGACGCCGCACGGCGGCTCCTCAGGGCGAACGGCTTGTTTTAAGATGAGGATTGCGTTGCCTATCTATAATGGCATAAGCTATGCCCATCACGGCTAGCGGGGTTGCAGGCATGGGACAAGATAATTTTGCACGCAGGAATAAACCGCAACGCAGGATGATGTCACTCATCCTACTACTGTTATGTATCCCTGTGTTGTTTGCGGGGCACGCCCATGCCGCGACGATCACCGATTATAGGCCTACCTTCATCCCGCTGTTTACCAAAAATGGTGATTTGAAAATTGCGATTCGCCACTTTCAAAAAGATAATCACACGTTTTTTCTGAGCGTGGATCCGTACAGTTACACAACGGCGGTTACCCCGGCGAATGCATTGTATCCGCGTAATCCACAACACCGTGCAACGGAAAAACCGGGTTATTTTCGCTGGGATAAGATCAAAGACACGCCGTATATGAAAAGCCTAGCGCGCTATGATCACACGGCAGGCGAGATTCAAAATGCGGGGCTCACGCACGCGGCTAAACCGGTGCAGGGCTATTTTTTAACGGTGGACATGTGCCCGTCAACCAAGCCGTTTGAACGTGAATTTTATCAACAACTGGTCGTGCGCAGCGATAAAAGCCATCAGCCTTTTCCCGTTGCCATTGCCGTATCAGGCTTGTGGCTGCTGCAGCATCCGGCTGAATTTCACTGGCTGCTAGACCAGCAGCAGGCGCAAAAACTCGCGATCACCTGGGTCAATCATTCCTTGAGTCATTTGTATTTTGCGGATCTGCCTTTGGATGAAAACTTTTTACTGTTTCCTTTCACCTTCATCGACGATGAAATCTTGGCGCCGGAAATCGCCTTGTTGCAGGCCGATCAAGTACCGTCGATTTTTTTCCGCTTTCCCGGTTTGGTGGCCGATGAGCACTTGCTGCAAACGCTAAAAAAATACGGCCTCATTGCCTTGGGTGCTGATGCGTGGTTGGCTAAAGCGCAAAAGCCCGTGCCGGGGAGTATCGTATTGGTACACGGCAACAGTAACGAGCATGCAGGCATCACCGCAGTCATGCCCTATCTACACGACGCGAATCAGCACTGGCTTGCACTACGCGATGCATTAGCTGACGGTTAGAAGGAATACCTTAAAAAAGGATAACGCACGGTTGACAAACAAAAAAACACGCGCTATGGTGTGCATCACTGTATACCAATGGCAAGGATGTCAACAGTCACACACGGAGTCAGTGGCAAACAATAGATAAGCTGTACTGACATGGATAGCCGCTTACAAAACTCAACCAACAGCCTGGCGCAAGCATTGCGTCACATCTACACGCTGGACTTTTCCCCCGTCATAGAACGCATGGTGCGTAAGCAAGGTTGGTCACGCCGCAGTGCGCGGCGCGCGGTGTTGCAATACCGCAATTTCTTGGCGTTACGACGCAAATACGGCAATGCTAATCAATTCATACCGTCGGTAGACATCGATGAAGTGTGGCATAACCACATTTTGTTTACCGCACAATACCACCGCGATTGTCAGACCATCTTTGGGGATTACGTGCATCATCATCCGCAAGCGCTGTCACCCAGTTCCAGTGTGCGTGCACAACTGGCGGAGCAATATCAACAGACCCAAGAGTGTTATAAGAGCGAATTTGGCGAATATATTTATGCGGCACGCGGCAACTGGCTAGTGGAGCGCGTGCTGCAATGGGGTGAGTTTATAGCTAACGCGTTGCGACCGCGCGCGCAGCGTATGGGGTGGGATCACGCCGCCACCCGACTAAAGAATATGCCGTGAGGTGTATACAGGGAGTCATGCAGATCAAAGATCTGCATGCTAATTAATATTGCAAGGAGCAATGATCATGAAAATTTTATTGAAAAAGTTGTTTGCTAAGAAGTGTGCACGTGCAGCTAAGTGCGTGTAGTAGTTTCTTTGTGTGGGTGGTTTTCGGATCACCCACCTTGGCTTATTGTTGATGCATGATAAGATTGATTAGCTTTTCTGTTAGGCTTCCGCTGAGTTTACGTAATTCTCTGCGATCACGTTCTATAACACTGACCATTTCTTGGGAAATGATGCGCCCTTGCGCTCGCCAGACGTCGTCGTCGGGTGCGCCTTTAGAACACACGTCTTTGATGTTGTCATCAAAACTGACGAAGTCTATTAGGCGTTGCCTAATGTCGGAGTGTTTGAAGATTTGATCGGCTCCGTTGCCAGCCTTGATTAAATTGCTGAGTGCTTGCCGTCTTAACCGGGCCTGTTCGTAAGGCAGATCAGGTTTTCCGTATTCACAACGCGTTGCGATTAACCAACGTGTTTCGCGTACATTCATTATCGCGGTGCTGATATTTTGCAACCACGTAATTTTTTCGTGGATGTCGTCACGGATTTGATTGGCGCGGCGGTCGCTGCGTTCCGAATCCCACTTGGCGAAATAACCAAACATTGCCACGAATACGGTGGCGATGGCGAGAAAATTTTTCAAGCGCCGCGTGGTTTTGTTGGGAATAAACGAATCGAGGATTTTACTGATGCGTTCGTCTTGCAGCAGCAGCGCGATGTTTTGTGGCGCGGCTACGCTGATGGTTTGCGGATCATCTGCCGCCACACCCTGGGTTGTTGTTGGTGCAGTGGCTTGTCGTTCCGTTGTAATAGCGGCGGGTTCAGTCGTTGCGATCGGTGGTGTAACGCTTGCCGGCGTGCTGGGTGGCGGCACAGCCGTAACTGACGTTTGAGCGGGTGACGGCGGCGCATCATCCTGACTGCCGTTCGCCGGTAGTTGAGTGTCATCCATGTTAGGCGCGATCCGTAGTTCCTGTGTCCGGTAATTGTTGTTGCATGGCGGCCAGGGTCTGATCTAAGGTGGCAGTCACCCTAGGTTCAAAGCGCGCGATGGCATCGCGTTGCAACAGATCCTCGATTTGTTGATCCAGTTGTTTATTCAAGGTGAAATACGTGGTTGCCAGCAGCAGCGCGGAATTTAATTGATACGCATGGCGCATGCAATCGAGTTGGCGTTGTGCATTGGCCGTGCTGAGCGCGGTGTTGGCTTGGCACGCGCGGTACTGAGTTAATTCGTCGTGCAGTTGCGTATAGGCTTGCAATTGATTGCTGGGTTCTGCCGGATTGTGATGGGCGCTGACTTCGTTGACGATGAGATAAGCAAATAACACGAGTAATAACAACAAGGCGGCGCTGTAAGTGATGATGCTGATGCGGTCATGGCGTTTTTTTTCACGGATCATGCGTTGCGCGATGTCGCTGTGGGCGATAGCCAAAATCGTCGCGGTGATGCTATCGAGTGTGGTGCTGCTGTTGCGGTTCATACGCACTACTCCTGTCAACTGCGTCGCGTGACTATACCATAATTGAACTTGGCTGTAACCCATGAATACGCGGTTTGCTCTGAGGCGTTACATATTTTGAACCGTTCGTATACCCTTAGCGACGCCGCTCTTCGCGATAGCGCGTATTTTAAACCATTCACCCATTCGAGACGCACTGCGTGCTCCTCAGGGCGAACGGTTTAAAATATGCGCCGCGCCCTTCGCGACGGCTTCGCCTCCTCAGGGATATGACCGGTGAAAATTAGATTTATCACCTGTTACATGAAAAATTCGCGGGGATATGTCAGCATCGTCCTTTTAGCCGTTCGCCCTGAGGAGACGTGCTTGCACGTCGTCTCGAAGGGGTACGAACGGTCTACCACTGGAATGGATTTATTTTTGCGCAGGGTGCTTACGCGCCGGCAGTCTCTAGATCGTTCGCCGTCAGCAGCGAAAAATCGGCGACCTGCAAAAACAAGCCATGCAGTTGGCTGAGCAGGGCTAAGCGATTATGCCGCAAGGTGTCGTCTTCAACGTTGATCATCACCTGCGCGAAGAAATCGTCTATCGGTTGTTGCAGTTGTGCGAGTAACTCGAGTGCGGCGGCGTAGGCGGCGCGGCTGATGTGCGTGTCTAGTTGTTGTTGGTGTTGACTGAGTGCTTGGGCGAGGCGTTGCTCTGCCGGTTCGCGCAAGCATTGTGTGTGCACGGTGTTGCTTGCATTGCTGCCCTTCAATAGGTTGTGCACGCGTTTGTGTGCAGCGGCGAGCGCAGTGGCATGTGGCGTTTGCAGAAATGCAGCTAGCGCTTGCACGCGTTGTTGTATGTCCCACAGGTCGTTGCATTGGCAAGCTAACACGGCTTGCAAGGCGCTGTCACTGATGCCTTGTTCGCGATACCACTGGTTGAGGCGATCGATGATAAACGCATGCACGTCACTGACGCAGTTTGCAGGTAGCGTGAGGTGCTCGCTCAGGCTAGTGCTGGCGTACGTGATGAGATCGGTGAGATGCAGTGACCACTTTACTTCGGTTAAGATGCGTAATACCGCGATGGCGGTGCGGCGCAGCGCGAACGGATCTTTGTCGCCGGTGGGGCGTTGGCCCGCGGCGAATAAACTTACCAGCGTATCGACTTTATCGGCAACGGCAATGAGTTTACCGAGGGCGCTGCTAGGTGTCGCATCGTTAGCAAAGCGCGGTAGATAATGTTCGCGTATGGCGCAAGCCACGGCGGCATTCTCGTTGGCGTGCCGTGCATAGTACTCGCCCATGATGCCTTGCAATTCGGGAAATTCGCCCACCATCGTCGCTAACAAATCGACTTTGCTGTAACGCGCGGCATGCAGCACGTCAGCTTCTCTGGCCAGCTGCAAGGTTTGATTGAGGTAACTGGCGAGGTGAATGACACGCTGAGTTTTATCCCATAGCGAACCTAAGCGTTGTTGAAATAACACGGTTTTTAAGCCATTTAACCAGTGATCCAAGGGCACCGCACAATCGTGTTGATAAAAGAAACGGGCATCGGCTAAACGTGCGTGCATGACGCGTTGATTGCCGGTGACGACCTGTGCCGGATCGCGACTCATGATATTACTGACGAAAATAAAGTGCGGCAACAGCTGCTGCGCGGCATTGACCAGATGAAAACAATTTTGATGATCGCGTATGGCACAGATCAAGGCTTCGGCCGGTACGGTTAAAAAATCCGGGTCAAAATCCGCTAACACCGCGATCGGCCACTCTACCATGCCGGTGACTTGATCCAATAAATCGTCATCAATGACGGCGGTGGCTTCATGTCGGCTCGCCAGTGCGCGCACTTGGGCGTTGATCAAGGAACGGCGTTGGCGAAAATCCGCGATGACTTTACCCTGTTGTTGTAAGAGATTGGCGTAATCGCTGGCGTGCTCAAGGCGCAATGCCTGCGGTGCGTGAAAGCGATGACCGTAGGTGATGCGATCCGTAGTTTGTCCGAGCAGGGTGGCAGGGATCACCGTGGTGCCGTACAGCAGCACGATCCAATGTACCGGTCGCACAAATTCTATGGTGTTGTCGCCCCAACGCATGGTTTTTTTAATCGGCAAGGCACGCAAGGCCTGCGTGATTAATTCCGGTAACAATGTCGCGAGCGCTTGTCCCGGTATGTGTTGTTGGTAGACCAACCAGTTACCCTTGTCGGTGGTTTTGTAGCTTAAGGCGTCTACGCTGACGCCAAACGATGCGGCAAAGCGTTGCGTGGCAACGCTGGGATTGTTATCGGCATCGTAGGCTAAGTGTTGCGGTGGACCACGGCGCTCTATGTCTTGCGCGGGTTGCGTATCGTCTAACTCTTCGATCAATAAGGCCAAACGCCGCGGCGTGGCAAACGCACTGATCGTGCCATAATTCAGTTTGGCGGAGTCCAGTTGTTGTTGCATGGCTTGTAACAACGCTTGGCTTAAGTTCCATAACTGCGCGGGGGGTAATTCTTCGCAGCCGATTTCTAATAACAAGGGTGCGGTCTTGATCATGATGTCGCTTCCAACAAGGGAAAGCCCATGGCTTCACGTTTGGCATAATAGGCGTTGGCGACGGCGCTGGCGAGGGTGCGTACGCGCAGTATGAAGCGTTGGCGTTCGGTCACCGAGATCGCGCGGCGTGCATCTAGTAGATTGAAGGTGTGCGAAGCTTTGATCGTGAGCTCGTACGCGGGCAGCGGTAATTCTGCCTCAATCAGCCGTAATACCTGTTGCTCGTAGCAGTTAAACTGCTGGAATAAAAAATCGGTATCGGCGTGTTCGAAATTATAGGCGGACATCTCTTGTTCATTCTGTAAAAACACATCGCCGTACGTCACGCGCTGGGGTGGGCCTTCGGTCCACACGATGTCGTACATGTTAGCGGTGTTTTGTAATGACATGGCTAAGCGTTCTAAGCCGTACGTCAATTCGCCGGTTACGGGTTTGCAGGCGATGCCGCCGACTTGTTGAAAATAGGTAAATTGCGAGATTTCCATGCCGTTTTGCCGCACTTCCCAACCCAGTCCCCACGCACCTAGGGTGGGCGATTCCCAATTATCTTCGACGAAGCGTATGTCGTGGGTTAAGGGATCAATGCCTAGATAACGCAAGGAATCTAAGTAGAGTTCTTGTAATTGCGGCGGCGAGGGTTTAATTACGACTTGAAATTGATAGTAATGTTGACCGCGATTCGGATTAGCGCCGTAACGACCATCAGTCGGTCTGCGTGACGGTTGCACATAAGCCGCACGCCATGGTTCAGGACCTAAGGCACGCAAGAAGGTGGCCGGATGAAATGTGCCTGCGCCCACTTCCATGTCCAGTGGTTGCAGCAGCACACAACCCTGCTCTGCCCAGAATGTTTGTAAGCGCAAGATGATGGCTTGAAAGCTGAGAAAATCAGGTTGTGTTATCGCGTGTTTGTCCACGGTGTGTTTATTTCCACGTACGTCGTTTACCCTTCGAGACGACACTTCGTGTCTCCTCAGGGCGAACGGCTATTTTAAAATGGACGGTTGGTTTCACGTTGATTTTACCTATTATTATTCATCATTTGTTTTCTACTTGAGAAGGTCGCATCTTAATTCACCGTTCACCCTGAAGAAGCACCCTGAGGAGACGCGTTAGTGTCGTCTCAGGGTGCTGTCTCGTCCTTCGTGACGATGCTGCGCGTCTCCTCAGGAGGTAAAACGCGGCGAGCCGGTTAAGCCTAGCTCCCCTGACGCGCCTTATCAATTAATTTTTGTAATACGTCTTGCGTGGCGCCGCCGGCGATGAAGCCAAACTCTTGCGTGCCTTGTAAGGGATAATTACCGACGATAAAACTGGGTGTGCCGGGCAAGCCCAGGGTTCGCGCCAGGGCTAAATTTTGGCGCAACTGCTCGGTCACTTCTTCACTCATCATGTCTTTATTTAAGGTGTCGACGTTGAGCTTGACGTCTGCTGCGATTTTTAAAATTTTCTCTTTACTCAAATTTTCTTTTTCTTGCAGCATGGCATGGTGGAACGCCAAGAATTGATTTTGTTTTTGACTGGCGAGCGCGGCTCTGGCAGCAAATTCAGAGACTTCACCCAAAATCGGGATAATCTTGAAGATCACTTGCAAATCACCATTTTTAACCAGCATGTCTTTGATGACGGTATCCATCTTTCTGCACACCGGACATTGGTAATCGAAAAATTCAACCAACTTTAAGGTGTTATCTTTTTTCCCGGCAAAAGGACTGTCTGGTGCCGCAAACAGACTCGTTGCACCGGATTGAATACCGGTTTGCAATTGTTTCTTTTTCAAAACTTGCATGCTCTCTACCAACACTTCAGGATTGGTGAGCAAGTACTCGCGCACGGTCTGGCCTATTTCGGTTTTTTGCTGCGGCGAGAAGGAGGTATCTGCAAAACTCAATGTGCACAAAAACAAGTTAGTCGTGAGCAGTAATCCACTGATCCATGTACGCGTTGTTACCACGGTTATCTCCTTGTCTGTGTTTGGCTGGCATATAAGCGCTAACCCTATGCGTTACCGTGACTTAAGTCAAGAGCTCTGCGCAACTTGTATAGGGTATGCTATGCTGCGTCCGGGTTGGTGGAACGGGATTTAGAATTATGTCTACACTACGTATTGCGACACGCGCTAGCGCGATGGCTATGGCACAAGCACGTTGGGTGCAGGCTGCACTTGCGCAGTATTACCCACAGTTGCGTACCGAATTATTGCCGATGACGACAACGGGCGATCAGCAATTGTCTATGCCGTTGGCAACGATTGGCGGCAAGGGCTTATTTCTCAAAGAATTAGAAACGGCGTTGTTAGAGCAGCAAGCCGACATTGCGGTGCATTCGCTAAAAGATGTGACGGTAGAATTACCTGAGGGTTTAGTGTTAGCGGCGTATTGCGAACGCAGCGAAGCGCGCGATGCTTTGGTGGCTAAGCAGGCGACGAGCTTCGCGGCATTGTCGCTGGGCGCGGTGGTGGGGACCTCTAGTTTGCGACGCCACTGTTTGCTGCGTGCGTTGCGTCCGGATCTCGTCATAAAACCCTTGCGCGGTAATGTGCAAACGCGTTTAGCCAAGTTGGCACGGGGTGAATATGACGCCTTGGTGTTATCGGCTGCCGGTTTGTTGCGTCTGGATCTGCAACACGACATCGCCGCTTATTTAGCCGTAGACGAATTTATTCCGGCGGTGGGGCAAGGCGCGTTAACCATTGAGTGCCGTGCCACCGATCAGCGTGTGTTAGATCTGATGCAAGTATTGGATCACGCGGCCACGCGCGCGTGTGTGACGGCGGAACGCGCGTTCAATCAAGCCTTGCAGGGTGGATGCCAAGTGCCAATCGCAGGACATGCCAGTTTAGATGACACGGGTTTGTGTCTGCGCGGTTTGGTGGGTAAGCCGGATGGCAGCGTGGTGTTGCGCGCCGAACAACGCGATCGCGCGGAGCATGCCACCGCGTTGGGACAACGCGTTGCCGATGAGTTATTGGCGCAAGGTGCGGGGGCTATTCTACGTAGTGTGTATGCCAGTTAAAAATCGCCGTTTACCTCCTGAGGAGATGCGTAGCATCGTCGCGAAGGGTGGACGGATGTTTGAAACGGTGTATTGAGGACGCAATGAATAATACATTACACGGCTTAGGGGTGTTGGTGACACGACCGCAGCATCAAGCGCAGGCGTTGGGGCAGGCGATAACGGCGCACGGCGGTCATCCTATTTTGTTTCCTAGCTTAGCCATCGTACCCATAGACGATAACACCTTACTTACTGCAACACTGGCTGCGTTGGACACGCTGGATTATGCGATCTTTACCAGTGCCAATGCGGTGTATCACACGCAGGCGGCTATGGCGCACGCTGCGTTGCAGTTGCCCGTGCCATTGATTCGTTGCGCCATTGGTCCTGCGACGTGTGATGCTATGCAAGCCGCAGGATGGGCGCCGGTGTTGCTGCCCGATGCGGACTACAGCAGCGCCGGCGTATTGCAGTTAGCCGAATTACAGCGCGTTAACGACAAACGTATTGCGATTTTCACCGGTGCAGGGGGATTAGATCAGTTAGCGCCCGTTTTGCGCAGCCGCGGTGCGTTGGTTAGCGTCGTGCCCACTTACCGACGGATACAGCCACTTGTCGCGATTGATCCTTTATTAGAGAAATGGCAACGTGGTAAAGTGCAGGTGGTCGTTAGCACGAGTGGCGAGGCACTACATAATTTGTACGCGATGTTAGGTGAAGTGGGGCGCAGGTATTGGTGCACCACGCCGTTACTAGTGACGAGCGCGCGCTTGGTGTCGGTTGCCAATGCGTATGCGCGCTCAGCGCCCGTGTTAGTCACGCGTGATGCAACGGACAGCGCGATTTTAATGGCATTAATTGACTACGCAGCAAGGAACCCAGCAACATGAGTACACAATCCCTTTCCACAGCGGATGACGGCACTGCACCCAACCAGCCTACTTGCAAAAAAGCCAAGTGCGCTGTTTTATTTTGTGTGTTGGTCAGCGTCATGCTGATCACATTAATCGGGGGCGGGTGGATGTGGTATCAGTTGCGTGCAGAGCTAGCGCTGCAACGCACGACACAACAGCAACTGCTCGCGCAGCAACAACAATTACAACAGCAGGTGCAACAGCAACAAGAGACCTTGATGCATTATCAACAGCAATGGCAAGCCGCACAGCAGTTATTGGGCAGTGATACGCAGCGCTGGTTGTTATTAGGCATCGCACAAAAGATTAAAATGGCTAATTTATATTTGCATTTTACCCACGATGCGCGTGCCGTGAGTGTGGTGTTGCAACAGATCGATCGTCAATTGCAACGTTTGCATAATGATGCTTTGTTGCCGTTGCGCCAGGCCTTGGCCAGTGATCTGGCGCGTTTGCAGGGTATTAACCCGCCGGATTTACCCGGGATATTAAGTCAGCTGAGTGCGTTGCAAGAGCGTATCAATGTATTGCCGGTACAAGCATTGCCGACGCAGACAACGCATGCAGCAACGCCTACAGAATCTGCAGCGGCCAATGCCGAGTGGAGTTGGCGTACGGCGTGGCAACAAACCTGGCGTGCGTTGCAAACTATCGTGTTAGTACGCCACCATACGGTACCGCCCGCGCCGTTATTGGATCAGCAGCAGGCGAGTTATTTACGCCAAAATCTATTTTTATTGTTACAACAAACCAAATGGGCCGCGTTGCGTGAAGACACGACTTTGTATCAACAGAGTTTGCAACAGACGACGCAGTGGTTACAGCGCTATTTTATTTATGCCGAGCAAGCGACGCAACCCATTGTGGCGCAATTAACCCAGTTGCAGCAAATCGATATCGCACCTACCTTACCCACCTTGGCGGCGTCACAGCGTGCCATACGTGATATCGTGCATAAGCCGCCGGTACAGCAACAGGGGTCATGAGTATGCGCAGAATTATTTGGTTATTGATTTTGATGGCATCGGTATGGTTGGGTGTGGCGATTGAGTCGGATCCGGGCTACGCCTTGTTGGCGTACCACACATGGACGGTGGAAATGCCCTTGTGGTTTGCCGTGTTGTTGTGGTTGATCAGCGTATTGTTACTGAGTCTCGTGTTCAAGGGTGCGAAACAGGTGTGGCGTTGGCGTGCCACATTGCAGCGTTGGCACCAACACCGCCGTCAGCAGCGCGTGACGGCGTATAGCCAAGCCGGTGCCTTGGCGTGGTTGGAAGGTGACGTGACGCGCGCCGAGCAGCAACTGGCGGCGGCCGCGCGGGTCAGTAGCGAGCCGTTGATTTATTATTTGGGTGCAGCGCTGGCAGCAAAACAACAAGCACATAGCAGAACCACGTATTTGCAACAAGCCGAACAGGCAATGCCGACGGCACATAAAGTCATACAGTTAACGCGGGCGCAATTGCAAATTGCGCAAGGCGACACTGCGGCCGCGCGCGATACGTTACAGGCATTGTGTGCAGAGTTTCCTGGCGAAAAATCCGTGTTGCGTGCATTGCAACAGGTGTATGTGTTACTGGCCGATTGGCAACCGCTTCACGATTTGTTACCGGTGTTGCGCCAATATCACGTGTTGCCTAAACCGGCTTGGGAGGCACTCGCACAACAGGTGTATCGCGCGTATTTTTTGGCAGCGTTGCAGCAGCAACAAGACATAGCCAGCGTACAGGCCGCGTGGCATGCCTTATCCAAGACCTTGCAACATGATGTGATGATTGTGAGCTACTACGCGCAGTGTCTGTTAGCGGCCGCGTTACACGTTCCTGCTGAAGCTTTGCTGCGTCGCGCATTAAGTCACGCGTGGCAACGCGAATGGATTATCTGCTACGGTAGGGTACAAGCAAGCGATGCCTACAAACCCGTGCAAACCGCGGAGAAATGGTTGCTTGCGCATGTGGATGATGCGGATTTGTTGTTGACGTTGGGGCAATTGTGTGTGCACGCTAAATTATGGGGTAAAGCTAAGCAATATGCCGAGACCAGTTTACGCATGCAGCCACAGCCGCAAACTTATTTTTTATTAGCACAACTGGCCGAGCAATTGGGTGACAAAGAAGCCGTGCAACATTACTACCGTGATGGTTTGCAACATGCGCTGCGTTCTGCTAAGACCCCGCTGTAGCGGGGCCTCTAAATGGGTGTTACGCTTGTACGCGCGGCGCTAATTCTCCGCTTTGGTAACGACGGTGCATATTTTCCAAGGAGATAATCTTGATTTTATCGGCTTGGCCTGCCGTGCCAAATTCTTCGTAGCGATTCACACAGATTTGGCGCATCGCCGTGATCGATTCTTTGAGGTATTTGCGTGGATCAAATTCACTGGGATGTTGCGCCAGGTAACGCCGAATGGCGCCCGTAGAGGCTAACCGCAAATCGGTATCAATGTTGATTTTACGCACCCCGTGTTTGATGCCTTGTTGAATCTCATGAATAGGCACGCCGTAGGTTTGCTTAATCTCACCGCCGAATTCATTGATCACCGCTAACCATTCTTGCGGCACGGAAGACGATCCGTGCATGACTAAGTGGGTGTCGGGGATGCGCGCATGAATGGCTTTGATTCTATCCATCGCCAGTATGTCGCCGGTGGGTTGACGTGAAAACTTGTAGGCACCGTGACTGGTGCCAATGGCAATGGCTAATGCGTCGACTTGCGTGGACTTGACGAACGCGGCAGCTTGTTCCGGATCTGTGAGTAACTGTGCATGCGATAACACGCCATCGGCGCCTGAGCCGTCTTCTTCGCCGGCCATGCCGGTTTCTAAGGATCCCAAGCAGCCTAATTCACCTTCGACGGATACGCCACAGGCGTGTGCCATTGCTACGGCGCGTTGGGTGATAGCCACGTTATAGGCGTAATCGGCCGGTGTTTTCATGTCTTCTAATAACGAGCCATCCATCATCACCGAGCTAAAACCCAATTGTATGGAACGTTGGCACACGTCGGGTGAGGCACCGTGATCTTGGTGCAAGCACACCGGAATGCTGGGAAATTCTTCGATGGCTGCTAAAATCAAATGTCGAATAAATGCAGCACCCGCATAACTGCGCGCACCGGCGGAGGCTTGCACGATCACCGGACTGTTGGTGGCTTGTGCGGCTTCCATGATGGCGCGCACTTGTTCTAAATTGTTGGCATTGAATGCAGGCACACCGTAATTGTGTTCTGCAGCATGATCTAACAGTTGGCGTAAGCTAATCAGCGCCATGGTGGTTCTCCTATGTTACAACGAATAAAAATTTTAACTATGTTCCTAACGTGTGCCACTCCGAGTGTAGAGGCGTCATCCCGAGTGTAGAGGTGTCATCCCGAGTGTAACGAGGGATCTCGTACAGGTGACACATACTCATTAACGACACTCTGCAACCGCGTCGAGATCCCTCACTGCGTTCGGGATGACACCTCTACACTCGGGATGACCCTCATTAGAAAGATTCTTCGCTGCTCTAAATGACACGGTAAGTAGTTTTTCGGCTATAGTCATTTGTTACAACACCGTCATTATTTTCATTGCATTCGTGCCACCGTGCTGACCGATCAAATCACCCTTGGTCAGAATGACCCGATCACCCGTTTGAATCGCGCCGTGTTGCTTGAGAATATCGATGGCGGCTTGGTTGACGGTGTCGCGTGTTTGTTGCGTGGCATCGAAAGACAAGGGGTATACGCCGCGGTATAAAGTGACTTTGCGTTTAGTGGCGATGTGTCGGGTGAGTGCATAAATGGGAATGCCGGAGCGTATGCGTGACATCCACAGGGGTGTCGATCCCGATTCGGTTAGGGCAATAATCGCTTTGACTTGAATATGGTTGGCCGTATACATCGTTGCCATGGCGATGGCTTCATCGATGCGGGTGAATTCGCATTCCAAGCGGTGCTTAGACACTTGGGTGATGCGTTGTTTTTCTGCGCTCAAACAAATGTCGGCCATGGCTGCAACGACTTTATGGGGGTGTGCGCCGGTGGCCGTTTCGGCGGACAGCATCACCGCATCGGTGCCATCTAACACGGCGTTGGCGACATCGAATACTTCAGCACGGGTAGGGATAGGATTGTGGATCATCGATTCCATCATTTGCGTGGCGGTGATGACGGCCTTATCTAAACTGCGTGCGCGATGAATAATGTGTTTTTGTACGCCGGGTAATTCCGCATAGCCTAGTTCTACACCCAGATCACCGCGTGCCACCATGACGGCATCAGAGGCGTGGATGATGTCATCGATTGCATCAACCGCTTCGGTGCGTTCGATTTTAGTGATGATGCCGGCATGTCCGCCTGCTTGTGCGATCAATTGTCGAGTATAGGCGACATCATTTGCGTTACGTACAAATGAGATAGCAATATAGTCCGCACCCAATACCAATGCGGCTTTGAGGTCGATCTCATCTTTGCGGGTGAGGGCAGTAGCTGACAAGCCACCGCCGCGGCGGTTAATGCCTTTGTTATTGGATAACTTACCGCCGGTGACTACGGTGCAAATGATTTGGGTGCCGCGTACGCTATTGACTACCAGTTCAATCAAGCCATCATCTAGCAATAAATAATCGCCGCTGTGCACATCAGCGGGTAGATTTTTATAATCTATTCCCACCTGATGCTCATCACCGGCATTATCATCTAATGCGGTATCTAGGGTAAACGTGGCGCCGGGATGCAGCGTTATTGCGCGTTGTTGAAATTTAGCGATACGAATTTTAGGGCCTTGCAAGTCGGCGAGCACGCCGATTTCTTTACCTGATAGTTGACTGTATGCGCGTACTAATTCTATGCGGCGTTGGTGATCGGCCAATGCGCCGTGCGAAAAATTCAAACGCACCAGATCAACGCCCGCATCCAGCATGCGATGCAGCGTGTCGGTGTTGTCTACGGCGGGGCCTAAGGTCGCAATAATTTTGGTGCGTCTCAGCATAGCTTACTATTCCAGGCTAAAGAACAAGGTGGCATCTTAGCAGATTAATTAACGGACTCAAAGCGCAGCGGGTGCAGGGCATAAAATCGTAGAAGTCGTCATCCCCATTTGCAATAACAAATGGGGATGACGAGAAGGCAGCGTTTTACGCGAACGTATAAATCAACGATACGTTGACATTATGTCTGTTCAAACGCGCTTTGGTATCGCCTCCGGCGTATTTGAATTTAGCCTTGGTGGTACCGAAGTAGGTGTAGTCTAGGTTGGTGGTTACATTGCTGTCTAGCTGGTAAGCCATACCCAAGGTACCACGATATGCGAAAGCATTACCCGTCGCCGTGCTTGCGTTTACTGAATCACTCAGTTTTATGCGGGTATAACCGGCACCTACCTTAGCGTAAGGAATCACGGTACCCAAACTATTGAAGTCATAGGCAACGTTAAACAGGGCGACGTTGTTTTTGACTTTTCCACTTGCATCGATTGTAGCGCCATTCGCATCGGAAGCACTCTTGATGGAAGCACGCATGTGATCTAGTTCAACTTCGTAACGTATGTTGTCTTCTGTGCCCACACCTAAAATAACACCGCCGTTAAATCCATTTTTGAATTTTAATGATCCTGTGTTATTGCTACCCGCATGGAATTTCGTGGATGAGGTCATGTTCATACCGCCGGTCAAACCCGCGTAGTATTGCTCAGCCAGCGCTGTGCTACAAAAAGCCATGCTCGCAATAACCGCAGTTGCTGCGATACTTAAATTTTTTACTCGCATAAATAATGTCCTTTTTGATTGATTTAATCACCATTTGTAAAATGGGAAGGCCACTATGTTAGCAGATTGTATGGTACATTCAAAGCCAATGCAGATAACTATTCAGCGTCTTGCTGAATAGTTATCCTTGATTTGACACCTAGCCCAGTAAAACTGGGCGTAAGGCGCTCAAGGGGAAAATCCCGATCGCGCAAATAACATACTGTATTTTCTGGAATACAAAATCAGCGGGGGCGGTGTAAGAAAGCAGTCAGGATTAAAATAGCGCAGCTTGGTTTAATCCCTCCCACGTGCCGTGGGAGGGATTTATATACAGCTTAAGCGAAGTTATAAATTAACGAAGCGTTGATGTTGTGTCTGTCTAAACGCTTCTTAACGTTGACGTTGTCGCCATCGCCGTTTTTAATATTGAATTTAGCTTTGCTGGTACCGAAATAGGTGTAATCCAGGCTGGTGGCTAAATTGCTGTCGAGTTGGTAAGCCATGCCTAAGGTGCCACGGTAAGCAAATACATTGCTGGAACCATTGACCTTGTTAGCATCATCCGCGGTGGATACATCATATTTGGCTCTGGCATAACCGGCACCTGCTTTGATGTATGGGACGACCGCGCCTACGGAGGTAAAATCATAAGCTACGTTGAGCAACGCAACGTTGTTTTTAATTTTGCCGCCAACGTTGGTTTGTGTTGCCTCGTCGATGTAAAAATCTTTGACGGACGAGCGCATGTGATCGACTTCCACTTCGTAGCGCAGGTTATTGTTGGTGCTTACACCCAAAATAACACCGCCGTTGAAACCGGTTTTGGATTTAATCTTAGCGTCTTCGCTAGTACCTGAGTTGTTATAGGATGTTTTAATATCTGGCGTCATATTCGCACCACCGGTGACACCCGCATAAAATTGGTTGGCTAAAGCGACGCTGCAAAATGCCATGCTGGTGGCAACAGCAGCTGCTGTAAGACCTAATTTTTTACTTAAAGTAGACATAGACATTCCCTCTCGTGTTAGTTGATTAGTCTAAAGATGCGCTCTTCACGTATATACACTCAAGAAACGCATGCCGTTGCCGAGCAATATTACCCTATTCAGTGCATAATGCAACTTTTTCACATAATTGTCGCCGCAATGCATTGCGTAACATTTTGCCGTGTAGCAAGGGTATGGTTTAGGATTCTCTTAACTATTCAGCAACATCAATGTATGGTCATTGCACTTAAAAACGCGGTGCTTTCTTTACGCGATGGGGATTTTCTCCTTGAGCGCCGTTAAGCCCAGTTTTACTGGGTAGGCGTAAACCTAAGATCAGCAGTAATAATTCAGCAAATCTCTAACTGATATTTTCTGGTAACTAGAAACGATTCCTTACGCGATGGGGATTCTCTCCTTGAGCGCCGTTAAGCCCAGTTTTACTGGGTAGGCGTAAACCTAAGATCAGCAGTAATAATTCAGCAAATTTCTAACTGATATTTTCTGGTAACTAGAAACGATTCCTTACGCGATGGGGATTCTCAAGGGGAGAATCGCGATTCTCTCCTTGAGCGCCGTTAAGCCCAGTTTTACTGGGTAGGCGTCAAATCAAGGGTAACTATTCAGCAAGATGCTGAATAGTTACGGATTCTCTAAACTCAAAACGCCGCTGTTGTCATCATAGGCAAAAATTTCTGCGTAACGTCCCCAGTCGATAGCAACACGCAACACCCGTTCGGCTTCTTTATCACTGAGAAAATTTTCCAATTCTTCAAGGAATTGATCTTTATGCAAGCGGTGCCCGTGGCGCTGATCAAGCTCATGACGAATGTGTTTAGCGATGGGTACGCGATTCAGTAGATGGGTTGCAAAAATGGGTTTGCGTGCCAATATATCTGCGTTCGCGAAGCGTTTCCCTTCGACGGTTAGCTCAATGTCGCCACCAGAGACTTTGGCGAAATTTAAAATTTCTAATACTTCGGTCAATGGGAATAAATTGTTGATATCCAAGGAGAGAATGTCCGCTAATTCGGGTAAGTCCATGTGGCCGCCGTATTCAGGATCATTGATCGTTTCCAGTAATCCGGTTAACTCAGAAATATTCGCATCCGGTAAACGGTAACCTAGGCTCAGTGCGGTGTTGTCGGTGGTGAGCGCCATTTGTTTGCGTTTGCCGCCACCTTGCGTGGTCATCAACGTATAAATGGAATCAACCATGCGACTAAATTCCACGTGTTGATCACTGCGTGGATGTGGTAATGACACGTCTAACTCGGCGTGTATGCAGCCTGGGTTAGCACCAAACAGAATAATACGATCCGCCAGTAGCACCGCCTCTTCGATATTGTGGGTGACAAATAGCATCGCATTAATTTTGGTTTTTTTATTCAACCACAAGTCGAGTAAATCACTGCGTAGGTTGTCTGCGGTCAACACATCTAATGCAGAAAAAGGTTCATCCATGATGAGCACGTCGGGTTGTACGACCAATGCACGGGCAAAGCCCACACGTTGGCGCATGCCGCCCGATAACTCTTTGGGGTATGCAGACTCAAATCCATCCATGCCTATGGTGTCTATGGCGGCTAGGGCCCGTTTGCGTCGTTCTACGCGCGCGACGCCTTGTGCTTCTAATCCCAGTTCCACATTTTCTAACACGGTGAGCCACGGTAGTAAGGCGAAGTTTTGGAATACCATGGCTATGCCGGGTGCGGGCCCCGTGATCGTTTCGCCACGATAAGTAATGTGTCCGCGACTGGGTTTGACTAGGCCGGCAATGATGCGTAGGAACGTGGATTTGCCGGAGCCAGATTTGCCTAGCAGAGCAACCACTTCACCTTGGCGTAGGCGAAAACTAATATCTTTTAATACCAATAGATCGTGCAAATCATCACGCTTGAATGATTTGCAAATAGCATCTACTTGTATGATCACTTCGCCCATAAGCATTTTCCCGTTACGATGAATGGCTTCTCGCCTAACAACACAGGTATTGCGCGCTAAGCTGGCACAGAGTAGCCGCAGTATACTGGGATTTAGCGGGTATGTCTCTTCTATACCCGTAGCGAATGATATTTAGGGGGATAGTGATGTGATTGCGGGACAAAAATTTTACGCTAGCACCTAAAAAAAATTCGCTACGCGTATATAGAGAGGGTCGCGAAGATTAAGCGTATTTTCCTGTGGGGAGCTTGCCGCAGAAGAAAAACTGCCTGGTTTGTAAACGCAAGACCAGGCAGTTGTAGCCAGACGGGTACTACGACCAGTCTGCTTCGGTTTCAACGAAATGTTCCAGCGCTTCCGGTGCATTGTCGATCATCGGCTTAGAAACAGGTGTTGCGCTGTGTACCTCAACCACGGTGAGTGGTTTGCTTGCTTTAGTTTTTGTTTTGCTGATGGCGTTGCTTTTAGCAACAGCGGATTTCGCCGCCGGTTTTTTACCCCATTCGCTTTCCACTTTGGTAATGGCTTGTTGCAGCGCTGTAAACTTAGCGTGTTTGTCCAATAGTGGGTTTAATTGTGCATCGACGGTGGAGAGCTTTTTCTCTATTTGCACAACGTCACGTTGCGCTGCATCGACAATTTGTTTTGCTTTATTGGTTTTTAGCTTAAGCTCTTTGCTTGTTTTTTGTTCTAACTTTTGTTGTAACGCACCATGCTTACCTTGTGCAATGATGAGTTTATTCTTTGCTTTATCCAGTTGTTGTTTGACTTGTTGTTGTTGCTTTTGTCCCAAGCCGATCTCTTTGTCAAACTGTTTGGCCAATTGTTCGCGTATTTGGGTCAATGATTTATGTAATAACTCAACGCTTACTACTTTGCTGGCACTGACTTTTTTCTTGGCAACGGTCTTACTCACAACTTTTTTAGCGATAGTGCTTTTCTTGGCGATTTTCTTTTTGCTGGTTGTGGTGACGCGTGAGGGTGTTGCCTTGGCGACTGTAGCACGCTGTATGGCTACCTTTTTTGCTGTTGTTTTAACAGCCTTGGCGCGTTGTGGCGCTGCCTTTTTTGCCGTCTTCTTAGCAGTGGTCTTGCCTTTAGCAAGTACTTTACTGTTTCCTTTAGCCATGATGTTCTCCAGATTTACGTATGAAATGAAATGCCAAACTATAAATTAAGTCGCGATAATAACAATTCTATTGCCAATAAGAAATAGCTAAGTGAAGTTGCGGCGACAAAAATAATTTTGCGTACTACATCTTAATTTTTGTTTGTAGCGATGCATGGGTGGTACTGCAGAGAAATTCGCAGGTCTGTTGCTATGGGCGGTGGTCGGTCTGTTCCGTCATGCAGAATACCTTGCTCAGCGACTAGCGGGGGCGTTGGCAGTTACGCATCAGGATATAGTGGTGCGAGCGACGATTTTTTCCGCGTTTTTTTTACTTTTTTATGTGAGAGCACCTCTTTTAGCGCTTGCATTAACGCATCACCTGTCCACGGTGTGGTGTGCCCTGCGTAGATGACGGTTTCTAGTTGGTGCAGGGCATTGCGCCAGTTTGCATTATCAAATAAGTTGGAAACGGCATGCAGATGTGTGATATCGGCTGCGGGCCAGCGTTGCCGCGCCCAGGTTAATAGTGCCTCTTGTGCTGCCATAGGATCGTGTTCTTTGCATGCTTGTATCAGTTTGGCATATGCGTGTGTTGCGCTGGGGCGATTGTTCGGCGTGCGCCTAAACCACAAGAAGAACATCGTGCTTAACCACCCCGTTGCGAGGCAGACGACCGCGATGACCCAGTGCCAAGGATAAGCGGGTTGGTGCGCAGTGGCGACAGGGGGTGGTGGCGTGGTTAATGTTGATTCGATTGTGGTTGCTTGGGCTTGCACGCTAATGGTTTGGCTAGGCAGTGTGATGGTTTCTGCGCGGTGCGTTTGGGTATTCCACCACGTGATGTTGAGCGCAGGCAGTGTGAATTTGCCAGCGTGCAATGGAATGATGGCTACTTTTTCATTACGACTGCTATTGATTCTGCCGTCTTGTACGTGATTGTTGAGTTGGGGTTTTTCTGGATAATATTTTAAGCCGGTTAGTTCTGGGGATTGTAGCGAGGGTAGCTGTTCTGCACGTATCCCGGTTCCTTGTAATATCAGGGTGCGTGTTATGGGTTCTCCTACACGAAAGTGTGCAGGGTCACTGGACCATTTTTCGCTGAGTCCCATGCCCTGTGCCGGTAACCAATGTGCGGGTTCAATGTGTGGGGGTAGGTTACGTACCTGTAGATACAGATTCTTCCCGCTGACGATGAGAGTTCTCAGTGGCACGGTAAAATTAAACAGGTTGGCTGGACTGTTATCTAGTGGCGTTTTTACGGTTAATACCGGTGCCTGAATCATCAGCGTGCCTGATTTTTTAGGAATGAGAATATAGCGTCTTTCTATTACTTCATAGAGTTTACCTTGGATCGTTGTTTGGTAATGGGTGTCATCGTCAATAGGAATAACGTCTATTTCCTCAGGCGCTACCTTAGGCTCGGTGAGGGAAGCTTGGTGTAACTCTACGCTATAAAATAATTTTATTTTGTAACTGACTTGGCTGTTGGGATAAGGTTTATCTGGCTCCATCGACGTCGTGAGAAAAACCGGTGCGCGACCCGCGTTAACCTCCGTTTTTTTATGCACCTCAATCAGGAGGGGTGTGCTGTGCAATGATCCGATTTGCAAAGAGGGGATACGTAAGGTGCCTTCGTGCCGCGGCGACAGTTCAATGCGCCATATTTTACTGGCGTTGCTTTGTCCATTGATGACTTGATACACCGCTTGAGTACTTTGTCCCAACAAGAAGAAATCTTTTTCTAGCGCACGCAAGTCTACATTGCCAGCCAGATCAGTTTGTGTCTGTAAGCTTAAGGTAAAGCTTTCTCCCAAGGCGACGCGTTGGCGATCGACGCTGGCACTTAATTCCGTTGCGTATGCGTTGTGGACAAGGCTAAATAAGCTGATAAATAGGCAGAGCAGTAAGCGGTGGTACACGGCTTAGTCCTCCCTCTTTGCGCGGGTTTTTTGATAATCACGCAAAAACTTCTGTTGTAATAAACCACCCGGATCATCTGGAATGTGTTGTAAGGCGTTGGTCAGCGTGGCTTGCTGCGTCGCATCCGGTTTGAGCGTGGCTTGTTTATCGGCTTGCTCCATTGATTTATCTGGCGCGTGTGGCGCATTTGACTTGTCGGGGTAGTTTTGTTGCTGCTGTTGCTGCTGTTGCTGCTGTTGCTGCTGTTGCTGCTGTTGCTGCTGTTGCTGCTGTTGCTGCTGTTGCTGCTGTTGCTGCTGTTGCTGCTGTTGCT
>JACCDN010149116.1_pt1 | contig 50987 bp, 46 predicted proteins | sample 7441691 | NCBI WGS metagenome assembly JACCDN01 (sample SAMN15323439, study PRJNA562643) | freshwater metagenome | isolation source: river surface water | place: USA:Blue River Watershed | collected 2017-08-16 | reverse complement strand
CTCAGGGTTCTTGGGCAGCAAGCTTTTTTTTTGTGGAAGCTCACTCATTGGCAGTAGAACAGCCCCCTTTGCCACACCGGTTAAGTGCTCGCGGGTTTCCCGAATATCCACCAACATCACTTTGCCGGCCTCGTGATCGGCGCGAGCCTGCTCTAAGGTCACATGGTCGGCGGGATCGGACTGAGTGCAGCCAGCCAACACAGCAAAGACTGAGATTGCAACCAGCAAGATACAGCGTTCAATCGAAAATTTTGAAACGTTCATCTGATAACTCCAAATTAGGGAACTACGTAGCAAGTGGTGTTGGGTAACCACATGTCTTGTGGTGTGATGCAATGTTGGTAATACCTTTCTCGCCTGAAATCAGACAAGAAATATGAGCGGTACACCAATTGGTTTTTCAGCACCAGACTCACATTTCGCGCAAGCTTGCAACGGTGGTTGATCGCGCATTCTTTGAGCTCTTTTTCATCTTGGTAAAAGTGAACGCTGAAGCGCCCTTCTTTAGGCCCCAAGTCTTTGTCAATGATGAGCAAACACACGGGGGCTTGCAAAGACTGCAGCTTGTCTTTGTCAGCCAAATAATTCAACTCAGCGACCAAAACTTTTTGAAACCACGGAGCCACCGTGCCATCACAGTCATATAAGTCCCGTTTTTTGTGCTCATACACAGGGTCTGCCATAGGCTCAAGCTCGTCCGTTAGCTTCAGCATCGGCTCTGCACCCGTACGCGCTATGCCGTCTATGACCACGCGAACTGGTTGGGCATCTTGGCAAGCACTTAGCAAAGTCAATGCGGCTAACGCCAGACCAGAGAAAAACTTGCTCAACATAAATTACCCCATGTACCCGCGTTGTGCACCTTGGTAAAACCTTTGCTCCTGAGCATCATTTTGGCCATACCACTGCGTGAGCCACTGGCACAACACAACACCACATCTCGGTCTTTAGGCAGCTCTGTCAAACGCGAAGCCAAATCAGGCAAAGGAATGTTGATGCTGCCCGGTGCGCTGCCCGATGCGAACTCTGCCACTGAGCGCACATCGACAAACAACGCACCGTTTTGGCGCAACTCAGGGAGCATGCGCATCACTTGCTTGGCAGCCCACCATTTGTAACCAAACCATACGACTAAGGCAACCAATGGCCAGTATTGCTCGAATTGACTCATCTACTTTTCCCTTACATTTTTCTGTACTCAATCAAGCAGACTACTGGCAGCAGGAGTTGCCATCCTCTTTGATACCAAAGGCTTTGAAGATCTTGCCTGCTGGACAAATCCCAGTGAAACCAGACTGAAATAAGTTCAACCCAACAAATGCGCAAATCCACAACCAACTGGGTGTGGTGAGATCCACTTGACCGTTGAAATGGGCAAGTGCAAGCCCAAGTGTGACCATAAAACCAGCCATGATGTTGATAAGTTTGTTCACTGTCATTTCTCTACTCCTTTAAAAAACAAAAAGCACGATCGAATCAATCGATTGCACGCCCCTCACCTGGCTCCTCAACGGTCTGACCATCACGTATGTGGTAGACGCGCTTGAAGGTGGGAATAATTTTTTCGTCATGGGTGACCACGATGATCGCTGTCTGCGCTTGTTGGGCCATTTGGTTAAGAATCCGAACGACAGACAATGCGCGTTCGCTGTCCAGTGGTGCCGTAGGCTCATCAGCAAGAATGACGGGAGGCCTGTTTGCCAAAGCTCGTGCAATCGAGACCCGCTGCTGCTCACCACCTGACAACTGAGCAGGTTCGGCCTTAGCGCGGTGCGCGATATCCAGTGCGTGAAGTAACTCCATCGCACGCTGTCTAGCTTGTCCGTTGGGCACACCTGCAAGCATGGGCAATAGCGCAACGTTGTCGGTGACATCCAAAAATGGAATGAGATAAGGTGCTTGAAACACAAAGCCGATTCGGTCACGACGCAAGGTACGTAAGTCAGGAATCTTCCAGCCATCGTCGTAAATAACTTCATCGCCCAACGTCATGCGTCCAGATGACGGTTCAATGATGGCGCCAAGACATTTCAGCAAAGTACTTTTGCCAGATCCAGAAGGCCCCACCAAACCGACAACTTCACCCGCCGCCACTTGCATGTTGACGTTCTTCAAAGCTTCGACTGCGGTGTCACCTTGCCCATAAACCTTGCGCAAGTTCTCTATGCGTATGCCACCCAATGGTTTTGTCATGTGTTTTGCCTTAACTGATGGCTTGAGCCGGATCAACGTTCAATGCCACACGTATAGCCAAGGTACTGGCCAATGCACAAATGATTAAGGTCGCGACGAAACCGACAACTGCATCTTGTGTAAGAAGCAACACAAACTTTGGAAACACTGGTGCCCAAATTGTTGCGGCCACTTTGCCCACCACAAATCCGATCACACCTAGCCCAAGCGCTTGTTGCAAGATCATTCCTGCAATCGTCATGTTGCGTGTACCAATCAGCTTGAGTACAGCGATTTCCCGGATTTTTCCTAGCGTCATGGTGTAAATGATGAAAGCCACAATTGCGGCACTCACCAATGCAAGAATCGCCAAAAACATGCCAATTTGTTTGGCCGAGGTGGCAATCAATTTATCAATCAAAATTTCTTCCATATCGGCACGGGTGAATACGCTCACGTGCTTCCAACGCTTGATTTGTTCTGCCACTTGGTCTACTGCAGCAGCATGCTCGACGCGTACCAAAACTGCATTGACGTTGTGGCTACTGGTCTGCAAGCTTTGAACGGCATCAAGCAACCCAGGCACAGCGGGGCGGTTGAACGTCGGATTGGAAGCCGTTCGAATACGGTCATTCACAATGGCATCGTTATCTTTCAGGAACTGCGCTTCTTGAGCATCCTTCAGTGGAATAAACACCATCGGATCACCACCTGACGAAACCATACGCCGCGTAACTCCAACCACCTCATAGACATGGCGACGTATCTCGACCTTGTCCCCTAAAGTCAGACCGGTCTTGATATCAACAACCGCTTCGTAGTGGCTGCGCATCAGTTGCCGCCCAGCCAACAAATATCCAGGTTGTCCAGGTAGCCCTGCCACTCCAGGCTCGATACCAACCACCATGGCGCGCGCTTCTTTGCCCCCCACCGTTTTGACTTGCATGGTGAAATAAGTAATGTTGCTTGCGGCGGAGACGCTTGGCATGCCCATGATGCTTCGCACCACATCGTCTTTGATGTTGGAGGCCTCTGCATACGGACCTTGCGTATCTTTTTGGACGACCCAAAGGTCAGCGCCACTGTTATTCAACAAGGCTTGTGCGTCATCCACCATACCGCGAAATACACCTGCCATGGTCAACGTCACGCCAATCAGCAAACCCAGCCCTAGGCTTGTGAGAACAAATTTAGCCCAGCTATGTTGAATGTCGCGTGCCGCTAGACTGATCATGGAGCGACCTTTTTCACCAATGCATCAACCACCCTGAAGCTACCACCTGTTGACAGTGGTTTTTCGCTGTACACGACCACGCTGTCGTTTTCCGTCAGCCCTTGCAGAACCTGTATGCGGCCATCATGACTGGCAAGCCCCCACTGCACAGGCACGAACTCAAGTGAACCGTCTTTCAAGCGCCAAACACCTGTTCGCCCTTGATGCGTTCTCACACTCGCCTGTGGAAGCACTAGAGCATTCGATAACGCTGGAAGGTTCAATGTGACCTCAGCCATTTCACCAATCGAAACAGATGGAGGTAACTTCTCAAAAGACACTTGCGCAATGCGTTCCTCTGTCACGCTATCGGCTTGCAATTCGACACGCTCAACTTTTCCCGCCAGCACTTGTTGGGGGCGTGAGCGCAAAACAATCTGCGCTGATAAGCCAGCGTCCAACCCGATCGATCGCCCTTGGTCAACCCGTAACTTGACCCATAAGCTCGCAGGATTAGCCAGTCTGAGCACCGGTTGCCCCGCCACGACGGTGCTGCCTGATTCTGCATCTCGGCTCATCACCACGGCATCTGCCGGTGCAATCAGTCGAGTGTTCTGTCTTTGCAAGGATGCGGCTGAACGTTCGGCCTGTAGACGCTGTGCATCTTGCTTGGCCGCTTGTAAATTTGCTTGAGCCGCGAGAAATACAGCATCCGCAGATTGCGCCTCTTGCTCACGCCCTTGCAATGCAGCTGAGCTGATGAATTTCTGGGTGGCTAACTCTTGATGCCGCGACAGATTTGCGTAGGCAAGCTCACGTTTGGCGTGCGCGTCTGTCACTTGAGCTTTAGCTGCCACCTCTACGCTGGTAGCTTTTGCCAAAGCAGCCTCTTGTGCACGCAAGCGTTGATCCAATTCCACCGGATCCATTTCAGCCAATAACTGCCCAGCTTTGACAGTTTGCCCCACATCCACCTCAACGCGCAAAACACGGCCTGCCACTGTAGGTCCCATCAACCAACTCTGTCTTGCCTCCACACTCCCAATTCCAAAAACAGAGGGCGTTAAGCTGTCGCGATTCACTTGGGCCACTGTGACTCTTGCAGGAGCCAATGGCCCCATGCGAAATGCGACAAAACCAAGGGCAGACAGAGCCAACGTCACCGCCAAGGCCACCATCATTTGTCTTGTCGTGGGTTTAGAGATCATCATGCGCGCTCCCTCAGGGTTGTCATAGGCGAGCCTCGCAGCCCAGCCTCGTAAATTTCGAAAATAGATTTCGCTTGACGTTTTATGCCCGTCATACCTCCTGTCATGAGTGACTGCATCACAAGACCTTGAACTGCACCAATAAACAACACTACGGCTGCTTTCATATCCACATCTTTCGCAATCACGCCTTCGCAATGCGCTTGCGCTAACAGGCCTACAAGCAAGGTACGGTAGTCAGTCATCAGCAACTGCACTTTTGCCTGAAGAGGCGTTGATTTGGCATGTTGTAGCTCTTGAAATATCAACCGAGGCACTCCGGGATGCTGCTCAACAAATGCAATATGTGCCATAAAAACAGAACGTAAAGCCATCAATGAATCTAAGGGATAGCGGTACGCCTCATTTGTTAGTTTTTCAAGTAACGCTGTATGCGCCCAGTCAAGGACGGCTAGCCAAATTACTTCTTTGCTTTTGAAGTGCTTAAAAACACCGCCTTGCGTGATACCAATGATCTGCGCCAAATCTGCCGTTGTGATTTCCGCTGGACTCTTTTTCGCAGCAAGCATCAAGGCAGCCTGCACCAATTCAGCTTGTCTATCTTCTGTTCGGAGTTTGATGCGCACGCTTGCTCTCATGACATATAAGTAATTGATGAATTACTTTATCACGATTTTCAAAATCTTGCTTTATGAAAAAACCCAGACTTTTCACACTTTCCCGCTTGGTGACAAGTGAACAATGGACTTATTTAAACCTCGTAATAAATAAATGGCATTCCCCAAACCTGTAGGCACTTTTCATAGCGCCGTCTGACGCTGCCGCTCGAACTCCTGGGGGCTGAGTTGATCGAGATACTTGTGGAATAGAACTCGATTGTAGAAACCCTCGATGTAATCGAAGATGTCCGACTTGGCTTCGGTCCTTATTGGGTAAAGCCGTTTCTTGATTTGCTCGCTCTTCAAGTTATTGAAGAACGACTCAGCCACTGGGTTGCCCCAGTAGTTGGCTTGATGGCTTGTGCTCGGACTCACTCGGTTGTCTTTGCGTCAAGGGCCAAACTCGTCACTACCAAATTGGCTCCCTTGATCCGAATGAACGATCCGCACACAAGATGGCAGTTGCGTCCAATGGAGGAGTCACATCTGGAGCCAGAGCGACAGAAGCAGCAAGTATCACCAATGGAAATTCAGTCAGATGAACAGTTGGTTCAACACCTAAATGGGCGATACATTTTCTTAATCGAAGAAACATTTGGAATTTGAAATTCCAAAAACCAAAAAGGGTTACAAACAAAATTTTGCTTGTAACCCATTGATTTCATTAAGAAATTTTGGCGGAGTGGACGGGACTCGAACCCGCGACCCCCGGCGTGACAGACCGGTACCAAAAGTCAATATTCATGCGGGTTTGCACCACATTTCAAATTCCAAAATTTCAAAACTCACCCACGTATTCATGCGGGTTTGCAGGGGCAAATTCCAAATAATCGACCCCATATTTCTCTGCCACGACATGGTCCGAAAGCATCTGATTCAGGACTTGCAATGCGCTGGTAAACATTGATAAAATGCATGAAACTTCAATGAGAATTCATAATGTCTTCAGTCGGGTTATTGGCCACGCCACCTCTGCGAGGCGCAACAGCATGTTTGGCAGATGCCCTCCAAAAAGGTCACGTCTATCGGCGTGAAGATCTCGCTCGCCTCAGCAAAGCAGTCGATAGGCATGTGCAAGAACTTTTACGTGCAGGCAAGTTGCAAAAGCTGGCACAAGGGCTTTACCACGCCCCCAAGCCATCAAATTTCGGTGCCCTCCCCCCTACTGACAATGAGGTCGTGAAAGGTTTCCTGCGCGACAACGATTTTTTGGTATTTTCGCCTTCGTCGTACAACACGGTCGGCTTGGGCACCACCCAGCTGTACAACCGAACATGGGTCTACAACCACAAGCGCCATGGCGTTTTCAAGCTTGGCAAGCGTCAATTTGATTTCCGGGTCAAACCCCGCTTTCCCAAAAAGCTGACACCTGAATTTCTCTACATAGACTTGCTGAACAATTTAGATGAATTGGCAGAAGATCGCGATGCTGTTCTTCATCAAGCTCGGACAAAGTTAAATTCTTTTGATTCAACCCGGTTTCAACAGGCTTTAGATAACTACGGGAATATGGCAACGCGTAAACGCGTGCGGGAGTGGGTCGGTGGCTGAATTTCTTCACGAACGACGCGACTTCGATCAATTGATTTCAGTTGTCGCAAGCGACCGCGGACTTGACCCTATGTTGGTTGAAAAAGACTATTGGATCATGCACTGCCTATGGGGACTCCAAGCTCAAGGTTTTGTATTTGAACTAAAGGGCGGCACATCTCTGTCGAAGGGCTTTGGGGTGATACACCGGTTTTCAGAAGACATTGACATTCGCATTGAGCCACCTGCCGACATGGATGTGAAAACAGGTCGAAATCAAGACAAACCTGCGCACATCGATTCTCGGCGCATGTATTACGACGAATTATCAAAACGCATCAAGATACCAGGCATCGAAAGTGTTGAACGTGACACTTTTTTCGATGATGAAAAAATGCGAAGCGCAGGCATTCGCCTGACCTACGCTCCACGTACATCCACCCTGTCGGGTGTGAAAGATGGCATTCTGTTGGAATTGGGTTTTGACGATACAGCCCCCAATCGCGCTGTCACCATTTCGTCATGGGCCTGGGATTTCGCCTTTACCAAAGGCGTTCAAGTATTCGACAACCGTGCTGTCGCTGTGCCCTGCTATGCACTGACGCATACATTCGTCGAGAAACTCCAAACCATCTCGACCAAGTACCGCCGTTTAGCGCAAGCTGAGAAATTCCCAGCGAACTTTCTGCGGCACTACTACGATGTGTATTGTTTGCTTGAGCAGCCAGAGGTTCAGGCTTTCATTCAGGAGCAGTCGTATCAGGATCGAAAGGTGCAACGCTTTCGGTCCGGCGATGAATTAGTGATCGCCAAGAACCCCGCCTTCACACTGAACGATTCTGAACAGCGCGATCTTTTTGCGCGGGAGTACCGCAAGTCTTCGGCGCTTTACTACCAAGGACAACCCGATTTCGATGAACTGCTGGCTCGAATAGCACAGCACATCGAATCAATGTGAGTCTTCAAAATTTAGTGGTTTTCTGCCATTGATTGGAATTCAGCATAACCAAGATCTAGGTTGATCAATGACGGCAACCAAGCAGGCCGCTCCTCAGTTGCTTCGGAACACGTTGCCGAAACGGCTTCGCCAGTGTGAGCGGGCTGGCCTACGCACGGCCATATCAAATATTTATCGAATCCACCGAGCCTGTACAGCGACTGTATTAGACCAATGCAAGGGATGGACAAGAAGTAACATATTTGTTATCATTGACCGATGGATTACACGATCACTTACTACAGCGAGGCCGTACAAGAAGAGATCATTGATCTACCCGACACCTTGGCCGCTAGGTACATCGTGCTGACCCGTCGCATGGTGGCGCTCGGCCCCAATCTGGGAGAGCCACACACCAAGGCGTTCGGGGAAGGCCTGTTTGAATTGCGCCTCAAGGGCGCCGAAGGTATCGCTCGTGTTTTTTTCTGCACCTTGATTGGCAAACGAATCGTGATGCTGCACAGCTTTATCAAAAAATCAGATCGAACGCCGAAACGTGAACTCGATGTTGCGCAAACCCGATTGAAGGAGATCAAACATGAAAACACATGACCAGCTCATCAAAAAATTGATGGCACGCACCGGCGTGAAGGCCGAAGTGGAGCGTATTGAGCGCGAAGAAGCCGTGCTGCTAGATGCATTGCTCAAAGCGCGTCAAGAAGCGGGTTTGAGTCAAGCTCAAATTGCTGATCGTATGGGAACGCAGGCCCCTGCCATCGCACGCCTGGAGCGCTCACTTGCCACCGGCAAGCATTCACCTTCCATTGCGACCGTGCGCAAATACGTGAAGGCTTGCGGGAAAAACTTGTTGTTGCAAGTCGCATAAAGAAATTTGTTATTTGCACACCTGCCAAGCCCAGGTGAGAGTGCCGATCCAAAATTGACAGCATGACAGAACGAACTCGCGCGGAAAATTGACCTCTGCCCATGCGAATTTCCGCTTGAGGCTGTAAGCGGACTACGACAAGCTGGCACCAAGAGCAGGAGCCGACCCACTGCAGACATTGCCTCTGCTCAAGTGGTCGCCTTAAGGCAGTCATTCACGCGCAATGGAATTCAGGCCAACAACGTCTGCTTCAGGGAAACTAAATCTGAATAGTGGCCTTCCGGTGATGGCCCATCAAAGACACTCAGTCACTACGGTATCGATGCCGAAAACCTGCCGTGATAAAAGGGCCTCCGCGATTCTATGGGGCGGCTCAGTTCATGCTCCCTACATTAGCGCGCGCTTGGTCTTGAAAGATTGAAAACGCTTCCGCCCTGTGGAGGTTTAGGAAAATCATCAGGCACTACGCAGATAAATTGGCCCCCGATTTCCCCATACTGAATCGCGACTGAAGGGTCTTTGTCGGATACGGCAATCTGGACTTCCACTCGATACCGGAAGTTTCGAGCGAAAAGCCATCCATCAAACGCATACTGACCTTGCTGCAATTCTCCAACAACTGCGTACTCGATAGCGCCTGGCACCAAAATCGACCGATTCCAGCTTAGACCACAGCGATCAGGGTCGTGTATCTCACGGGCATCAAAGGCTATGTCGTACACTGGAAATTCACCTGTGTTCGTCAGTTCCAAGACTACCGACCACGGCCTGTCCTCTCGATGCATCGCGATTGCAATGTGGGCGGATAATCTAAGTCTCGACTCCCCGCCAGTAGTCGCGTTTACGAGAGCAACTGCTTGATCAGCCAGCGCTGCCGACAGCGCGATCAGGCGCTCCTCGGTTGAATCGGCAGCTCGTTTTCGGTGAAGCTCACGATTCACACGCACGACCTGCCCTGTGAACCAAGCAACTACGAAGAATCCCAAGAAACCGTTCCTCCACTGCGCGATTGTTTCGCTTTTGATACCACTCAAGTACATCAAAACGAGGATGCCCAGTGGCACTGAGAATTCCACTACTAACGCAGCGGCCAATCCCACCGGAGTCTGACGGCCCCACCAGTCCTTTGTTTTTTTGGACACGGCTTTCACTGCTTTAATAAGATTCATCAATCATCCGCTCCTCTTTCCTGAAATTTGGATCAAAACTCATGCCGATTTTGCGAAGGAGAGCCAAGAATATTCCCACCAGCAAAAAAATAAATTTTGTGACTATTTGCCACATGCAATGAGGATATCCAAAAGCAGCCGGTCAGGTGCGACCTCTCTTGGCCGGTAGCGGTCCAATGGATGAAAGACGCGACCGGCGGCTTTCGCTGCAATGGCGACATCTAGTTAAGGCAGCTTTCCTCCATATTCGCGCTGAGAGTCCATCGACGAGCGGCATCACTGGTGACGCTCCACACCGCGAGACCTGCAACACTTTGTGCTCGACCCAAGATCATCAGCAGCAGCGCGTTACTATTGAGCCGCGAACTGGCGATCAAGCGGCGCATGGCGTCGTCGTCAAGACCCGAAGCGCCGGGGTAGTCTTCGGCGTGCGTGTGCCACTCGCCTAGGTACAGCAGCCCCCGTTTGTGTCGTTCTTCGATCGCGCGCTGGGCGGCAGCGGGGTTGGAGCGATAGCGATACCTAGAGCGCTCGTCGCCGGAATATGGGCCGGAAGCCTCGGTCACGCAAATCTGTGCGGCATTGAGCGTGCCGAACAGCTGGCCACCAGCCTCGGTCGCCCAAGGAGTGGACTGACGGTATCGGCTAATGTGTTGCAAGGCAAGTCGGGTAATCGAAAGAGCTTGAGAGGTGTCGGCGAAATGCCCGACGATCGAGTGCTTTGGCATCGGTTTTGCAAACAAACAGATCATGGCCATACAAACTCGCGCATCGTTAATTGGTCGGTGAAGGTCTCTCGCAATATGCCGCCATTGGCTTCTACCACTTTGGGGTCGCCCATCCACACGCGGCGGCACGAGGCTGGAACCTTGTCCAGCAGCGTATCGAGTGCCAACCCGGCCGCCATCCCTACCGTGGGATGCAAATCGATCACGCCATGCGGTTGGAAGCTGTTGCCGCACCCCGCTTCCACAATGAGTGCCCCGGATTCATCTGGCCAATCCGTCATCCGGAAGTTCGGCCGCTCCTCGCCGTCAAACCCCGCCAAGATCGACGCTTGACCGTAGAGCAAGACAGCATGCCCTGCAGCAGCATAGGCCTCAGCCCAGATGCTGAGGTGCGCTGGGGGGCGTGCTTGGCTTCGTCGCCAATGATCCAACGCAGCCTCGCCGTCGAAGTCGATGCCCGCAGAAATAATCAAGTCGGCACTGGCTAGCTGCTCAAGATCCTTAACGCCGAGCCATTCGACGCGGTTGTGAAACGCGTGTTCAAACGTCAGGTGAGGAAATTCACGTCTCAGGTACTCTTTCAGCGCCGAGGCCTTGTTCAGGCCGACGTGGAATATGCCAAGCGGATGCCGAGAAACGTTGGCCGTCGACAGACTGTCAGCATCGACGAAGATTTGTTCGCCCACTCCTGCTTGGGCAAGAAGACGCGCCACTGCCGCACCGATGGCGCCGCAACCGACGATGGCCACCTTGCGGTTCTTGACCAACGCATAGCTCGAAGGGTGATCGCGACCGTGAACCCATGTCCCGTCGACACGTGCAACCTTGCAGCGCTCGACTGGCCGCTTCGCGTATGAGCCGACGATGCGCGCGGCAGGCACCTTCGACATGTGCCGAAACCCCTTCATAACATCACGCCGCTCGGCTCCCCGCAGCACCACCGCGGCAAAGGCGGTGCCGGTCTTGGTGTCGACCTCGAAGAGAAACGGTGATAGAAGCCCAGGCTCCAGACACTCTGTGACGATGTCTTGCGGGAGCAGCTTTGTGATCTCGTCGCCGGTTTCCGGAAACTCGCACGGTGTCCATGGCTGCGAAAGGCGGAAAAGCCAGGTCGGGTAGATCTGCTTGTCACCTGGATTGGCACCGGTGTTGCGTAACCAACGCTTGAGTGCGTCCTTGTCATCGGCGATCACATGACGATTCGACCTGGCATCAAAGAAGTACGCTACTTCGCGCGTCTCCTGCCCCGGGGTGACAAGGCTCCACACCCGTGCTCGGTCAGCACTGCTCGTAGCCCGATGTGACCAGTAGGCCGTGAACTCCCGCTCGAACTCCTCGCGCCGCTTGGGTTCCGGAAAGTTGAGGAGTTCCGCTGCATCGCGAAGGTGCGCCTGCACCCGGTCCGCAATTGGCACGGTGTTCCTGCTGGACCGCAAACACAACAGCCCAGCCTGCTCGACATGCGGCCAGCTGTAGTCGCTGCCCGCAGCGGGCGCGAAGATTCGGGGCTGCGAGTTGGGAAACGCAGCGTCAACGGCAAGCACCAAGTGGTCTACCGCTTTCAGTTCGAGCGAGCCTGCGGGGATGTTCACCCGCCAGCCAGCATCGAAGCCCTTTTGGAGCTTATCCAGCTCGACCGCCGTTAGACGTTGCCATTGGCCCGGGCATTGCTGCTCGAGGCCAACTTCGATCTCACCCGCGGTCAGGGCGCGTTCTATCTCGGTTCTCAGCCGAACCTCCCGCCACCATCGTTGCGCCGGGCGGTCTCGACCGACGTGACTGACATGGCTAAGCCTTTGCTGCCGTCATCTTTGTTGTCCGGCTGCTTGCTGAAGAAGTCGGTGTCGAAAACGTCGTCCCACGTTTCCCGTGCCTTCTTGCGGGTGCAGTCGGACGTGTCCAACGCCTCCAGCGTCTTAAGCGCATCGTTCAAACAGGTACGGAAAAAGGTGACGGCCGCGTCACCCGTTTGCGCCAGTTTGCTCGCGAGCACTGGGTGGTCGATCTCGGTAGATTTCTGTAGCTTCTTGTCGATAGCCTTCCACGTTTCGCGCACCGCCTTGTCATCGCGATCGGCGCTGTCTTGGAAATGGTCGACGACGAGTTTGGTGATGCAGATCCCGCTGGTCGTCTCGTCCTTCCAGCCCGCACGGCGCGCGAACTTCTTGGTCAATTTGGTGACGCGCCGCATCTGGCTGCCGTCCGATTCGCCAGAGTTCAATTCGCCCACTAGGCCGTTGAACCAGCGGGTCACCGCCCGTGCGTCGGAGCGTGTCCACTCATCACCGCTTGCCAGCTCGTAGTGCTCAACCGGATCGCCGTTCTCGACTTTGGTGGTGACGATACGGTACACCGGGATGTCTATGTGATAGCCCGCAGCGTAGACTTGGCGGACGCAGTTGTTCTTGACAGCGGCCTCCTGCTTGAGGCGGCCGTCCCACACCAGTGCATCACACACCCGTTGGCGAGCAGCCTTCGGCGTCAGCGTAACACCCGCGTCATCCTTGAGATCATCAGACGCGAAGTAGGCCCCATCGTCAATGTCGTAGTCGTTGGCATCGTCCTGAACCATGGTACGCATCTGGTACGACCCCTGCGACCGGACCTCCTTGGGTTGGGGCTTCTTGGCTTCGTTGAGGCCGTTCTCCAGGCGCTTGCGCCCCGCGTCTCGGCACGTGCGCATTTCACCTTGTTGTTTGTTCGAGAGAGTGACGTTGTCCCGATGGAAGTTCGTTATTTCGCTGTGGCAATCGATGTCAGCCATTGGTGTTCTGCTCCTGATTGGTTGTCGATGAGAGAGGTCTGGCGGTGGCCAGGGTGGAACGAAATTCATGCATCTCGGTTGCCGCCGAGGCGAACGCGAAATCGACGTCCGAGATCGCCTGGCGGGCCAGTGCGTTGATCACCTTCTTCCGAGCGTCGTCCATGTTGGTCAGGTATGCGCGCAGCTCGTTGGATGGGCACTGTGCCGGGAGTCGATAGGCGAAGCTGCCATCGTGACGCATCTCGGCCATCTTGCTGGAGAGGTAGTCGTATCCGACGGCTTGCGCGTTCATACTTGCCGAGATGGCTTTGAGGCCGAAGCCCCAGCCCCAAGCGGCGCGATGCCGCCACCACTGAATTTCCTCGCCACCTTGGGAAGGCAACGTACCCAGCATGAAGAGGTGGATGGGGCGGTTCTCGCCGCGATCCTTCAGGATTTCGGTCGCCTCCATCATGCCGATCAGACCGGGGTTGTTCGCCCAGAGGCCGCCATCGACATAAGTTGCGGTCGCACCGGAGCCACCTGGCTCCTGAAGTTGCGCCATTGAGCGCAAGATGGGCGCAGCGCTAGTAGCCATGCACACATCGACGAGGGTGCGCTTGTTGTCTCGCCCATTTAGGCGCGTCATGTGCTGGGACTTGAACACAACCGCCGCATGGCGTGCCAGATCGAGCGTTGGCACCGCCAACGCAATCTTGCGATCGTTGTAGACCGATCCGATGGTGCGATCGCCCAACGTATCAGTCAGCGTCTTGCGCAGCGCTCGGTCTCCGCAAATGGTGCCGATGCCAAACGCGCGAACGAGGTTGCCAAGGATGGGCAACGCGCGAATCCACTGCAGCGGGAAGATTTTTTTTCCCGCCTTGGCATAAAGCTCTTGCATCTGCGTCAGTGGCACACCAGCCGCAAGCCCGCAGGCCACTATTCCGCCTGTGCTCGTGCCAACTACGAGGTCGAAGGCCGATCCAACGTCGAGAGGGCCTTGCAGCTTCAGTTTTTCACTGATGCGCTCGGCAAAGGTAGCCAGATAGGCGGTTTGGTAAGCACCGCGCATGCCGCCGCCATCCAAGCACAGAACCCTAAATGGCTTCTTCTCCTCCACGTCAGCTCCATCTGCTTTGTTGTAATTTACGTAGTATGGGGTGCGTTGTAATCAGTTTCAAGAGGCACCGCACACGGGATCGGCTTTTTTTCAAATCCTAGGCGGTCTTCATGGTTTCACCAAAGCGAATTCCTCTTTCGAATCGTGATACCTTGGCATAGGCTACCCGCGTCACGAAGTCCACTCCAAAACCGGAACGACCATGGCCGCTACCGGCACCTTAAGTTGTCACAGGTTTCAGCAGGAGAATCTGCCAATTTTGGTCATCCTGCTTGCAATATCGCTTGACCGACTTTAGATGCAGATGCGCGGCCCAATTGATCACTGATAAATTTCCCCGCCTCGGCCAAGAGTGAGAGGTTGATGCCCGTTTCGATACCCATGGCATGCATCAGGTAGACCACATCTTCCGTTGCGACATTGCCGGACGCCCCCTTGGCATAAGGGCAGCCTCCCAAGCCAGAGACAGAGCTGTCAAACACCCTAAGGCCCATTTCCAAGGATTTCGAGATGTTGGCGATGGCCATCCCGTAAGTGTCGTGAAAATGCCCCGCTAAGCATTCAGCTGGAATTGAACGCAAGCAGGCTTCCAGCATTTGCTCGGTTGAGCGTGGCGTACCCTTACCAATCGTATCCCCCAGCGAAATTTCGTAGCAGCCCATTTCCCGCATTTGCATCGCGACTTCTGCGACCTTATCAGGACTCACTTCGCCTTCATACGGACAACCAAGCACACACGAAACGTACCCTCGTACCTTGATCCCATGCGCGAGGGCGACCTGCATCACCGAACGGAATCGCTCCAGACTTTCACGAATGCTGCAATTGATGTTGCGCTGAGAAAATCCCTCGGATGCCGCACCGAAGACTGCCACCTCTTTCAGCCCCGCGGCCATGGCCGCGTCCAAACCTTGAAGGTTGGGAGTCAATGCGCTGTAGTGAACACCGTTGGCGTGAGGAACGCTTTGCATCACCTCCGCCGCACCAGCCATCTGTGGCACCCATTTGGGAGAAACAAATGAAACCGCTTCGATGTTGCTCACCCCTGCAACAACAAGTCGGCGGATCAATTCGATCCGGGTTCCAACAGTGACGGCTTGCTTTTCATTCTGCAAGCCATCACGAGGGCCGACTTCGACGATTTTTACAAACGTCATCTTTGACTCACTGCCCGCGCATGATCGCAAGTTCCTTCTCGGCCACATCGATACGCACAGTGCCTTTGGTCACCAGAATCTTGGCCAGCTGATCCACCTCATCACCCACAGCACCCGCCATCATGGCAATGTTGTGGGAGTGCAATGACATGTGCCCTTTCTGAATACCTGTGGTCGCAAGTGCCTTCATGGCAGCAAAGTTCTGCGCCAAACCAACAGCAGCAATGATGCGAGCAAGTTCACTGGCCGACGAAACATTGAGAATCTTCAATGCGGCTTTGGCCATAGGGTGCAGCTTGGTTGCACCACCAATCAAACCAACAGCCATGGGAACTTCAATCGAGCCAGCCAAGTCACCCTCTTTAGTAACTTCCCAGCGCGTCAAGCTGGAATAGCGGCCATTGCGCGACGCGTAGGCATGCGCACCTGACTCGACCGCGCGCGTGTCGTTGCCAGTGGCCAGCACCACGGCACTGATGCCATTCATGATCCCTTTGTTGTGAGTGGCCGCCCGATAAGGATCGGCTTCAGCAAAGTGGTACGCCAACACCATGCCATCGCGGACGTCGGTGCCCCCGATGTCTTCAGCACGCCAAACGCAACGTGCACGGGCAAGGCGGTGGTCCGCTAGGTTCGACAAGATACGCAGATAAGTCCGCCCACCCGTCCATTGCGCAATCGAAGGGGCCAGCTTCTCGGCCATGGTGTTCACAGCGTTGGCGCCCATGGCATCCAAGGTATCGACAATGATGTGCGTGATCACCATAGGACCGGACAGGGTGTCAATCACACGCACTTCCAGCTCGCGAAAGCCCCCACCCAGTTTGATCAGCATCGGATCACAAGCATCACAAATAGCTCTGATGTCTTCCTTGCGCTCCAGAATGGCAATCCGTGCGTTGTAAGGGTCAGACGCATTGACCAGTTGAATTTGGGCAATCATGCGAGTCCCGGACATAGAGGTGATGAAGCCCCCGTTGTCATAAGACTGGCGAGCAGCGTTGCAAACAGCTGCGACCACGGAAGATTCTTCCGTGGCCATGGGAATCAGCACATCGCGTCCATCCACCTTCATGTTGGTCGCAATGCCAACGGGGATGGTCATGGTGCCCACAAAGTTCTCGATCATGTGGTTACCGATTTCCTGATCAAGGTTGCCCGAGTTGGCCATCAAGGCACACTCAGCGGCATCCAGACCTGTGATGCTCGCAATCAAGGCGATCCGATCTTCCACAGGTTTCTTATGGAATCCACTGATGCGGCTGGAGTAGTTGGTATGGTTCATGTCAATCTTTCATTCATAAATATCAATGCTTGCCCAGGTACGCTTCACGTACGGCTGGATCGTTGGCGATGTCTTTCGCTGTGCCGGAGGTCACCATCACGCCGTTTTTCAGCACGTAGGCTCTGTCAGAAACTTTCAAAGCCTGGTTGGCCATTTGCTCAACCAGCAAAATCGTTAAGCCCTCGTCGCGAACGCGTCGAATCACTGCAAAGATTTCCTTGACGATCAGAGGCGCTAGACCAAGGGACGGTTCGTCTAGGAGCAATAACTTCGGACGGGACATGAGCGCTCGCGAAATTGCCAGCATCTGTTGCTCACCACCGCTGAGCGTCCCGGCTTGCTGGTTCTTTCTCTCACGCAGTCGTGGGAAAATTTCGTACTGTTTTTCCAGATCTTGAGCTAGCTCTGGATCACGTGCAGATCGCAGGTAAGCGCCCAAAAGCAGGTTGTCCTCTACCGACTGGTCTGCGAAGACCTGCCGGCCTTCAGGCGACTGGGAAATTCCTAGGGCCACCCGTTGGTGCGAGGGCGTCGAAGTGATTTCCTGACCTTGCCACTGGATGGACCCGCTCTTGGTGGCTTCCAGTCCAGAAATAGCTTTCATCAGGGTGCTTTTACCAGCACCGTTACCACCAATGATGGAAACAATTTCCCCTGCATGCACGTCCAGACTAACTCCACGCAATGCTTCGATGGCACCATAGTTCACCATCAGATTCTTGATGTTCAACATTTCAAGCCTCCTCCTCATCGTCGCCAAGGTAGGCCTTGATCACCGCTGGATTGGTTTGAACCATTTTTGGGGCACCTTCTGCTATTTTTTCACCGTGATCGAGAACCACAACGTGGTCAGATACCGCCATCACCAAATCCATGTGATGCTCAATCAGCATCACCGTTATGCCCAAATCGGAAATCTGCTGGATCAGCTTTATCAGCTCTTGGGTCTCTTGTGGGTTCAGACCTGCCGCCGGCTCATCCAGCAAAAGCAGCCTGGGATGCGTCGCCAATGCACGGGCAATTTCCAAGCGCCGCTGCAAGCCATAGGGCAAGCTTCCTGCCGGCGCGTGCGCTCGCGACTCCAGACCGGCAAGGCGAAGGAGTGACATCGCCTCAGAACGTGCAGCAGACTCTTCTGCTCGCGAGCTTGCTGTACGCAACATGCTGGCCGGAATACCAGATTCAAGGTGTGGATGAAGTCCGACCAACACGTTCTCAAGAACCGACATGTGAGCAAACAAACGCAGGTTCTGGAAGGTGCGACCAATCCCCAGTGTGCAAACCTCGCTGGCTACCAGCTTGGTGATGTCTTTTCCGAACAGTTCAACCGTGCCACGGTCAGGTTTGACGATGCCGGAAAGGATGTTCAGTAACGTGGTCTTGCCTGCACCATTGGGGCCAATCAGCGAATGGATGTGTCCTGGACGCAATGTGAGACTCACGTCATTGGTGGGAATCACACCACCATAGGCCTTGAACAAGCCCTTCGCCTCAAGAATGACGGCTTCGGCGTTTCGCTCTACGGAGTACTTGCACTTCCACGCTTCTTCTGGCACATTGATTTCAGGATCGACCGCAATCATTCCAAATCTGCGCATACCTTCTTGCAATGCACCCGCTAGACCTTGTGGCATCGCATACAACGCAAACAGCAAAAGCGCGCCGTATGTGAAGTGTTGCAACTCAGGCCAACGAGCCAAAAATGCGTCCAGCAGCGTCAAGGCAATCGCCCCCAACACGGGTCCCCAGACGGAAGGCCCACCAAACAACACGATCAACAGCAAGAAAATAGACAGCCGGAAATTGATGAAATCCGAATTGATGTACTGGTTTTGCTGCGCCATGAACGCACCGGCCAACCCGCATGTCACCGCACTGATGACAAACGCAAGGACCTTGAAACGATAGACATTGACACCGACGCTCTCTGCGGCGACTTCTGAGGCTTGGACCGCCATCATGGCTCGGCCATATTTGCCGTGCAACAAATTGGTGATTAGATAGTGAGTCAAGAATGCAAACGCCAGGATGAGCCATGCCCATTCACGGGTTCCCAACATCTGGCCGCCAAACGATGGTGGCACAACGCCATAAATACCGGCCTGCCCTCCAAACGGCTCCTGCCATTCGGTCACGATCTTTTCCACCACGATGCCAAAGCCGATGGTCACCATAGCCAGCGATGGCCCTTTGACCCGAAGTGAAGGAAAGGCGATCAACAATCCGAACATGGCCGCAACGACCGCCGAGGCCATCAGTGCAAGCCAGGGATTCCAGCCTGCCTGAGCGGTCAAAAGCGCAGCCGTGTAGGCACCGGCTGCAAACAGGCCTGCATGACCGAGCGATTTTTGACCGCTCCAGCCCACCAGCACATTCAACCCAGCTGCGGCGATGTAATACATACCCGCCGTGAAGATGATCTTCAGATAAAACTCATTGTCCAAAAAGGCCGGCACGATGACCGCCAATACGATGGCCAAAAGAGACAGTAAACGATGGCTTTTCATGCTTAAACCTTCTCCATCGTTTTGCGGCCAAACAGTCCCTCAGGTTTCACCATCAGAACCAGAATGATCAGCAAAAACAAGGTGATCTCACGCATCTCTGCGCGCCACAAACCAATCAAGGCTTCAAGGCAACCCAGCAAAATGCCTCCGGCAATGCATCCACGAGGGCTGGAAAGACCGCCCACAATGGCTGCTGAAAAGGCCTTGAGTGCAATGTTTAATCCCATGAACACGGACGCCGTTGTAATCGGTGCAATCAACAAGCCCGCAAGGCCTGCGAGACCAGATGACAAGACGAATGCCAGTACCACAATCGCCGCCACATTGATGCCCATCAACGCAGCGGCTTGCTGGTTGGTTGCCACCGCGCGCACCGCTTTGCCAATCTTGGTTTTGCGAAGTACATAGTCAAGCCCCGTCATCACCGTGAGCGTGACCACGATGACCAGAATCTCCTGGGGTCGAACCCCTGCGCCTGCGATTCGAATCACGTCATCGCCCAATGGCGAAGGCATGGCGATGGAGCTGCTACCCCAAATAGCCATGGCGGTGTTCTGCAAAATGATGCCGAAGCCGATGGTGCTCATCACCCAGGACATGCCGCCTGAGCCAAAGAACGGACGAATGGCGCTGTAGTAAAGAAGAACGCCGATCAGGCCCACTACAGCTAGGGTCATGACCAGTGCCAGAAAGTAGCGTCCGATGGTCACATCGGACGGTTCCAAAACTGCCGTGTACGGTTTGCCTGCAAGCAGCAGCAGTGACCCCACAGCAGCAAAAGCACCCGCAACCAAGACCTCGCCCTGTCCGAAGTTCAGGGTTTTGGTGGTGGTGTGGGTGATGCTGAATCCCAGCGCTACGAGGGCATAAATCCCCCCGAGCGCCAGTCCGCTTAGCAATGCTTGCAGGAGAACCATTACCGTTACCGTTTCAGATCAGCGGAGGTCAGAGACTTGGTGATGGCGTCCGAATAGTTCGTAACCTTGCCATCTTTCCACTTGCCCAACTGAAAGTCTTCAACACCCAGGCCTTCGTGATCGGTTTTGGAGAAAGGCTTCTTGTAGTTTTTGACGATGCCTTGCACATCCGGCATGCCGCTCTCAAGAACCGCAGCAACTTTGGCACCATCGGTCGTACCCGCTTGCTTGATGGCTGCTGCGACCAGCATCACCGAGTCATAGGATTGTGCCGCCGAGACAAAAGTCACCATGGTCGGATAGCGTTCCCGCACGCGCGCGGCCAGTGCAGCAGAGCGAGCGTTGCTGTCTTCGGCCGTCGAGGTCGCAAAAATCAAATGCTCAGCCAGCTTTTTACCGGCAGTGTTCACCAGCACCGAACTCATGTTGCCCCAAGTACCGATTGCAGTAGGCATGTAGTTGATCTTTTCCATGCTGCGCAGCGTATGAGCATTGCCATCGGCCAGACCATAGATCAGCACCGTGTCGGCACCGGCATCACGAATCTTGGCCAGCTGAGAGGTCATGTCCGTGTCTTTGGGGCCGAACTTCTCGACCGCCACAGGATTGAGGCCATGCATGGCCAAAACTTCCGTCGCGTCTTTCACACCTTGAGTACCAAAGCCGGTTGAGTCAGCTATGAAAGCGATTTTCTTGTTCTTGCTGGACTTGACGGCATAGGCCAGCAGCAGCGCCACCTGTTCACGATCCACCATGGAAACACGGAAGATGAAGTTCTGAGCTTCGTTTTGGTAACGCTTGGTGATGTCGGTCGCCGTGGCCACCGGTACGACCACCGGAACCTTTTTCTGCTGAGAGATGTGCAACCAAGCCAAAGCATTACCGGAGTTGGTCGGGCCAACGACTACCGCAACTTTCTCGCTGTCAATCAGCTCGGTCATGTTCTGAATGGACTTTGGTGGGGTCCCGGTGTCGTCCCGCACCACAGGGATGACCTTCTTGCCAAGCAGACCACCCGCTTTGTTGATGTCTTCAATGGCCAATTCGAAACCGTGGCGCGCAGCCATTCCCAGTTCCGCAGCAGCGGTACCCGACTGGTCGGCATTGAAGCCAAATTTGATGTCTTGGGCAAAAGCAGAGCCTGCAAATGCCACCAACGCAGCTGCCAGCACTGCTGACAAACGGCGTGTCTTCAGGTTGTGAGTCATGGATGTCTCCTTGTTTGAACTCAGTTAAGGTGTAGGAACTGTATGTCCTCTGTACCAGTCAATAAAGGTACAGTTCTCAAGGACAGTTGACTCACCATACCCATCGAAGTGGAAAAGTGTCATAGTTCAATCCGTAACTTTTTCTTCTTACCATGGCCAGCAAAACCACCATCACTCAGAGCTTCGCCGATTCCATTCGTCGGCAAATTCAGGAAGGGGCATATCGGCCAGGCCAGAAGTTGCCCTCACTGCGCGAGTTGTCCGATCTGTACGGCTATTCCAAAAACACGGTCGTTGCTGCCTTCGAACTGCTGGTGGCTGATGGTGTTCTTGAGCCACGTAGAGGGTCAGGTTTCTATGTTGCCGACACGACAAAAGCGCCCCAGCAGCAGGAAGAAAAGAACTCGCTAGATCGTGCGATGAACATCGTTTGGATGATGCGAGAGCAGTTCAAGACCATTCCGGATGCGCATCCGCTCGGAGATGGCTTCCCCCCCATCGAGTGGCTGTCGGACCTGCGTCTGGACAAGTACCACCCAAAAGTGGTGCGCAGTGGCATGGGAACGGTTTTTCGCTATGGCAACCGATTTGGATACATGCCTCTGCGTGAACACCTGGTGCGCAGGCTGGAGTCCTTCGGCATTGGCGCCAAACCCAGTCAAATTTTGCTGACCCAAGGGGCCAACAGCGCCATGGACTTGGTCATCCGTTACTTCGTACCGCCAGGTGCCACAGTGTTGGTGGACGATCCCGGTTACTACCTGCTGTTTGGAAAATTGAAATTAGCGAACGCCAAAATCATTGGCGTGCCTAGGCTGGCAGATGGCCCTGATCTGGAAGCCTTGGAGCAACTGATGGCCGTGCACAAGCCTCGGCTTTTCTTCACTCAGTCTTCGTGCCACAACCCGACAGGCACAGACATCTCACCGGGCAAGGCTTTCCGAATACTCAAGCTTGCGCAAGAACACAACGTCATGATTGTCGAGAACGATGCGTTGGCCGACTTCAAGCCCTTGTCGACCCCTCGATTAGCAGCGCTCGACCAGCTGGAAAGAACCATCTACATCGGCTCATTTTCCAAGTCTTTTTCGGCATCACTTCGGGTGGGTTATATCGCCTGTAGTGACGACCTCACCAGCGAGTTGGCCGACCTGAAAACACTGGTCTCAACCAACTCGTCCGAGTATTGCGAAAGAACTGTTAACGTGATCCTGCGCGAAGGTCACTATGAGCGACACATGGTCAACCTCAGGGAGCACGCAACGAAAGCAACGTCTGTTGCGCGAGATGTGTTAGATCAGCTTGGCGCGAACGTATTGGGAAACAGCCCTCAAACACTGTATTTGTGGGCCAGTCTTCCGGGACATTCTGATACCCATGAACTTGCCCAAAAGCTACAAAAGCAAAACATCCTTCTTGCACCAGGAAGGCTCTTTTGCGTCAACTCTCAAGAGCCATGTGCATGGTCAAGATTCAATACAGGCGCTCTCGCAGACCCCAAAGTATCCAAGGCGCTTCTTCTTGCACTAAAGAAGATAGGTTAGTCAATCGCAATGGGGATCGAGTTAAAGAAATCCCATGCGATGCACATTCATTGGGGTCTTCGCTTCAACTTGAACGCATCCATGTCCATCTCGAACTGCTCGTGCGATAGAAATTTTGAGCCATTGTTTTTGCTTCCGTGATGAGTGCTCAGATATTTTTGCCGTTGGTTCCAAAAGCGAATTGGCTTGGATCTGTCGCTCGCGGATGTCAAGATTTGGTCAACGGCAACAGATGCGTCCTAAGAGAACGTTAGGTATGTTCGATCCAATTATTTTGAACAGTGTGCACAGGCTTGATAGTCAAAGGGCTATCTATTGCACTAATGTCAACTCGTCCTTTTTCTTCATCGTTCACAACAATCCACGTAAACCCATCATCTCCATCATCTTGAAATTCAGGAAGAATCTTGACAATCTGACCTTTGAGAAATTTTTTCGAAGTTGAGTTCATGACATTACTGTACAAGCAAATAAATTTGGCTGGTTTGGGACGTTAATTCAGCATAAGCTGACCGACAGCGATAGGTGTTTGACCCGCAGCGGCAATTCGTCCGCATCCAGCGCGGCGTCTCGGGTTTTGTTCATGGTGTCACGCCTTAGATGTTGTTTTTGTAGTATTCAAGATAATCAGCAGCCTCGCCAAGCTTCCACACATGCGTCCAAATGGCTGACATGCTTGTCCCCCCCTTTTCTTGGATGCCCCATAGGACTACTTGAACATCATCCCCGTCGCCATCCACAACAACAAGTAATGGTGTTGCCCACGTTTTGTCAAAAACAACAAAACTGGCGGCCTCAGCCACTTCATCATTACGCCCACCACTTCGCGTGACGACATGTGGTGTTGTGTTTTCGCTGCTCGTACAAGCAATAGCTGCCACAACTTTTCGAGCTTCAGCAACTTTTTTGCGCAGCAGCGTGTAAGAAGATTCGAATGACTCTTGTTCGTTTTTCATGATCAACCCATTTTTTGCTGCGGCGGATTCAAGTACGAAGTGCAACAAAGATGAACCCGGTAATGGGTGGCGAGTTAAAGAAACCCCATACGATGCACTTTCTTTGGAGACTTCGCTTCAATTTGAACGAATTCGCGTCCATCTCGGATTGCTCTTGCGATAGCAATTTTGAGCAATTGTTTTTGCTTACGCGGCGAGTGCTCAGATAGCTTGACCAACTCGGCGTATTGAAGATCCGGGAGAAGCTCCACACGGCCGTTTAATTTTTGAATTTCATCGTCAAATATCGAAGCAGCAATTTCGATCGCTTGGTCTTGGGTTGGACTTGGAATTTCAATTTCAACAACTCGACTCCTCAACGGCTGGCTTAAGTTCTTTGTTGAGTTCGCCGTAAAACACCAATTGAGATGCTCCAAATCAAGAGGCAATTCAGGAAAGCATACATCTGTAAAGCGACGTGAGGTCTGGCCCTCCAGCAACGCGAGCATCAAATCTAAAACAGAACCGTGTTGGTCCGTTCGCGCTACTTTTTCGACTTCATCAATGCAAAAAAGTGCGTTGGCTGGACGATACTCCAGAGTTTTTGGATCGGTTTCGAGTAGCATCGCCCGAAAAATCAAACCGACATCTGCTGATGAATAGTTGCGCGAAAGTCCGTTTAACACGTGAGAAGCTTGGATTGAGCTAGCATCAAAAATCCTGCCTGCGATATTAAGTGCTTCAGACAATTCATTGAGCATGGCAGACTTACCAATTCCCGGCGCACCAACAAGACAAAAGTTCTGCAACTTAAGAGCTTCCCCAGTAATAATTTGCAGATGAATTTGCGGAACAACAAATTCCAAAAGGAATTCTGAAAAGTTTTTATATTTCACCGCAAGCGCAGTAACTGCTTCAAGATGAGCTTCAGAAGCCTTGACGAGAGGCCGAAAACATTGACTCAGTTTAATCTCTGAAATTTTCTGGGCTAACTGATCATTCAATGATTTAAGTTTTCGAAGATTTGCCCAGTCCGAAATTTTGAAAAGTTCATGCTTAGTTGATCCTGGATCCACCATATCTTCAAGTTTTCGACCTGACTTACGAAGTTCACAGATATCGATTTGAAGCAACTCGCTTGAATTTTGTTCAAGTTGCTCTCGTAATTTTCGCAAAAGCGTGCTTGATCTTGATGCGTTAAAGCTAGCTGGTTCCATCTTTTTACCCCTTCGATGGACTCAATGTATTTTGCAAAGCAATTGCAAACAACCACAAAGAATTCTTGACTGAATCGCAATGAATTCGCAAACATCAACAACTCAGACCCTTCCTTTCTGAAGACCCATTAAGCAGGCCCAACAACAACACACCTAATAGGTGTGTTGTTGTTGGGCCATCGCTGGTCAAGCTTTACATGCAACCACTTGCGATGTCGTCGAACGCAGTTCTGAAAAAATTTTTGGACTAGCCCTTAAAAAAAAATACTCCTGAGCGATTACAGCTAGATGGACCTCTCGCGCCGTGCGTGATGGCCATTAAAAAGGAGTAAGCATGTTAAAAAGCAACCACACATTAGAAGCCGTCAATTGGGGCAGCAGAGCCGACATTGAGATGATCGCCGTTGATGCGGCGCTCTCCGCGTACAAACCCAACCCGCGCTCACCAGCCTTCGCTGTGCAACACATCTACAAGATTGCACGTGAAGAGCTACCGTTCTTGACGCGAGAAGACTTCTTAGCCATGTTTCCGAGCGTCACGGGCGGGTTCTACAAAGGACAGATGTCATGGGATAACTCACGCTCGTGCTGGACTTTGGCAGATGGTCCAACAGTCGATGCAACAAGAATTCAGCAAGACGTGATCCGCTGGTACCTTAACGGTTGGGATTTGAGCCGACATATACGAGACACCAAGTTTTCTTACCCGGAAGATCGAGAGTTCGCACCGTCCGGCGATGGCATTGACCGCCTGTTTTACGCGCTCATGCCACTCGATGATGAGTTAACACGCCGCATATTCGTCGATCAACAGACACAGGAAGTTGGATATTGTGATGTTTACAAGTCGCAGAAAACAGATATGTACGTGGCTGAAATGGGGTTCTTTAATGACCGCAGAACGCATGGTGTAAAGCGAGTAGCCCAAGCCTTCTGGGAACTTGAAGGATTCACTGTGCCAGCAATTCTCAGTCATCACAAGGTCTTGAGCTATCGAGTGCACAGCATTTGTGCGCTACGCGGCGAAGTGAGTTGAGCTAGCCACACAGAAGGCGGTGAGCGACGGTTTGACTGCGCGTCAGCCAGATCGTCGCCTGCACTCCTGTGATGGCGCCCTGCTGGACTGAAAACACAAATGTTGCGAGTGCTTTCTGCATTACGTTAGCGAAGCGTCGAGGCTTGAAAAAAATATTTTCATTTGTAGCCTTAAAAAAAAATGAACAGCAGCGATTACAGATAAATGGACTTCACGCGTTGTGCTCAGAAGCCACATCAAAAAAGGAAAAACAATGAGAACCGTCGATATTTTTAGAGACATTGCAGGAAAAACTGGTGAAGTTCTGGATGCACTTGGCATTGATCAGCGCGCACGTTTTCGACACATTCACTGCCCGATTCCAAGCCACGATGATCACCGGCCCTCGTTTCGTGTAGACATGACTAAAGAACGCTTCTTTTGTTCATGCACACCCAAGGGAGGATCAATGCTCGATCTCGTCATCGCGATGGATCGTGCCGGAGATTTTGTCAATGCAACGCGTTGGTTGCGTCGCAATTTGATGATTCGAATGACGACAGTAAAACCATTTCGCATCGAAGACAACTATGTCGAAGATGCGAAGGACGGAAAGGAAGCATCAAACCGTGATGATATGTTGCGTGTTTTTTCACACTGCGAGGATGTCCCACCATTTCATCCATACCTATTGAAGAAGGGAATTCTTCCTCTGGGTGCGCGCTACGAATCGACATTGAAATCGATCGTACTTCCAATTCACGACGCGGACTACGTGTTTCAAGGGTTGGAATATATCGATTACCTCGGTAATAAGTTTTGTATAGATGGAACAAAAAAAACTGGCAATGGCTTGATGCTTGGCAACCCCAAATTAAGTCCAGTTTTATGCGTAACGGAGGGCTGGGCAACCGGCGTTTCAGTGCATATGGCACTCGGAGGCATCCCCGTTTTAATCACTTTTGGAGCAGGCAACCTCGCCGCTGTAAAAAACTTTACCCGGCCCGGACAAGATGTCTGGTTTTTCGCTGATAAGGATGCCAGCGGTATCAAAGCAGCAAATGATGCGGCTCAAAAACTTGACCCGCCGGGATACGTATTGCTGCCGTCTTTAACAGACTTCAATGAAGATTTTCAAAGCGCGATTGGGCAATCGAACTTCGTAAAAATCAAACAAGCATTCGGACATGTAAGGGGACAAAAATGATGGCTGAAACAAAAACCACAACCTTGATGGACTCATTCTCCAGCAAACGAACGATGCAAAGTTCGGGCGTAACTTCCCGACATTCGAAGAAAAATCTTTCGGCAAATCTAAGTGGGCTTGGTTGGTCAATTGACCTTCACGATACAAGTCGAATTTCACAGAAAAAAGTGGACTTTGCGATATCACCAATCTTTCCCGCTGGTCGTGCTGCACTAGTAACAGGTTTGGGGGCATCATCAAAAACGATGTTAATGAAGATGCTAGGGGTCGCAGTAGCAACGGGTCGAGATGTGTTAGGTATGTCGGTCCCCAAAGCAGGTAAAGTCGTGCTGATTTTGGCGGAAGACACTGAGGAAGACGCGCACAGAAGTCTTGATGCGATTTTCAAGTCAATGAATTTGAGCGAGCACGAAATAACTTTGCTTCACGAAAATTTGCACATCTTCCCCGCGGCTGGCAAAGACTGCGTTCTTGTATCAGGAGACGATGGCAAACCCTCACAACGAATTGAAAATATTCTTAACTTGGTTGCTCAACTCGGGGACGTTCGCTTAATTGGATTTGATCCGGCAATTGCCCTGACAAAAGGACGCGAGTTAGATGAGATCGCGCAACGCGAACTTGCAAACACGGTTGAACGACTTGCGATCAAAACAAAGGCGGCAGTACTAGTCACCAGCCACGCCGCAAAATCTATTCAATATCAGCAAGAGATTGGCTCGCATGCAAGCCGCGGAAGTGGAGCTATCACCGATGCTTTTCGGCTTGAAGTTCTAATGCGAGTCATGACTGCAAAAGAGAGTAAGTCATTTCGAATTCCAGAAAATAATCGGCATCAATATGTTCGACTTCAAGTCACGAAAGCGAACTCACTTCCACCTGCATTGATGCAGCCGAAGTGGCTTGAACGCATAGATGGCGGTGCGTTGACGCTTGCAACCTTGACTCCCGCGGCACCGGCATCCGGTGAACGTGCTCGAAAAGGCCTAGAACTTTTCTTCGAAGCAGATCAAGAGAGCGGCGAACTTGGCAGTGTCAGCCTTTCTTATCCTGCCTGGAAGGCGAAGGCGTTAAACGAGGGGCTGCTGACGGGGCTGACAAGCTCTGCGCGAGACATGGCTGCACGACGGCTATTCACAACGATCAAAGATAGCAAGTGGATCTGTGAAGATGGTGAACACTGGAAAGTCACTAACGAAGGAGAACAAGAAATTCTTGAATAACGAACCAGTAATTTGTGGACCTCTTCATAGGCGAATGTCACTTTGTAAAAACAACAGAGATGCGCTATCTGTTGTCAAACTTTCGAAATCAAGTTCGTATCCACAAGAGAAGTCAAGTGCCCTTCCAGTAGCTTAGGTATTTGCCCACCAGAAATCAGTACGCCCGCCTCCATGTTCTTTTCCATAGCGTACCCAGTGAGGTTTGCGCTGGTAATGAAGCACATACCTCCATCAGCAACAGCGACTTTGGCGTGGACACTGCCGTCGGAAAACGGATCAGTCTTGTCGCGCCAAGCATAAAGTCTTGCGGTCGGAACCAGCGTTCTCATCTTACCTATCGCATCGAAGGTAATGCTGCCACCATGCTCTTGAGACAATTCAAGAAGCATTGAGATGACCACACCGCGGTCATTTGCTGCATTCAGCGCCTTGACGATGGTCGACACGTCATAGGCCACGAAGCTGGTAATGAACAACGACTTTTCTGCGGAGTTGATGACCTGCAATAGCGCTTGCTCTGTTCGACGAGCCGATACAAAAGGCGTAGTTGGGCCAGTCCAAACAAGTTCGGTCGATTGCTCAGAGGTGGCTTTGGAATAAACGTGGCTGGCAGCCAGAAGCATTGATGCTAATTCGTCTGAACCGACTGTGGTGTTTTGCCATGCAACCGCAAGTTGTTCCAACACTGCCCTGGCCGACGGGGTGCCCACCACATCCGGCAATGCCATCGCCGCTCTTTTGACATCGGCACCACGAACGCGAGCGGCGATGGCCTGTACCTTTTCAGGCGAAACCAGAGATACCAAAGCAGCAATAGCATCCAAGAGTTCGTTCATGTCAGAAACCCTTGAAGAAAACAGCGTCAGCACGTTCAAGAGTTGGTACTAGCAGCGATCGATCCAGATAGCGATTGCCCTGCTCGCAAGAAGTCTCCGCCACGAGAGAGCACGCATGGCAAGCAGCCCCATGCAAAGAGCGATCTTTCTCGGGATCGTGTTCTGAGCAGAGTGGATCTGATGAACAGATCTTCGAACGATTCAGTGCTTGCTCCAGCAGGCGACCGAGGTTTTCCGGTTTCCCAAGATCAACAAGACCACCCAGCGTGCCGTCTGAATCTGCAGCTGCTGTGTAGATAAGAATGCCCGCCTGAGGGCTATCGCCGGATGTGTCAGCGTAGATGCGCTCTCGAATGCTCGCGGCGTTATATCCGCACTCCAACGCTAGCTCGCGAATCAACAAATGAGATAACGTGTGCAGCATTGCATAGCGAATGCCGGGGTAGCCTTCGTTCGGGTCAAGATGGCGTGAGTTGCGCCATCCCTTATGACCACCGCGGAGCATCTGGTCGACCTTCTTCACGCCATCCAAAGCCTCCCATTTAACGAGCGCAGCTTCATCAAACTGAACGAAGATCCCTTCGCCATGAACCTGACTGGCTGGCACCCAGTCCGGTTTGTTGCGTGACAGTCCTGCCATTTGAGGTCGCTCATTCGGGTCGCCAGACTCTTCTGGTGCTTCGACACGAGTAAAGCCCAGCAGAGCATTCACTTCACGTAAGCGTTCAAGGAGCAATACTCGACTGATATGGCCTTCGAAACCCAGAGGTGTGCCGACCTTTTTGCTCATAAAGTGCGGGTAGTCTGTGGGCGGGTTGGCCTCCGTTAGCACCTCCCACTCGGGCGCCTTGATGTCAGCCTCACCGACTGCTTCCTGTCCACCGCCCTTGCGATGGGACTCAATAGCTGACCAGATAGACTCCGCCGGATACTTATCTATTCCTGGCAACGCCCCTGTCTTTTTCAAGGTTTTCACTGTCACCGACACCTCGGCTTCAGAATCCATATCTTCGAAAAACTCCCAGCCATCCTGAATCAATTGACTAAGCGGATCTTTTGTCTGAGGAATCGCCAACGCAGAGAGCGTTATCGGAAACCAGCTATTTGTGGCGCCCAATAGAACTGCACGCGCTTCCTCGTCGCATTCGTTGTCGAAGTGATCCAGATGCGGATGACGTCCTCGGCAACTCGGCAGATTCTCTTTTCCGGCTTTTCCAAAGGCGTGCGCCATGCTTCTCGATGCGCCACAGGCATCACACTTCACCCATAGGTTTTCCGTTTGCAGCGACGCACCGCTTTCGAAGAAGCGCAGCGTGCCCTTGCACGAACTGTTGCCACCATGTACGAAGTAGTGCCAAGGGAAGTCATCAAGGTGGCCATCACGGCAAGCCAGCAAAAAACGAGCGGGAACGGCATCAGCATCTTTTGCGGGTTGGTCACCTTTGGAGCCACGGCAGCCTTTGTGAACGAAGCGGGTTCGCTCCGGTCTGAAACGGTTTTCCTTGATCTCGAAGAGGCCCGCATCAAAGGGCGACAGCAGGCCGCATTTCACGCAGCGCATCCAGCGCGGAAATGGCCGAACGGGAACGCCGATATTGGCCTCTGCCGACCAGACATCGACGAGTTCACTCTTCTGGAAAGGCGGCATCCGCAGGTTCTCGACTTGCGCCCCCAATACCTTTCGAACGGCAGCGAGCAGACGCGCCTCTTGAATCGGTTGGCAGCGATCTTTTTCCCATCGATCGATGCCGAGCGTCACGACGGAAAGGCTGGGCAGATCAATCAGCGCCCCGGGGCCATAAGTCCACAGCAATTGGCTGGGACGTACTTCGCCGACTGGCGTTTTGTTGTTGATGATCATGTTCAATCCTCATCCTTTGTTGCGGGACGAGGCTTCCAATCGTGATCGTCCGTGATATGGCTCGTATTCATGATTAGGCGCACGCCGGGTTCGACCTCACGCATCGACATCGGTACGGTCCAGTTGTCCCAGGCTTGAAGTCCCGGCGACTTGATCAATGCAACGGTCTTGTCTTTATCGGGGCCGCGTTTTTCGTAGGCCAAGATACGTCCGCCCCTACTGACTTCTTTCGCCCATTCGTCTGCGCGTTCTTTCAGCTCAGTTTCGGCCAATTGCTTGCGCGAGTTGTCTTCGGCAACATTGCCTGCACGAGTCGCCAATATCTTGATGGCATCCGTCATCTCGGCTTGGTTGGACACGCTCAATTGGCCCGCGCCTTCGTTCGGGCTGAACTCATCGTTCTCAAGGCGCATCAAACTCAGCATCGCGCCTGTCAAGCCACGGTCCATCGCCCGCGGCGAGAACGGTGTTACCGATTGCGCCTCGACGTGTTTATAGAACGTGGCGTGGTAATGCTCGAAGGTTTCGTAGTGCGACAAGTCGCGTGGTCGTGCCCACGTCAGCACAGTACAGACCAAGCCGGGGAAGGAACGCCCCACACGACTGGTCGCCTGAATGTATTCGGCAGTTCCTTTGGGTTGCCCATTTACGGCCATCAAGCCAAGTCGGTTCACGTCAACACCCACTGACAGCATGTTGGTCGCCAGCACCACATCAATGGCGCGCGTGTCGCCCTCTTGCCAGCGAGTCACGTATTTGCCGATTGCAGTATCGAACTCAGACTTGAACTTGACCTCCAGGTTGTCGAGGTACTTAGGGATATCCTGACTTGATACCCGAGACGTCAGCTCGCGAATGTTGCTGATGCTGCGTTGTGCCAGTGCGGGCCGTTCCACCATGCTCATCTGCACGCGGTAGGAACGCGTTTGCACATCGTCCTCGGCCAAGCGCTTCATTCCACCCAACTCGCGCAAGGAATTGAAGTAACCGACCATGGTCATGTACGGGTCAGCGGGTTCCCCAAAGTGGTCGAACAGTTCCTGCGCTGCCGTCAAGAACGCGGTGTAGACGCGAATCAACATGGCGGGGCGTGAACTGCCGGGTGAACACACACCGAGGTAACGTCGTCCCGGCTTGTCATCGATTGGTCGTTGGACAGAGAAAAAGTTGTCCTCAACATCCAAACCATGCGGTGGGAAAACCGAAACACGGCGCATAAACACGTTGTTCACTTGCTCCTTGGCTTTGCGCACCGTTGCCGTGGAGGCAATGATCTTCGGCTTGACTGTCTTACCGTTGAGCGTCCAACCGCACAGCTCATCCACGGCGGTCTCATACAAACCCACCATGGTTCCCAGCGGCCCACTGATCAGGTGGAACTCATCCTGAATTATCAAGTCAGGCGGGCGAATCGGGTTGATGGTCTTTACCCTTGATGAAGGAAAGCCCTTCCCCGCTTGGTGATTGCCATTGCAATCGGCACCTTGCCAAAGCAGGCCGTGACGCTCGCATTCCTGTCCCACGCGACCAAACAGTGTGCGCACCTGCCCACGCCACGCCATCATGGCGAACTTGTCCACGGTGGCGATCATCATCGTCGGTGGACGGTGGTAGATCTCTTCGTCAACGACCAGCACAGGAAGACCTGGGTGCGGTTGCTTGCTCGACTTGCCTTTGGAAAAATCGCAACGACCTTTCTTGTCGCCGCAGTACACGAAGGTTCGGCCTGAGCCTTTGTCGACCTCCACATCCCGTCCGGGAGCCACTTCCGAGCCACACCAAGGGCAACTGGTGAGCTGCGCAGGGGATGCTGCCCCAGCGTTGTACTTGCCGGGGTTGCGCACATCTTCAATGGCCCGGTGGCTATCCTCAGTCGTACCCGGTGTAACTTTATTGCCCACCCAAAGACCAATGGTGAAAGGTTCGGTGCCAAGAGATTTGTCGCCCTTGTCCAAAGCCTCACGTCGCAGCACTTCCATGGCACAAATCAATGCCGTGGCGCGCTGAAACTGCTGCAGCGTCAGTAAGCGGAGCGTGTAACGCATGATCACGGCCAAGCCGCGCGAGCTATCAAACCCGCCCAGATTGCCCTGCATGCGCCGGATAGCCATGGTGAAAGCTGCCACGCCCAAATACGCTTCGGTTTTACCGCCGCCAGTGGGGAACCACAGCAGATCGGCATAGGCCTCGACAGGCTCAACGCGATCTGGGTGCCCAGGGTCTGCTAGCGACGGAATCGAGAGCAGCAGAAACGCCAACTGGAATGGACGCCAACTTCGGTTCTTCAATACATCGAATTTATCAATGGTGACATCCTCACCACGGCGCATGGCTAGGGCATATTGGCTGCGCACGCGTTGCGAGGCCATCGCACGGTTAGCGAAGCGAAAGGCAGCCAACGCTTTCTCATTGCCTTTCAGCGTATCGATACCCTGCTGCAGGCGTGAGTGGATCTCCTCGCAACGATCCATCGCTTGTTGCGACTGGGTTTCGTACTCTGTCACTTCAGCCCCAACCCGAGCGCGTTGCTCATCAATCCATGCGGCGTAGTCCTTGGTCAGCATGCTCAGGGCATCGATCAGCGGGTCGATGTCCAAAGTCGCCAGACGCTGCATATCGAGCAGACCGCTGTTGACCATCTCGCGCATCGCTGGGCGATCGCTTGGATCAAGCCCGGGGGTCTCAGTCACCTGCACCTCGTACTGAGGCATCACCGTGGTGCGCACTTCTGTGGCCAACGTCACGTCCTCTGCCGTTTCGGCATGGACGGCAACGCCATGGCCCACGGCGAACTCAACGCGGTTGCGGTAGATCATCTCCAGCGCTTCGCGTTCGGGGTCCATACCGTCTGCGTCCAGCACCGGCCTGCGTCGGAAGATGGCACGCTTGTCGGCATCTTTTTCTGAACGAACGATCAGCTCGGGCTGAAAAACCCACGCCGTGTCGCGGTTGGTATCCGGCTCTTCTTGTGCATTCACCAGGAACAAGGTAACCAGTCGATCGCCATTGGCATTCTTAGCTCGAATGGAACCCTGCACGCGCACCTCAGGGAACTCGTTGTCAGGGGCCTGATGCGGAATCACGCCTTCGGTCAGCGGCAGCACGATCTTGCCGCCACACGGAATACGCTGCCACACCTTGGCCTTCTGTCCGTTGGACTTGAGCAGTTCATGCTCATCATTCGGTAAACGCTCGTACCGGCCCCAACGGGCTTCGATCTCTATCCGGTCAGCATCACCATCCACGCAGAAGGTCATGCCCAGACTACTGGGCACCAAAGACTGATTGCTTGCGGCATCAATCTCGTCCGCCGAATCCGACTCTGGCTCCACCCGACCAGTGGCCGTTCCAAACTCGGCGCCAGGTTCGTGTCGTCCGGGTGCCTTGGTCTCGGTGGGTTCTTCAGCGTCGTCATTGGCCAGTGGCCCGTCCAACCCCTCTATGCCGCCCTGTGCGGCCTCACGTGGGGCCAGTTTGCCAACCAGGTAGCGATCCCGCACACCCATGTCCACGATACGTTCACGGGGGCCGCCAGCTGGGCCGAGCAAGTCGTCCATCACGGCCAGTTGCAGCAGCTCGCGGATATAGGCCTGATCTGTAATCGTCGGTACGTCAGCGATGGTCTTGTGCAATGCCTTGGAAAGCGACTCCAGAAAGTCCGTCCATTGAACACGGCCAATACTGCCGGCGGATGGCCGAGTGAGCGAGGTAAGGCCAATCGATGCGACCGGATCAACCAACAACATGCGGTCGAAGTAGATCGTGGTGGTTTCCAGATCAGAACGAACCCGCAGCGCCCGTCCGACCCGCGTGATGTGACCTGCGGTGTTCAGATTCAACACCCAATCGTCTTCAGCAATGGCTTGATACAGCGACCGCTCACCTTTCAGCCGCAACGTATAGGGCGCAAGCGTGAGATCGACAGCAAGGCCATGATCGATGGCAATCCATGCATTCGGATTTTTATTCTGTATCAAGTCCATCATCACTCCACCCAAAATTTTTCATTTATGCCGTGACGGTATTCGTACTCACAGCATGCAAATAACTTCTTGTCGACAAATAGTCTGAGACGCCATCCAATACGGCTTTGATGAATATTTTTATTTCATCGAAGATCGCAACAAGCTCATCTACAGAAGTTTCCTGGCCGCAATCCTCAAATGAAATACCGCCATGGGCCAATTCATTTCTTTTCGTCTTGACGTTGAGAAGCCTGACGCCATCGCGCGAAGCAGCTTTATCATGAGCGGCAAGTTGGAACCCGTACTCTTTTGCCTTGTCTTTGATCAAGCGGCCATCCAGATTGCCGGAAAACAAGTCCTTTTTATCAAACCCAAGCCAGATCAGCGCACTGGATATCGGGATGGCCGAGTCAAGCAATTCCGAAGGCGTTTCTGAAGACACCGCTTTGCGAAGACCCTTGATGGCAATTTTTCTTACATCCTCTTTGAGTTCATCAAAGCCGACCTGCTCATCCGCGATGTGTTGATGTATGGCGTCTATCGCATTTGTCATCGTTGCCTCCACCAAGTTGTACAGCATCAAATAGGCGGAAGCTCTCAACGTCTTCTCAAGGTCTCTGCCGACAATATAAGTGTTCGAGCTTGCGGCATCCAAAGGTTCGCCGCCGCACAACCTTGAATCTCGGTTGTCTCTCATGAACTGCAGCATTTCAAAGAAACGCTCTATCTCACGGCAACGAGAGTTGTATGTTTCCTCTGCGCCAACCATTGCTAGGATTGATGTGGTCATACCGTTGGCTCGACCCCATTGGCCCATTCGATGTCTCGGCCAAGCAAGCTATCTCTAACGAAATGGATTCTGTTGATCACCCGAGGGCGTGAATTGCTTGCATCCGATCGGGTCAAAAAGCGGAACATTTCGCTTTCGAGCCAATCCATGTTAGCGGGGTGAATGTTCGGTTCTTCAGCGAGGGCAAGTGCAACGCCAATGGCGATCGCCTCAAACCTTATACGAGGCACCGATGAATTATTCGTATTCTTGCGAAAGTGATATGGGAAATGCTGGCGAACAAAAGAAAGCATCCCCATGAAGCTGCTATCGAAAGCGGCGCTATCAAATCCATTTAGATTTTTGTCATCAAGGTAGCTGTCCAGAAACTCATCTACGCGGCGTTCGAAGTTCTCATATTGATCTCGGTAGGCGAAGAAACGCAGCACGAGTTCTGGATACTCCCGGCGCTTCACTCGGGCATCGCTAATCGGGCACAGATCTTTGAATTCTTGATTCTCGGACAATCCACGGATAAACGTGAGGAACGGGCCATCGCGAGACCCCATCCGTTTTTCCATATCTTCTAGCTTTGTGCCACCACTATTCAATCGATCAAAAAGTTGTCGTCTTGCTTCTTCGTCAACCTCAATGAGTTCTATCGTTCGGAGGGTCTTGCGCCCGAAACGAAGTTGTCTCGGCAAAGGAAGGTCTTTGAAACGAAAGCCGATCAGCTTATCCAAGACTTCAAGCCGTCCAAGCTTCAAATCATTACTCATAAATCTAACTAGGGTTCTAATTCTTTGAGAGCCGTCGACAACCTCAAGTCGACCTGCATCTTCCCCTGAGGTTATGTCTGCGACGTACAAATAAGGAATCGGCAAATTTAACAATATCGACTCGATGAATCGAGATTGCTGAGCATCACTCCACACCAGCTCGCGCTGATAGTCGGGGATAAATATCTCAGCCTTATCGCCTTCAATCTTCTCAGTAAATTTTTTAACGATGACTTCTACGGGATACTCGCGAATGTCAAAGTCGGTCTCTTTTTGGCGAAGGGAAATTTGTGCCTCTGCCGCATCTTTTTGATCATCAGTAAATGCATCAATGAGGTTCATTTGTTCATTTTGTTCCATGTGATTCCTTGCAAGTTGAATTGGCCAGACGCTCAAGCAACGAGGCAACGACTGCCCCGGCAGCTGCACAATTCGCAATCAGCGTTTGTCCCTGATGTAGTGAAGGGTTTGAACTGTCAATGCCAGCAAGTTTCATCGCTTCCGCCAACTCGCTCCCCGGCAAATGTGCGTCGGCAAGGCGAAGCTGATATGTCCCCACCAGTAGCGTAAGCGCATGTCGTGCTTCCTCTGGTGCAACAGAAACGGCAAACGAGCCAGCGCCAAAGAACTCATCCTTGAACCCAAGATGGCCACGCTTTCCCAACTCGCAGATTGGCTGAACTGCTCTCAGCGGTATCCAAGCAGATGAAGAAAATTTTCGACGGCGGATTTCAGCCATCTCGAACCAAGCTTGGGGCATCATTGCGCTGCCCCCTCAATGTCTATTGCTCGGTATCGCGCACCGCGTTTTTCGCCTTGCCTCTCAACTTGTCCACTAGCGATTAGGGCGTCAATAACGGACTTCCATTTTCCATCGCTGATATTTATGGCCCCCTGAATGTCGGATTTGGCGACCCAGCCACCATTCAACTTCAGGAATGCCAAAACTCCAGCGACAGACACACTTATTTCGGGAGGCGATGAAGGAGATGCGTCGAAATCTAACTCAGGCTGCGCGGAATCGGCGCTGGTAACACGGCGCCTTCGGGGGAGGGAGTTTCCCACTTCATTCCGATCAAATCCCAGAGCTACTTCCTCCTTGTAACGCTCATGATTCAGTTTCAAAAGTCGGAGCATTAACTCTTGGCGCGAAGACTCGCAAATGCAATAACGGACTCTGCTACCTTCGGGGAGGTAACTTACTTCATAAAAATCATGTTTTAGTTCAAGATCAATCCATTTGTATGATCTGAGAACCTGTAAATCCATCTCCGCCTGCAGTGATCTTAGTTCCGTAGCCTCATCGGATTCATCTATTCTGTCATGAACTTTATTGAATAAATCCGTGATACCAATTCCACAATCGCCCATAATTCTAGATTGAGCCTCATAGAAATTACGGCCGGCTTTCTCAACGGCTTCATCTATTTCCACTGGGAACGGATAGGTTTCAAAAATACTGCTTCTAATGTACCGCATAGTATTTCCGAGTCTCGAACAATAGTAATTCGCCCACTCAACATGCAAATTTGACTGCAAAATTGCAAATTCACCATATGATTCAAATGAAAATACATTGTGAGGCGCTGCAAAAACCCAATTTGGATCTGCAAAACCAAATGCAACGTATTTGCTTGTAAATGGATGAAACAGCACTCGAGCTGGGTTTAAATCTCTAATCACATGTAGAAGCGCGGGAGAGATATTTCTATATCGCCACCAGTTCTTGGCTGTGGCCCTGTTAATAGGAAGTGTTTGGGGAAGCTTCATTCTTTGCGGCTTCACCTTTTCTTCAACAATTTTTAAGCAAAGCGGAAAATCTACTGCCGCAAATTCTGAGTCACATTTAAGCTCCTCATGGTTTAATGGCCAATCCCTAAAATTGATGACTAGGCAGCCGGGCGATCTTTCTGGACTCGACAAAAAGTCCTCGCCTCTTAAGTAGCCAGATATCACTGAACTATTTTTACTATCAATCAAAATAAGTTCACTAGCTTTTTCTGGCGTCAAAACAAAACCTTGTCCCTCAATCTGCGCACCGGTAAATGATTTATTCTTATTTTTATTTAGCTTGAAAGGTACACCCGAAAACTCATCCCCCTTTGATAAATATGCGGAAATGTTGTCCAAGTACTCGCCATTTAGATATGCCAAATTTCGATATTCACCTTTGTGCAGGCATATTATTGAAACAACCACATTGGCTTTACCTGGCCAAATCTGATTACTCACTGCATATATGATTGCAAGTCCATTTTGCAACAAAAAACTCAGGCTAGCTGTTCTTGTATCACCTTGCGCAATTGAGCTTGTTGCAATAATTCCGATACAACCATTTCCAGATATAAGCGAATCTGCTCTGCATAAAAAATATGCACACAGATCAATTTGACCTCTTTCCCCCCTCCGGCCTTCAGTTACTTCTTCAATCAAGTATTCTCGGTACTTGACACCGAGAGTTGTAGCAATTTTCGCGCCTCCCATAAAAGGTGGATTTCCCACAAAAGCGTCAAATCCAAGCCTTCCGTTAAACACTTCAGGAAATTCGAGAGGCCAATGAAATGGTGTGCGACGTTTTCTATCCGGTGGCAAATCCATGGACAAGGTGGATTTCGCCCGATTGACGATGGCTTCGAATGCATCCCCGGCACCATCGATGGCTTTTCCTGCCAGAATTGCCAAGGACGCAATCGTGTTCTCAATGGCAAGAGCGTTACCACCCGACGCGAACACCTCCCCAATGAATGCATCGGCAATGCACTCTGGTACTTCGAGGTTTTGACGTGCATCCGCATCCAATCGCGCCATAGCCTCAATATCATGGATGTCGCGTATAGGCATGTTGCGCAGTCGCTGGCGAAACTCAATCGCTTCGTGAACCGCTTTTTCGATATTCTTACCAAACAGTCGCTGCTGTCCTTTGCCTCCGGGTGTCATGCTCAGTTCTGTGAGCTGATCCAGCCGGCGAATGCCCAACAAACTGTCGCCATAGCGCAAGTTGTGATCAAGGAATCCAAAGGGGCGTCCCTTGGCCAGCGTCACCAGCCAGATCGAGAGCTTGGCAAGTTCGACCGCTAGCGGGTTCAAGTCGACGCCGTACAGACAGCGCTCGGCAATGAGTCGGCGCGCGATCACCGTTCGGGCTTCGCTATCGCGGGGCAGAGGTTCCTTGGCTGCTCCTGCCTCCAGAACCTCACCATCCACGCTCACGGTTTTGCCCGTTGTCTCGACTTGTGACCAAGCCTCAACGAGGCGATCCGACAGCCAGCGGCATGCTTGCACCAGGAAGGCCCCCGAACCCATAGCGGGGTCGCAGATTTTGAGGTCGAGCAGTTCGGCGGGGGATTTCAGTTCCCATTGATCGCGTGGCGCTCCCTCTGCTGGACCGACATAGGCCACTGGCGTGAGGGTTTCGGCAACGATCGCTTCGGTCAGGGACTTAGGCGTGTAGTGGGTGCCGGTTTCGCGCCGGTCGGAACCGGTGGTGACGATGAAGGCCCCGGCGGGATAAATCAGCGGATAGCCCCATGGATCAGTGCGCAGCAGATGGGCATAGGGTTTGATGCGATCACGGAGCTTGGTTTCTCCTTGGCAAGCGGTCAGCAGGCGGTCATTCAGGGTGTCATCGACGGCTTTGGCCAGATCATTGCGCACTCGGCTGGCGGAACTGCCGGAGCGTTCTTGCAGCAACTCGGTCAGTCGCGCAACACCATCCAACCGTGCCGAATCCAGCTCGGCCAGCTTGACCCATGGTGTTTTGGCGCTCTTGGTGGCATCCAGTTCCAGCGTGACTTCATCGGTGCGTTTGACGGTGCGTTCGAGCAGACCCTCGTACACGTAGCCGATCTGTTCGACATCCAGCGCACGGTAAGACAGCGTGCGCCCTTGAAATTGCTGAATAGCTTCCAGCAACAGCAGCACAGTGCGGTTATCGATGGGCAGGGGCTTGGCTGCATCGCTGCGCCAATTGGAGCCTTTAGCTCGCCCCTCAAGAAAGGGGAAACGGTCGGGATCGAAGAGTGATCCACCCAAAGCCGGTAGGCGCAGGTTTTCGTGATCAATGCCGCCGAACACGGCACGGAAGATTGCCAGTAGCCGGGACCAAGCATCCCAGCGGCGCTCCAGAATTTCCTCAGACTCTTTGCGTAGCTGCATGCGCAAGGTCGAAAGCGCGTAGTTGGCTTCGTATCGCTCGTCGCCCATCAGCAGCAGGCCACGCTCTTCGGCTGATAGCAGGAACACCAATCGCATCATCACCGTCAATGCAGCTTCATACAACTCGGGTTCTTTGACGTCGTGCAGAAGCTCTCGATTGCGGTCCTGGTCGGCTTTGTCGAGAGTTTGAATTAACACCTCTACGGCGCGGCGTACTTGCTCGCCAAGAGCGTCGGTGACTTCGTCCTGGAACTTCAGGGATCGATCGAACAAGGCGGGCAATTGTTCTGTTTCGTCGACAAAGAAGCGACGAATGCCCAGCAGGTGCACGAAGGCTTGCAAGGTGATTGGCTCTTGGCTCCAAATGCGGGCATACCAACTGGCAAAGGTGGTAACTGCACCCACTGGTGCATCCACCAGCATCCAGCGCTCACCGTTGGTCACCAATCCAAGCCGACAACCCAGCGAACGGCACAACGCAACCATACGATCGGCAGGTGTGGCGGCCCAGCCGTCTTGCTTCAGCGTGGCATCAAGATCAACATTCTGCGCATAGGTTTGGATCAACAACAGTGGCTTGTTAACGCGTTGCTCATCTACTACCGCCAAATCGGGCGACAGCGTTACGCCGTGTTCTGGCAGGCTGGCTTTGAGGTTGGCTGCACACCAGTCGGCGCGTTTGAGTATGTCGCCTTTGCCGTCTTCATCAATCTCAAGGCCACGCGACAGCACTTCGTCAATCCACGCGTCGTGCAACTCAGCGAACTGCGCGTCATCCAACTCCAGCGCTTCGCGCCATTCCTCGTAGGCTTGGCGCAGACGTTTGCGCTTGGTGGCATCCAGTTCTTCCAGACCTTGCGGAAAGGCTTCTTTCAGAACAGGAACGGCAAGAAAAGGGCCGGATATCTCGATCAGCGACAGCCAATCGTGGTGGGTGTTGTCGTAACTCATGCAGCACCGCCGTGAGCAGCTGATTCAGGGACTAGAAAAATGACGGCGACCGGGAAGGTGCGATCGTTGAGTTTGGCGTAACGGGTTTCGATGGCCTCGGCCTCCTGCTGACGCTCGGTTGGAATGCGTGCAAGACGTGCCTCCAGTGCCGTGGTATCGCGTCTGAGCTGTGTTCGTTCATCTTCCGAGAAGAGTGAAAACTGGGTCGGTTGCTGATCTTTTTTCAGCTCAAGCTGGATGGCTTTTTCAAGCTCATCAAGCACTGTGCCAATGTCGGCCACTTCCTGTTGCTTGCGAGATTGCAGTGTGTTGGTCAGGAACTTGAGCCGGTCTTTGGAACGGGCATCGACTGCCTGCAGGATGGCGCTTTGTGCACGATCGAAACGTACACGGATGGCTTCGAACAAAGAGTCAGCGGCGGTTATCGGCTTGGCCTGATCCAGCCATTGCTGGACTTTGGTGACGCCCTCCTCTCGGCGGAACAATTTGTCGCCCAGGTAGCCGCCTGCAACTGTGAGTTCTTCGTGAAGTCGATGATGGTGACCACCCGTGACGACCAGTCGCGAGATGACAACGACAGCTGGCCCCTCGATCAGTGCGTCTGGCACCGAACGCATGGTGACGCGATGCAACTTCTTCACATCGTCTTGCGCCCAGACCTCAGCGCGAAGCAAACGCAGGCACATTTGCACCAGCCGGTGATTCAGGTGGACCAGCACCACGTCGTCACGTCCGGTGGCGACAGCGTGATCGAAAGTAATTGGTCGGATTTGCAATGTGTGGGGGTGGCGCAGCCCTTCAAGGCAGCGCGCCCAGGAACCCGATAGCGCTGGCATCTTGAATACCGTTCCTGCTGGAGCATCCGCCAAGGCAAATGGCTCAAGCGGAGGACGGCCTGCCAACACAAGACCCGTCTTGACTGCCATGAGGATGTGCTCTGGCGTGAGGTGAAAATCATGCTGCGTAGCAAGGAGCCGTTCGTGCAGCTTGGCGACGCGGTCTTTTAGATCGCGCTCGGCACGCACAAAGCGTCTGGCCTTAGCGCTTTTAGCTTCAGCGAGACGAGTGTCGAGGTCTTTGAGCGAGCCTTCGATCAGTCCCGACATTTGCGGCGCGATAACAGGGTTGACGCTGCCCATGTCCGCTCGCATGGATTCGAGTTTACGCAGTGCTCGGATGATGTCGTCACCGTGTCCACCAATGGTTACTTTGCCCTGCTCCCCGCCATCGACTGGGTGCCAGATCAAAACTTCCTTCTGGCGCTGACCATGCCGGTCAATACGGCCATTACGCTGCTCCATCACATTGGGGTTGTATGGGATCTCCAAATGGATGAGGCAATTACAGTGGTTCTGCAAGTCAATGCCTTCGGACGCAGCATCGGTGGCCAGCAGTATGCGCACCGCGGAGTCCTTGGGCGATGTTTGGAAAGCAGCTTTGACCTTCTCGCGCTCATCCTGCGGCATGCCACCATGAAGGATGGCGAGTCGATCGCCACCAAAACCATGGCTGGCGAGAATTTCGTGCATCCACTGGTGGGTGGTGCGGTATTCGGTGAACAAGATGACTCGGCGATCATTCCACAGACCATCAGTCTTGAGGTTGGAAGCGAGCCAGTCGAGGACCGCCTTGGCTTTCGCATCGACTTGGTTCTTGGCAGTCTGTGCCCACGACCGCAGTTCGTTCAACATTTGTTGCTGCTCTGCTGTCAGCGGTTGTGCGCGGCGTGAGGCTTCTTCAACAGCCTCGGACTGAGCGTTTTCCACCTCTTGGTCGTTGGCATAGTCTTCTTCAACCCGCAAGATGGCTTTGCGCAAAATGCGATCGGCCATTGCATTTTTATCTTTGCGTTGGCTGCCATTGGCCAGACTGGCAACGTGCTTCTCAAGGGTTGATGCGAAAGCGGCAGGAGAAGAAAAGAGGCGCTTTTTGAGCAACTGGTTGACGAACGCCGTGCCAAACCCATTTCCGACTTTTTCGGCGTCCTGCTCGCGGCTCGCGCAGTAGTCATTAAGCTGTTGGTGAATTGCGCGCTCTTGTGGTGAGTACGATGCCGGAAGCGCTTGCAGCTTACGTTGCGCATAAAGCGGCTTGCCTTCGGCATCGACCAAGTCACTTTTGAGGCGACGAATCATCACCTGACTCAACTGCTTTTCATCAGGCAGGATGTTTCGAGCGAAACGCTGATCGTCCAATAACTCCAGCAGTGATGTGAAAGATTCGGTGTAGCCGTTATGAGGGGTGGCCGTCAGAAACAGGCGATGCTGAAAGTGCGGACTGATGGAGCGAATGAAGCGTGTGCGCTGGCTCTCCAACGCGTAGTTGGCCCCGGCAGCTGGTGCAATATTGTGTGCTTCGTCGACGACTAGCATGTCGAATTTACGGGGAAAGCTGGCGTGTGCGGGCAAGACGTCGCGCATGGCACGAAGCCCTTCTCCACTTTTAACCCAGTCCATGGACGCGATCAGGCGCGGATGCGAAGTCCAGGGGTTGGCGTGGATGCCGCGATCACGGCGCAACTGCTTGATGTAGGCAGTGTCAACAATTCTGAAATCAAGGCCAAACTTTTCCAGCATCTCCACACGCCACTTTTCTTGCAACGATGCAGGGCAGATGATCAGCACAGTGCGGGCACGGTGCCGCAGCAACATCTCCTGGATGACGAGACCGGCCTCGATGGTTTTACCCAAACCGACATCGTCGGCGATGAGCAAGTTGACGCGGGCCATGTCAATGGCACGCACCAGAGGGTCAAGCTGAAAATCCTCAATACTGACGCCGCTTCGGAACGGTGCTTGCAGAAAACCTCGGTCAGCATTGGTGGCCGCACCCCAACGAACCGCATCAAGAAAGGCCTCAAGTGTGTCGGAGTCATCCTGGCCAGTAATTGACGGTAGACCTGCACGCTCAATGATTTGCGCCCCTGGCTCGATCTCCCAGATGACCTCTAGCTCTTCGCCGAGTCCATCTTCATCAATTGATGAGAGGGTTACTGCATTCTGTTGTGCAGATGCTGATGTCAATTTGGATGAAACGACTTCGGCAACGACCCATTGACGCCGTCTAACCTCGACCAGTTGTCCTGGTTCAGGGCGGGCGCGGTAGGCCTGGCTATTCTGGGTGTTCGAAATTTCCATGCGATCTACCGTTTTTCTGTTTTGTGTGCTCTACGCGCCCCGACAAATGGTCGGAACGACATTTATCGGGTCATGTTTGTGGCGCAATCGCTGCAAGATGTGAGTTGATGCTGCGCGCGATAGCGCGACCAAGGTCAACAGGAACGGCATTGCCAATGAGACGCCCCAGAACCTTGAAATTCACATCTCCATCTTCGGGAATAAATGCGTAGTCACGCGGGAAACTCTGAATGATGGCCGCTTCCCTCAAGGTGATTGCGCGATCTTGTACGGGATGTCCGAATCGGCCATTCCCAAACCCATAGCATTGGGTCGTCATGGTTGGGGCAGGTTTGTTCCACTCCATTCGGCCATAAACACCCGGGTAAGTCCTGCCACTTTCCGCACGATGACAGTCGGCAACCAAATGCTCAGGCCAGTCACGCCATGTTCCGCCAGGCTTTGAAACTTTGATGCGCTTGAGATTCTTTTCGGACAACGTGGATGAAACGTGCATTTTGTCTCTAGGGGCCGTCTCACCTGCGCTCAACGCGCGTAAACGGCCAATCGCCTGTCTCACCGTCTTGGGCTTCTCGACCGTAGGTTTGATCATGTTGATCTCACCGTGCCGGGATGCCAACAGCACCATACGTCTGCGAGTTTGTGGAACGCCGTATTGGGAGCTATCAACGACATCAAACCAAACGTTGTAGCCGAGTCGTTTCAACGTAACGACAAAGTCATGAAACACCTCGTGCTTAGCAACAGTCGGAACGTTTTCCATCGTGATGACATCGGGTCGGGTGCCCTTTGCCAATCGTGCGAACTGGTACAAAAGCCCCCATTTCCCGTCCTTCCCATCCAACTCATAGCGTTGTGCATAGGTGGAAAAAGGCTGACAAGGAGCGCACCCAGCAAGAATCTTCATGTCGGCATCGCCAAACAGTTCATTCAACTCGGTCGTAGTGACTTTGCTGATGTCTCGCTCCACAAATTTGGCACTGTTGTTTGCCTCATATGGGAAGCGACATGCGGGGTCCATGTCGATACCAGCAACGACTGGCACACCTTCGAGCACGAAGCCATGCGTCAGACCGCCAGCCCCACAAAACAAATCAACACAAGAAATTTTTGTCATTTCAACAATCCTAATTTCATTTCGACCACCGGGTGAGGCGATCGAAACCCATCGATAGCAAGTCAATCATTCGTGATCTCGGCCTTCGTTTTCTGCGGCACCACCTGAACGCACCCATTCATCGACTTCATCAGCCTTGAATTTCCATAGTCGACCGATTCGGTGAGCGGGCATCTTTCGTTTACTGATCCAGACATAAACAGTGTCCTTGCTCACCCCAAGGTACTCAGCTATCTCTTCGACTGACAACCAGCGAGGCGACATATCCAAACTTTCATGAAAACCACGTAGAGCAATGCCATCATCATCGCACAAAGAGGTTTGCCTCTGAACACGATAAAAGATGGTTTTGCAAGGTTTAGCACGGTTTTACATGATTTAGAACTGAACAAGGCAATCAAATAAATAACGGAATCCCCGGCAATCTTGCAGCCGCAGCTACTTTCACTGTGGGTCTACATCAGTTTGTTGCCTATGTGATCAATGCTCAATCAAAAGTTGTAACCAGACCAGCAATTGGGATTGACCGCATTACATCTGTAACAAGCTGACCGCAAATTACCTTCACATCATCGCTGTTAGCAACAGTCGCAAGGACGGTGCCGATTGCGTGTTCAAACTGACATTATTCAAACGAGATCCATGACTGGGTCAGAGTTCAGAAGGTTCTCGCTCCATCAACCGCATTTCACTAGCTACAAGCTTGTTAGAAAAATAGATAGCCATGGCGTCCTTTTTCACAATTGTGTTTGATTCTTTTTCAACTTGAGTCTGTACATCAGGTTTCATTAAAGACTCAATTGGTCCATCGAAAATTAGCTCAAATCTTTCTATGCTGTCCCACGGTTTAATTAAAAAAACAAGCGCATGCTCTACTTGTTGCAACAAATCTGGCGACAGCTCCAAAATTTCATCTTCTTTTATCGCAGCAAGATAAATAAAAACTCTTTTTTTATCCGCACGAACTCCGGCAGCCCTCGCGGGAAGAAACTTATTTGTTAACGGAATAAGAATACGCGAAGCAGCCAACAACCTAGTGCCCTCTGTCCATTCAGTGAATGATGAGTTTTTTTCTGTCAAACGCCCGAGATGGGTTTTTCGGATCAATCGTCTTGCATAATTTTGTTTACTTCTAATCTCATCTTGATCCAATAGAAATTTATTTAACTGCTCTTTTAATATCTGAAACATCCCGTTGAAATTTTTCTCAGTCAATTGACTCGCCAATTTATCCCAGATATCAACTGGAGATGTTCGGTCTACTGAATTAAAAAATGGAATTATCAAAGTTTCAACTTCTAAGATTGGCAAATCTGGATTGCCAAGCTTGTTCATCAGCCTCAACCAATTTTCCGTCGCCATTCGCATGATGGAAATTCGTGCAACCCCACGATACAAGAAATATATAGCTATGTATTTTTGAAGACTTTTGCCACCACGATACTCTTTTTCTGTTTGTATCTGAGCAAGGTAAGTAGCTTCAAAACCCATTCCTACAACGGCATCAAGATCATCAAGATTTCGACAAAGATTTGACTGAATTTTGTAAGGCTCGAAGCCTGCTTGTGTCAAGCCAAGCACTTTACCTAGCCCTTTTGTCTCAACCTCTGGCAACACCCTTCGACCGTTTAGAACCCTCGCATAAAACTCGCGGTCAATTCCTGCGGACTCTGCTGCGGGTCTTGCTCCAACAGTAGACAGTCGTGACCAGGCAATGACATTTTTTTGAAAGCTATCCACACTCATCTCCGAAGTTTGCTGCAAGACTTTTGACTTTGCATTATGATCCATAAAAACCTACTTTATTTTTCTGTGGGTTTGTGCTATAACATCAAGGAAAACCTATGAGTAACAACTGGTCAATCACTGAAGAACAAATGGCAAAACTGCGCAAGAGCTAGCTCCAACCGTAGCCAGCCGTGACCAGGCAATGACATTTTTTTGAAAGCTATCCACACCCATCTCCGAAGTTTGCTGCAAGACTTTTGACTTTGCATTATGATCCATAAAAACCTACTTTCTTTTTTTGTGGGTTTATGCTCTAACACCAAGGAGAACCCATGAGCAACAACTGGTCAATCACTGAAGAACAAATGGCAAAACTGCGCAAAGAGCTATCGGGTCCACCTCCGCGCTTGTCTATGTCTACCTGGTCAATCGTTCGCTCCATGGAAGACTCCTTGAAGTCAGCTCGAGAGCAAGGCAAAACTCTTGAAGAAATGCATTCTGACATTGTGCGCTGCGGCATAGACATAAAGCTCGGCACGTTCCGCAAATATGCCTCCGACTTACTGTCTGACAGCACTAAGCCGAAATTCAAAGCTGCAGAGAACCACGTCACGAAGCCACCTAGTGGCCCAAGTCTGCGAAGCATGCGGAATCCCAAGGCCCCCGGACTCTGAGAGCTACTTCGTGGCTATTCGACATTTCACAAAGGAATTTCATGACAGCAAAAACAAACAAATCCGAACGCAATAAAGCTGAAAAACAACCCATTCTTGTCTGGGTCTTTGGCAAAGGTGGCGTCGGAAAAACGATCACCGCTCAAGTGGTGCGAATCGCAATTCAAGGACTCAACCGCCAAGTGGTAGCAATTGATGCTGATGCAGCTAATAGCAGTCTTAAGCGCCAAGTCTCTGATGCGATGTTAATTAACGGCGCAGATGCCGCCGAAATGATTGGAAACGTTGAGGAAGAGATTGTTGAACAAGCACTAACAGCGGGGAATTCGATGATCATTGATACAGGCAGCGGGACAGATCGTTTGTCACGCCAATGGTTTCGTAGTGAAGAAATGGACAAGCTCCTGCTTGAGCGCGGAGTACAAGTCGTAGCGATCACAGTAATTGACAGTTCTTTAGACAGCGCAGCACACGCTATGGAAACGATCGACGCACTTAAGCATGCTCAACATATCGTGGTCAAAAACCATGGCCATACCCCTGGCGCACTCGGCGAAAAAGCATTTGAACCGCTCTTTGGCAATGAGGAATTCAAGCGTTACTTAGAAACTGTCCAGCTCATTGAAATGCCAAGGCTTGCTGACGCAGTCGTGCTGGATGGACTTGAGGCGCGACTGCACGAAATTGACAACAACACATGTCACGTCCAGCTAAACCCGTTCGTTGAAGCCCGGACACGATCGTGGCTATCGCATGTTATCACTGAATTTCAAAAAGCATTGTCAAAGTGAAGTTTCAGATGCATCGCGTAAATCTCGCCAAGATGTTTATGCGATGTCTCTTAAATATTAAATAAATTTTCGATGCGCAAATGAGTAGCACTGTTGTTTTAACTTCTGATGAGATCCATTTAATTACTGGATATACATCTCCGTCAAAGCAACTGGATGTCTTGCACAAGCGCGGCTATGTCCGAGCATTTCGCTCACGCGAGGGAGTAATCATCTTGGAGCGCAAGCATTTTGAGAGTGTTTGTGCCGGTACTTTCTCACAAAAGGCATCAATGAATCACTCCACAAATCAATCACCAAATTTTTCAATTTTCAAAACTAAAACACTATGAACAATCGACGCATAAATCCAACAGGTCTTCCATACCGACTCTACGAACGATATGGGAAACGGGACTACAGCATTGGATATAAACAATCGAATAACAAATGGGCATTTAGTTACTCTTGTCCAATTAAAGATAAATCTGCCATTCTGGCTCTTCGCTCTAAAGCTATTAGCCAAACTGGACTTTTACTAAATAATGTTACGCAAGCTGGAACCACGAAAGAGTTGATTGAGGCATGGTTCAAGTGGCAAAACTCATTACCTTCAAATAATTTAAGTCGTCGTGCTGCATCAACGCTTAAAGAAAACAAACGCGAATCTCTGAATTTAATTGAGGTTTTCGGTCATATGAATCCAGTTGAAATTGAGAAATCTGATGCGTACAAATATCTTGATGAATGCGTAATAGCAAATAGGCCGGAAAAAGGTAACAAAGAGATCTCACTCATGCAAGCCATTTTTGAGTATGGCATTCGCATCAATCGTGTTTTAGAAAATCCATTCAACAAAGTGCGTAAGAATAAAACTGTTGTTTCGAAACGATACGTCACAGATGCAGAAATTGATTTGGCTGTTGAGATGGGTCGCAAAGCAGGCGGTTCACGCCACATCGTGGCATTAGCACTAAAAACAGCTTGGCTTTGTCTACGTCGCTCTGTAGAAGTACGAAGTGTTCAGACTTCTGCGGTAACACCTACAGGCATCATCTGGCACGACGGAAAGAGCAAGATCAAAGCGCCAATTTTAATGACGTGGACGCCTGAGCTGAAGAACACGATTGATGAAGTAATCGCTATCAAACGTAACAATGCATCAGGAACGCAATTTCTGTTTGGGAACCTACGCGGGAACCAATACACAAAAGGTGGCTGGAAATCGATCCTCGTGGATCTGATGTCTGATTGCGTTGCTGAAGCTAAGAAGCGAGGAATTTCATTTCAGCAATTCAGTCTGCAAGACTGCCGCCCCAAGGGGGTAAGCGACAAACTTGACTCTGGTCAAACTGACACTCAGGACGCGACTGGGCATACAAGTGAGCGCATGATTCGTGTCGTTTACGATCGTCGCCAGCTTAAGAAAGCAACACCCGTTAAGTGAATGAACTTCCAAAGTTTGGAATTTGGGACTCTAAAAACCAAAATGGGCTACAAGCAGAAACTTGTAACCCATTGATTTCATTAAGAAATTTTGGCGGAGTGGACGGGACTCGAACCCGCGACCCCCGGCGTGACAGGCCGGTATTCTAACCAACTGAACTACCACTCCTGGTAGCAGTAGCGTTTGCTGAGTTGCTTTCGCAACCTAGCCAAGTG
>JACCDN010744642.1_pt1 | contig 51023 bp, 47 predicted proteins | sample 7441691 | NCBI WGS metagenome assembly JACCDN01 (sample SAMN15323439, study PRJNA562643) | freshwater metagenome | isolation source: river surface water | place: USA:Blue River Watershed | collected 2017-08-16 | reverse complement strand
TCCGACTCGCCAGGTAGCGCCGCTCGTCAAGAAAATCAGCCATCATGTCAAGCTCTGTACCAAACGAGTTGCGCATTTCCTCATGAACGGCAGTCTCGGTTCGACTTGGCTGCTGCAATTGCGAAAAAAGCGTCCTTTGATAGGCCTGGTTTCTTTCGTAACTGACTATTCTGCTGGCGATCTCTTGGGCGTCAAAATTACCGACACTATCCTCTGCAACCATCCTCGTCAACTGCGTCATGACGGAGTTTGAAATACCTATCTGAGCGATAACGGATAGGCCGTGCATCTGGGCATTTTTTGATGAGCGGGTCTTGCCAGCCGGGGATTTTGGCCCCGTAGACCTGAGCGCATTGCGCCTATTGGCCTGACGCTTTTGAGCGCTTGCCTTTGTTGACATTTTTCGGCTCAGCTAGAGTGGGCTGGTTTTCGATGGCGCCCAGGTCTCTTTGCATGAGCGCGTTTTGTAAACGCATCCGCTCTGCATTCACTTTGCGGTTAACCACCACCTCGTACGAAGCCTGAAACCCCGCGAGAGTCTTGGCATTCAGCGCAATCATCTGGTCAAGGCTTTCGAATACAGGTCGGGAACTGGCCATCGCCTTTTGTGTGAGCGTTTCCATTGTCAGGTTGTGCTCGCCCAACAGTTCATTGAAGTCATCGTCGATCCGATTGGAGTAAAGCGCCTCCATTACCCAGGCTTTGAGATCCGATACACCACTAGCGTATTTATCAGTTTCCAAGATACCCGCCATGGTATTGATCAAGGTGGCACGCTTTTGGTTTTCGTAGCGACGCATCCACCAAAGGCATTCATAGATTTTTTCCGCAAGATAGACCTGTAGAGGCGTTGCGGCGTCAAGTTCCTGAATTGTCGCCACAAGCCCTTGCTGATAAACCTCATGCGACTCACCTGGCAGAACTGGCGTACACCCCAAAATCTGCGTGATCGCGGACGGAATCATCTGTACAGCTTTGTCTGAGGACTTTTTGCTGCTGGACATATCAGCTGTTGCCCAAAGATTGGATCGTCGTCGCTGGCAAAACTAAGCCCTTCAGACGTACCCCCGGCCTATCGTCAGGCGTTCCAATGAACTCGACTCCAGCAGCCTCTAGTGCGGCTTTAATTGCAAGAACAGTTCTCATATTTTGAGATTTTGGTATACCTGATATAGCCTCAATACGTCGAATTGAAGACAAACTTACTCCAGACGCTTGAGCTAAATCTTCTCCAGACCATCGAATGATGGCTTTGCCTGCTCGAATTTGCTCAGCCGTTATTGACATTTATTAGTTCTTATAAGACACTATTGGTGCCATAATTGGATTGGGATTGTTATGCACTATCAGAATACACCAAAAGCGAAACTCCAAGATTTACTTCAACACCTTGAAGGCGCCTACGCACCGAACACACTACGGGCATATAAGGCAGACATGTTGGAATTCATCGCCTATTGCGACAAAGTTGGTAACTGCCCATTGCCAGCAGAACCTAAAACGGTGGGAGAGTTTTTGATGCAAACTGTTTCCCAAGGCATCAAATCATCCACCATCCGCAGAAAAATCTCATCCATCAGCGCCATACATCGCCTGTCCTCTTTAGATGACCCCACCAAACATTCCGAGGTCAGGATCACCCAACGCAAAATTTTCAGAAAACTTGGCACGCTGTTTGATCAGGCCTACCCTATCAGCAGGTCATTGCTCACCAAGATGCTTGCCGCTTGCGGTGATGATCTTCGCGGCTTGCGAGATCGCGCGTTGCTTCTGGTTGCCTACGATTCTATGAGAAGGAGATCCGAATTAATTTCTTTGCGAGTCGCAGACATCGAAGGGCTCCCAGACGTTGGCGCATCGATTCTTCTTCGTAAAAGCAAAACTGATCAGCAGGGTTGTGGGAAGTGGATACACCTGACAAGCGAGTCAACGCGAGCTCTGCATCAATGGTTATCGGCTGCAAAAATCGATGCAGGATTGATTTTTAGAGGGGTGAGGTCATCAGGAGCAATCACTGATGAATTATGTGAAAGTCGCATTTCCAGGATTTATAAATCGTTAGCCAGAAAAGTAGGACTTAGTGAGTCTATTGTTCAAAACATTAGCGGCCACTCGATGCGTGTTGGTGGTGCACAGGACCTATTGAACACTGGCGCAAGTTTGCCTCAAATTATGGTCAAAGGTGGCTGGGCAAAAACCGATACCGTGATGCGATATGTTGATCGTGTTCGCCCTGAAACCGAAAAGCTCTCGCGAAGCTCAGTCATTTGAAGCCTGACTCATCACCTGCCGTATGACTATACAAGTCTTTAAGATTTCTTCTTCCGTGAGGGTGGGATGGACAAGGAACATCAACGCTGCCTCACCGAGCTCACGAGCCACGGGCAAACGCTGCGCAGGACGCCATCCGGTGTCGTCAAAAGCTTTTTCTAGGTACACCTCAGAACAGCTGCCTTGGTAACAAGGTACGCCCTCGGCATTGATGGCTTCGATGATGCGGTCACGGCTCCAGCCCAGGGCCAGGTTTTCGGGGCGCACATAAGCGTAGAACTTGTACTGGGCGTGTTCGCAACCTCCCACACCGCACGACCCTGGGCAAGAGGCACAAGCAAAGTTAGGCAAACGCAAAGCGCCGCCCTCACCGACAAAAGGCAAAAAAGCCTTTGAGAGACGAGCAGCGTTTGCCTGGCGTTGGTGTGTCCACTCGGCCATGCGCCGCAGTTGAATACGCCCGATCACGGCCTGCATCTCCAACATACGCCAATTGGTGCCAAAACTCTCGTGCAACCAACGGAAACCCGGCGGGTGCTGGCGCTCGTAGACCGCTTCATAGCTCTTGCCGTGGTCCTTAAACGACCACATCGCCCGCCACAGCGCCTCGTCATTCGTCGTCACCATACCGCCCTCGCCACCCGTGGTCATGATCTTGTCCTGACAAAAACTCCAGGCCCCTACATGCCCAATGCTGCCTACCGACCGGCCCTTGTAGCGCGCCCCATGCGCCTGGGCGCAATCCTCAATCACTTTAAGTCCGCGCTTAGCCACCAGCGCCATGATCGGATCCATGTCGCAAGGCCAACCCGCCAAATGCACACAAACCACCGCCTTGGTGCGCGGCGACAGCACCGCCTCAATTGTACGGGCCGACACATTGCCGCTGTCGGCCTCCACATCGGCAAACACAGGTACCGCACCGGCATTGACCACACACGAAATCGACGCAATGAAAGTGCGCGGCGTGACTACCACCTCGTCGCCAGGACCAATACCCAGCGCCATGAGTGCCACGTCTAGCGCTAGCGTGCCGTTGGCCAAGGCAACCGCATGCGGAACGCCACACCAGGCGGCAAACTCTTTTTCAAACTCGCGGGTCTCGGTGCCTGTCCAATAGTTCACCTTGTTGGACATCACCACGCGGTACACAGCATCGGCCTCTTTGGAGGTGAAACTGGGCCAGGGTGAAAAGGGAGTGTTCAGCATTTAGTCTCTTCAGCTTTTGATCAAAGGTCGCGCCGGATTGCCCACCACCGTCACACCCGGCGGCACGCTCTTGGTCACCACCGCGCCCATGCCCACCACCGCGCCACGGCCAATGACCAAAGGCGCACCGGGCAGACCCTGTTTGATTATGGCACCCGTGCCAATGTAGGCATGGTCTTCGATGTGTACATTGCCGTTACACATCACGCGGGGGGCAAAAGTCACAAAGTCGTCAACCACACAATCGTGCGCCACATAGCTGTAAATGTTGGCGTGAAAATGATGGCCAATGCGGATGTTACTGGTCAGCGTGACAAAGGGGCACAACACCGCGCCCTCGCCCAGCTGCACATCGTCGAGCTGCATCACATTAGTCGCCCGCGCCTCAAAAAACTGCACCCCATCTGCCGCGCTGCGCTGCACCAACTGCTCTCGCACACGGCTGTTGGCAATAGCCACATTCATGTGTCGGCTGCTGGCGGGCTCGCTAAGCCACTGAGCATAGGTCAGCACCCGCTGCCCGTTTACGACGGGCGCTGACGGGTGGTCGTCCACGAACACCAAATCGGCATCGCCCGCCGCCAATGCAGGCTGCAGCTGCTGGCGCACCAAAGGCAAAACCTCACGGCCATAACCGCTGGCGCCAAAAATGGCAAAACGCTTCAAGCTTTGTCTCCTTCAAACCTTGGCATCGTCGCCTCACCCTCAGCGCTGATGCCATCTCGCACCACCACCTTGCGCACCGTCAGCCACAAGATGCGCAAATCCAGCCACAGGCTGTGGTTGTCCACATACCAAACGTCCAGCGCAAACTTATCGGCCCAGCTGATTGCGTTGCGGCCATTGACCTGCGCCCAGCCCGTGATGCCTGGACGCACCTTGTGGCGGCGGGCCTGCTCTGGCGAATAGAGCGGCAAATACTCCATGAGCAATGGACGCGGCCCCACCAGACTCATCTCGCCGCGCAACACATTCCATAGCTCGGGCAATTCGTCCAGGCTGCTGGCGCGCAAAAAGCGACCAAAGGGCGTGAGCCGCTGCGCATCGGTCAGCAAAGCGCCGGTTGCGTCACGCGCATCCGTCATGGTGCGAAACTTGACCATGCGAAACGGCTTGCCATGTAAGCCCGGGCGCACCTGGGTAAACAACACTGGGCTGCCGAGCTTGCGGCGCACCTGCCAAGCCAGCACAGCCAAAGGCACGGCCAAAATCAACAAGCCCAAGGCCGAAACCAGCAAATCAAATAACCGCCTCATGTCTCTGCCCTATACACCTTATGGCTCAAGCCTTCAAACACTGCAGCAAACTTGTCTGCCCCTAACTGCAAGCATAAGGCCTCGCTGTAAAAGCGGCTGGCGCTCTCACCCATCATTTTCAGTTCATCTGCAGGCATTGCTGCCAAGGCATCCACAGCATCGGCCATGGCTTGAGGGTTTTCTGACTCCGCGGTCAATCCGCAATTGGCCTGCCTGACCAAATCAGCAGCATCGCCAGCGACTGCCATCAACAATGGCTTGCCCACGGCCATGTAGGCCTGCGTTTTTGAAGGGATGGTAATTTCAAACAACGGATCTTTGCGCAAATGCACCAGCAGCACATCGGCCGCAGCTAACACCGTACCCACTTCGGACATAGGTACCGGGGGCAAAAACACCACGTTGTCCAGCCTCATCTCCAGCGCACGGGATTGCAGGCGGCCGATCTCCACGCCCCCACCCAACATGACCAAACTGGCGCGGGAGCCACGCGCTTGCAAAAGCGCAGCAGCATCGAGCACAACGCCCAGTGCCTGGGCCTTGCCCATGTTGCCCGCAAACACCACCCTGAAGCGATCTGCGGATGGAAATGCTGCTGGCACGACCCCAACTGGCGACATCAATGCCGACTCATCGGCCCAGTTATAGATCACTTCAATCTTGCTGTTGGGCACACCGCGCTGAACCAGCAAACGTTTGAACCCCGGCGACAAAACTATAAGCTTGTCCGCCCGTTTGTAGACCCAGTCGCACACACGCCCCACCAAAGCCAATGCCCGAGCGTTGTTGAGCATGCCTGTAGCCCGCAAGGTGTCGGGCCACATGTCTTGAATGTCATATACCAGCGGAATACCGCGCCCCCAACGTATCAAGCTGGCTGCAATTCCCACCGTTAGTGGCGGGTGATACGCGTACATCACATCCGCACGCTTGGCCATGAACAGGCCATACACCAAAGCCGAAGCCGCGAAGCTGACGTAGTTCATCACCCGCTTGATAGCCGACTGATCATGGTTAGGGTGTAGCGGCAGCCGCGTGATCTGTACGCCGTCAATCCATTCGCGCTGGAGCAGCTTAATTTTGTAGCCCGCATACAACTTGCCACCCGGGTAGTTAGGGAAGCCCGTCACCACCTCCACATCAAATCCTTGGCGCACCAGCTCACGCGCAAAGAGCAAGCCCTTGAATGTTGGCTCAGGGTCAAACCACTGCGTTAGCAGTAATATGCGGGATTTTTTGACTGGGCTCAATACTTCTTCCAAACCACGCGATTCACATAATCGGTGTAGCTGTGAATGATGCGAACGACTTTGGCGCTAACATTCGGCGTGCTGTAGTCGGCCACCAGACGCAAGTCACGCTGCTCGCCCCGCGCCTGCGTGGCCAAAATAGCCAGACCCTGGCGCACGCGGTCCACCTCCAGGCCCACCATCATCACGGCGCCTTCTTCCATGCCCTCGGGCCGCTCATGCGCCTCGCGCAGGTTAAGCGCCGGAAAGTTCAAGATCGACGACTCCTCGTTAATCGTGCCACTGTCCGACAACACGACCCGGGCGTGCATCTGCAGGTTCACGTAATCGTGAAATCCCAACGGCTTCATCAGGCTAATATTTGGATGAAACCGTACGCCCGTGGCGTCCACCCGTTTTTGCGTGCGCGGATGGGTCGACACCACCACCGGCAGGCCATTCTCTTCGGCCACGCTGTTGAGCACGGCCACAAGTTTGCTAAACGATTTTTCAGACTCGATATTTTCTTCGCGGTGCGCACTCGCCACAAAATACTGCTTCGCCATCAATCCCAAACGCGCCAAAGCGTCAGACGCCTGAATCTGCGGCAGGTAATGGTGCAGCACCTCGTACATCGGGCTACCCGTCTTGATGACTTGGTCCGGTGGCAAGCCCTCGCGCAGCAGGTAGTCCCTGGCGATTGTGCTGTACGTAAGGTTGACATCGGAAGTGTGATCGACAATACGGCGGTTGGTCTCTTCGGGCACGCGCTGGTCAAAGCAGCGGTTGCCCGCTTCCATGTGAAAAATTGGCACCTTGCGCCGCTTGGCAGGAATAACCGACAGGCAGCTGTTAGTGTCGCCCAGCACCAGCATCGCCTCGGGCCGCACTTGGGCCAACACGCCGTCCACCGCCGTGATCAGGTTGCCAATGGTGTTGGCCGCACCCGTGCTGCCATCGGCACTGCTCAAGAAAAAGTCCGGCTTGCGCACGCCCAAGTCGTCAAAAAACACCTGGTTCAGTTCGTAATCGTAGTTCTGGCCGGTGTGCACCAGCACATGGTCGCAATGCACGTCCAGTGCCGCCAGCACGCGTGACAGGCGGATGATCTCGGGCCGTGTGCCTAAGACCGACATGACTTTGAGTTTTTTCATTTTTTACACCTTGCTGACGACAGTGTCCGGTCTTTGAGGATCGAAATTCTCATTCGCCCAAAGCAAGACAACCATTTCCTCGCGGCCGATGTTAGTGATGTTGTGGGTCCAGCCTGGAATAGTGTCTATTACCTGCGATGAATTGCCATTAGTTCGAAATTCGACAAGTTCGTTGGTCAGCAAATGTCGGAAGCGAAACAGAGATTCACCTTTGATAACTAGAAACTTCTCTGTTTTGGAGTGGTGGTAATGGTCACCCCGAGTAAAGCCTGGATGAAGCGTAAAATAACTGAATTGGCCGCTGTCAGAAGTTTTGAGCATTTCAACAAATACACCGCGTGGATCAGCGTGCTGGCGCAACTGATAAGAAAACTTGTCGGTTGGCAAGTAGCTTAGATAAGTTACATACAACGCTCGCAAAAAGCCAACACCAACACGGTCAATAATCAAAGAATTGCGGCCGTCACCAAAGTTCTGAATGTGTTGTGAAAGTTCACTCAAATTTACGGTGTACTCTGGCTCTACCGTTGCTTTTACAAAACCCGACTTGGGATTGTTAAGGGCTGACAAGAATGAAAGGATCACATCGTCCACATAAACTAGGTTTAGGATGGAAGTCGGATCATTGATTTGAATCGGTATACCTCGTGAGATATTAAAACAAAAAGTGGCCACAACTGAGTTGTAGTTGGGCTTACACCACTTTCCGAACACGCCTGGTAAGCGAAAATTCACGCAATGATTGCCTGTTTCTTTAGCTAGCGCTTGAACGGCTATTTCGGCAGAAAGCTTACTGCGACCGTAAGGGGTGTCTCGCTCGGCTTGAGTGGAAGAAGCCAGTATTAAAGTAACGTTGCGCCCTGTGTTTTTAAACTCCTGCTCGATGACCTTACACAGAGAAATAGTCAAGTCAGTGTTTACACGGTTAAATGCGTTATCGTCTTTTGGTCTATTTTCACCAGCCAAATGCACGACAGCATCTGCCATTGCGACTAACTTAGGTAAGTTGGCAGGGTCATCGCCACGCAGAAAGGTGCTCACACTTACGTTCGACATTTCATTCAAACGCACGACCAAATTTTTACCTATGAACCCATTTGCACCTGTGACCAAAACACGCTTACTTGAAAAGTTCATAATCATCACTCTTCGGCTTCAATCTCTTCCCCCCTCATAATAGCCTGCATGAAACGTAACTTCATCAACAACTTCTGCATATCATTCACATCAAGTTGTGTTGTGTTATGTGAGTTGTAGTCACTAGCTTCAGCCATCATGACTTCACCTTGCTCAAAAAACTTACGATAATTGAGATCACGTAAATCAGGGCACACGCGGTAATATCCACCCAAATCTTCAGAGACTATACTTTCTTCACGGCTTAACAGTGCTTCATACAATTTTTCTCCATGTCGAGTGCCAATTACGCGCACTTCATAGTCTGGCTTGCCGAGTAAACATGTTATTGCATGTGCCAACGTTGCAATGCTAGCTGCAGGCGCCTTTTGAACAAAAATTTCACCGGGCTTGCCGTGTTCAAATGCAAAAAGCACCAAGTCAACTGCGTCATCTAATGTCATCATGAAGCGAGTCATTGCAGGGTCAGTTATAGTGATCGGTTTAGAGGCTCGAATTTGTTTGACAAATAGAGGAATGACCGAACCTCGCGAACACATCACATTGCCGTAACGAGTGATATTTATTATAGTTTCATAGTTGTTGCGAGATTTAGCAACAGCTATTTTTTCCATCATAGCCTTGCTGATGCCCATGGAATTAATTGGATAGACTGCTTTATCTGTACTCAAACAAATAACACGTTCAACACCACAAGAGATAGCTGCATCCAGAACATTTTCAGTACCAAGAACATTTGTTTTTACAGCTTCAATTGGGAAAAATTCACAAGAAGGAACCTGTTTTAAAGCTGCGGCATGGTAAATAAAATTTACACCACGAATTGCGTTATGCACAGATTTATAATCACGAACGTCACCAATATAAAATTTTATTTTTGGATTGTCATATAATCTTCGCATATCATCTTGTTTTTTTTCATCTCTACTTAGAATTCTAATTTCCGAAATATCAGAATTAATTAGTTTCCGTAGTACAGCATTTCCGAACGAACCTGTTCCGCCAGTAATGAGCAACTTTTTATTTGTCAAAAACATACCTGCTAACTCCTCTTAAAAATTTGAAAAAATCCAATGAACGATCTTTTGTGACTAGTAGTGAAGGAATAAGTGTAGTATCGTAACAACTAGCCATTGCACCAAAAATTGATTCAATTGAAGTGGACTCAAAAAAACGAAACGGCTTAACAACATCCGATACATAACTTAAATTAGAAGCAATAATAGGAAGCTCACATTGTGCGGCTTCTATTAAACCCAAACCGAAGCTTTCATTACTACTTGGATAAACAGCGACATCATGGCACCTCAATAAATCACTCATGTTGCCATGCGGTACATTCAAATGATTATTAATCTTGTAACCTAATGATTTAATATAACAAATATGCTTCTGTAGCTCGGGAAATTTCTCGGAAATAGTCAAACTCAGTTCTGCATCATAACCCCGATCAATGAGCATGCAAAACGCATCTATAAGAATGTAATGATTTTTATAAATATGTCCGTCGCTAACATATATAAACCTAATAAGACCATTAACATGTGAATGCTCGACTACACTCCATAAATTGTCACTCTCCAAAGGAAAGAAAGGATAAATTAGTGGTGATATTTTAATAAAATATTTTGAAAGATAATTTTTAAGTTCAACTTGAACAGATCTAGTTTGACAAACCCAATGAATATTCCTGTTTGCAGCAGATAAAATAAAAAATAATTTTTTCAAATGGAATTTGAAGCTACTAGTATTTTTGAGATATAAAACATTATGAAAATACACAATCAATGGAAATGAATATCTAAGAATTGTTCCTACATTATTAAAACATATAGTAATATCGAAATTTTTACCGTTTTTATAGATAGAAAATTCACGAGTTAAAATATTAGAATGAATACAGCAAACAGAATTAGCTATTAAAAATTTTTCGTCTTTCAGTCGATAATCTAAAATAATACCCACATTAAAACCATCTTTTAGTAACTTCTCTACAAGATCTATTAATAGAATACAGCCACCTCCACCACTTATGTAAGTGGCATCAATCAGCACTGATATTTTTTTCATGCGATATAAAATATTTAATATGGCTATGCGGCCAGAATGGTTCTACATGTCGACGATTTATTACATTACCTGAAAATGAAAGATATGATTTATAACAATCACCACCCAGTATAAAATCATACTTTTTACGTAAAAATGAAACTTGAGCAGTAGTAATATCTGAATTTCTTCCATAGGGCCATGCAAAATATTTTACACATACACCACAGTTATTCAAAATTTCATGCTCATTAGATAATACATCTTTTTCGAAATCATTCCAACTGATATTTGAATACCTAAGATGACCACTCCCGTGAGATCCAATTATTTGTCCTTTTTTATGTAAACATTTAATCATATCCCAATTCATAAAACTTTTGCCTTGGGTATCTATCCTTTTAATTATTGCCTCTTTGATACTGGGTGGCGAGTCTATTAAAAATGAATTTATAAAAAAACCAGCCTGTATACCCCGACGCTCTAATTCAGGAAAGATAATATTATAACAATCCAAAAATCCATCATCAAATGAGAAGGCAAATAATGGCTTATCAGTTAAAATAGTACCGCTCGAAACAATTTCAACAGCTTTTGAAAAGTCAATAATTTCCCCAACAGATTGGAGATAATTCAAAAAATTTACGAAATAACTAGTATCCACGCATTTATATGGTGCACCGAAATGAGCGTTGAATATATGCACACCTCGCCATTCTTTCACAAACAACGATATGCCTCTTAAATATAGATCGCGTATAATCTGTCTCATTGCTTGTTTCTTATTTTTCAGAATTTATTTGGCTCAAAATTAGAAATATATTTATATTTGCATTTTTTCATTACAAATGATAAGTCTCTAAATTTCTCGATAAAGCAAGTATAGCCAAACTAGGCAATTAGAACTGACCTGCTGGGCTTTTTCTGACCAGCTTCAATTTAAGACGTTGGCCTCAGTTAATAAGCCTGTCTTAACTCCAGGCACAAACTGGGCTGTGGTGCGGTAGTTCAGACTCGAATGCAGTCTGATTTCATTATAGTGACGCCTCCAGTCCTCGATGATCACCTCGGCCTCCAGCCGGTTTTTGAACCATTCCATGGATAGGCATTCATCACGGAATTTGCCATTGAAGCTCTCGTTGGTTACGTTCTGCCATGGCTTGCCCGGCTACATCAGCACCGACTCCAACACCTCATCCACAGCCCAACGAGCAGTGCCTTACTGACGAATTCCAGGCCGTTGTCGCTGCACAAATAACGCGGCGCACCATGCATACTCACCAGCCGACTGAGCACATGAATCACCCGTCTGGACCAGATTGAGCCGGCCACATCAATGGCCTGACATTCCCGCGTGTATTCATCGACCACCGTCAGGCATTTGAGCTGCTGACCATTGGCGTAGGCATCGAAGACAAAGCCGTAGCACCAGACCGAGTTGCGCCCAACAGGCACCATCGGCCGCGGGCAACTGACGACGGCCAGGTTGCGACGACGTTTCTTCTTGGGCGGCACCTGCAGCCCAGCTGCACTTCAGATCAGATGCGTGCACATCGATCTTTGCCCATGATCAGCCTCTGGCGATCCAGAAACACATGAATGCGATGGGCCACAAAGCGCGGAAACTGCGCCCACAAGTCCTTGATGGCATCCACCACAGGCGCATCCTTGATCGACATCTTGCGTTCGTAATACTGCCCAGAGCGCGGCGTTCGCATCAGCGCACAAGCTCGAGGTTGGCTCAGGTCCCGCTCCACGGCGTATGTCACTTGCTCCTGTCGCACCTGTGCGCTAACCACTTTTTTACGTTGATCTCCCACATCACCTCGATCTCCAGATCTCGGTCGACCAGCAGCTTGCGCATCCTGGCGTTCTCCTGCTCCAGCCCTTTCAGGCGCTTGACCTCGTCGGCATCGAGCTGTCCAAACATCTTGTGCCATGCGTAGATGGTGGGTTGACTCACCCCATGGCGCTTGGCCACCTCGGCCATGCTGTCCTGATCCGTCTCACACAAAATCCGAACGATTTGCTAGTCTGTGAATCGCACTTGCTTCATTCCCGTCTCTCCTTGCAGAAGAGACCACTGTCTCAAGAATCAACTGGCTCAAAATTCGCCGGGCAAGTCAGGAACATGCTGCGACTCAGATTGTTGCGCTTCTAAGCGTACACGGGTTACAACTAATGATCTGCCCACTATCTGACGTAACAATCTAATAGGTATCAAAATCGAAAGCAGTAAATTTCATATTACTTAAATTTACATTATTTTTGAATGACAACCATCCAAACGGCAAGGCCTCAGCCTCTTCACCATAGACTTTTAATTTATTCATTAATTCATCATCAGGACTTGAATAATAATCCAATAAAGAAACAAATGAAATCATTGAAATAACATACAATTTAATATAAAAAAAATAGGGTATTCTTTTTTTATAGGCATCAATGTCACCAATAATCAATTTACCATCTTGAAATTTTAAAATAAAACTGATTTCATTAAATTTTAATAATTTTATATTTCTATTAGACAGCTTATATTTCCAAAATTCTGCATCTCGGTCCACACCATCGAATCCGGCTTCACGGATGTGCCCGGAAAACTCCGTACCTTTTGGTAGAAGTGAACAGATAAGACGAAACCATGATGCATGCAACGTGCTGATAAAACCAGATTTTCGACTCAAAAATATTAATGGAAACGTCAATATCTTGATTCTTATTCGACGTAAATTATAGCTATAAATCCAACCCAGTTTTTCAAACCCTCGTTGAGAAGCTTTAGAGGGGAAACCATAAACAGAGGTTATTCCTTTTTGTAATGCTAAATCGTATGTCTTCAAAGCACCTTTTACAAATAAGCCATTGCCGGAGTGGTCAGGATTTGTCATAGTATCACCCGACTGGGATGACCAAATTAGCTCACGATCATTATATATTCTTGTTGGAAATACTCCATAATAAGATGCCGGTTCACTTTCGGAAAAATAGGATAAATATCCAACAAATTCGTCTCTCCAATGCGGCAATTTATACTTGCGTTCCAACTCATTTAAATTAATTTTTCTTCCATAGGTATTCATATATAAAGTTTTCAATTCATGCATTTTATTAGGCATCATTTGATTGAATTTGTATGTCATATTTAACTTTTCTATTTAAAGGCGGCCATTATTTTAACTTCAGATAAAAATCTAAAATTATATAAAAAAAATCATCTCCTTACCCTCATTACAAGCAAATAACAAACTATACCACCCATAACGGATACCATTCTTGTATTTGTGAATATTGTTCCGTAGAATATCAAAATATAAAATAAAATCGAATTAAATTCGCCAATAAATTTTCTCAATTCTTTATAAATCATTATTAATAATGGCAAGGCAATAAATAAACCGTAATAGTATATCATTGAGCCAAAATCAGCGTCGAAAAATAAAATATTATTATAACCAGAACCAATCAAAATATTAATCAAATCAACATCACTCAATCTTTCGAGCATATTAAATTTATAAAGGCCGTGTTCAATTGATTGTGATGAATTTGATAGAATCCTAGATTCTTTAAAAAAAACTTCGCCAAATAGATAAAGGACTGGAATAATAATCGGCAAAGATAAATAAAAATTTCTCCTTCTTAATAATTTTAAGTTATAAAGAAAATAAATTAATAATAGCGCTCTTGATTGAGTCAATAAAATTGCCATAATACATATAGAGTGAATTATTTTTTTATTGATATTGAGTTTTTTTGAGAACAGCAAAAAAATTGCAACTAAGTAAGAAAGTTGATTAGGATTAAAATAGTAAGCACCAAATCTAAATTGAGATTTTTCATCGTAATCGTAAATAAAATTTTCGGAATTTTCAACAACATAATAATTAAAGACGTAAGAGGATGAAAATGATGGAATAAAAAGAAATGCTATAAAAAAAAATAATATAGTAAACCACCAAAATAATATGAGATTATTAGCACAAAGTTCAGTTTTATAAATCCTATCATTCGAGGATATGTTCAGAATAAAAAAATAAAATATAAATGGCAATAAATACCTTACATCACTTTGATTTAAAATATTACTTAGTATATACAACAGTACGCCTGCTATCAATAGCATAATTCCGTAGTATGTAGTTCTGAAGAACATGACTATAATGATTTGAATTAATAAAATATAAGGCAATGACTGAGCAGAAGCAAATAGACTCAGCAACAAAGGCACTGAAGACAAATTCTTTATCCAATTATTTTTAAATAAAAATTTCATTAGCAACGTTCATTAATTACTTAATTATCAAAAGGCAGGTTTAAAAGTGAATTTTACGATTCATAAGTCAATAGATGAGCATTGAATTTTGTCGGCTGTTGCTCAACAATTCTGTGTTCGACAACACTAGGTCGCGCCACCCCTAACCCTTACGTGGTGCATTATTGATTTGGTGAGTAATAGCATACAATCGTAGTAAGTCCTTTTTGAGTTGCCCAACGGTTAGGGAATAAATGCAGTTGCAGACGATCTAGGTTATCACGCGTAGCTCATGGCCTTTGGTTAAGATGCTTGACAGTATGTGTGTGATTTGCTCATGCGACCAATGCTGATTCAAAAAAAATTATGCCCCAGATCAAACAAGATGCCCTCATGATGCAGCCTCTTAGCTGGCCTGTAAGTTCTGAGTCGCTGGTGGGCACAGTTAATGGCTATTTGGCTGGGGTTGCAACCATCTTGTGCCTGTTGCACAAGAGGTCTCGCGAAATAGTGCCGGCAAAGCTTTTATGCCGATGGACAATCTGCGTGATCGGAAACCGCTGCTGAAGCAGACAATCGATGTTCATGCGTTATACGGGCTTTCAATAAAAATAGCACTTAGATAGGATTCGATGCATGGGCACAACTTAATCGATTGGCGAGCTTTACACATCACTTTTTGTTTTTATAAAGTTTTTACCTTTATACTCAATTATTTTTATTTAACCGACTATAATAAATTGATAAAATTTTTAGTTAATTTTTTATGGTATAAATAGAATAATTTTTTATTGTCACGGCATATTTTTTCCTGCTCTAATAAATTTATATTAATTAACTTTTCCAGCAATTTTAATTTATCATCTGTTATATAAAATCCGCTCGACAAATTATCACCCAACGCTTCAATTGCATTTGTAACTATTAAAGAATTGAACTGTTGATAAAATAATAACTTTGAAGGGAATGATCTTGAATACAAATGATGATCTTTATTTCTAAACTCAATAAGCAACCGATGCCTCATCAAACTTTTTGAAAATTCTGGCTCTAACAGATATCCAACCACTATGACCTTTTTGGAAAAAGCACATCGTTCTATGATTTTTTTAGGCACTTTACCATAAAGATACAACGGCACATTTTGAATGCCTACTAAAAAAAAATCAATTAATTCATGAATTTTAGAACTTTCACCGTAACTTCCAGCATATGCTATTGAATTAGCTTTGTCGTTATAATTGAGATTGTCTTTATTTGAATGAATTGATGTAGCACCCGGATAAAATATGCTATCAATTCCGCTAGATACATTAATTAAGTGACGAGAATAATTAATATCTATTATTTTTTTTATTATTTTATTAACGGGGTAATCTGCGGCATAAACCCTGAGATCGATCGAAAAAATTTTACTCAGGATAAAAATGGCAATGTAATAATTGTGCCAATTATATAATATAATTTTTTCGACCTTATGTTTAAAAATAACATTAAAAGCCTGCAATCCTATTGTAATAAACTTAGTAAAACCTGAAAGCAATGGAAAGTTTATATAAGTAGCCTTGTACTGATCAGATATCTCGCAATTACTTATTGGAAATAAACTCCCAAATGGAAAAAGTCTAGCTGGCATAAAGTTAAGTAAGAATACACGTGATCCATTACTATTAAGTAAATCGATAATGTTTTGAAGAAATTCTGTTGTAGCAGAACTTGCAGCGTTGTTATCTATATGCTCGATTGGCGACAAAACAGGACCAACAATTAATATTTTTTTTTGATTCATATGGCTATAAATTTTATTTTTACTTTAAAATAATTGATATATTGAATTATTAATATCAATGTTTATTTTATGATAGATATGATCTCATTGATATTTATGGGAAACTTTATTTCATTTCCGTTCGGTAAAGCCAGAAGATGTTCTTTCCTTCTTTTTAAGATTTCAGGATCGACACTAGTGAAAAAGTCCAGTATTGAGATTGATCGATCACTAAAGTGAACAAGCCCTGTCGAGGCAACACCGAATACAAATTTAAAATGTTTCTGAATCATTTCTACAGGTAAAAATGGATCTATATGATGTAAATTAGAACCGTTTAAGTTTAAACGAAACTGAGGATTCGGATGATCTTTAACATAAATTTGTAATTTTAATTTATGCAGTTCAATTATAAGTTTATTGAAGATTATTACTATTTCAGAATCGGCAACTACATCTCTACCAAGTATCAACAATACTTTTTGAATCTCATCAATTTTGTCTAAATTTTTTAATTTACATGCTTTTTTAATCCTGCTAGAAACTTCTATATCATATGATACGATCGTTTTTGGATATTTTAATCTTGCCCATACAATTGATTTTCCACAATTATTATCTAAATCAATAATATATGGAGCAAAATCGTCTTCCAAAAATAACAGCTTAAGAATTTTTTTAGTTTTATTTCTTGAATCAATTTTAGATATATCTGTTAGCCTAAATGAATTTAATGTAACCTGCGGATAGTACTCACCACTCAATTTAAACCAACCGATCAACACATCAAAAAATAAACAACAACATTCATGAAAGAAAAAAATCTTTTTTCTTTTTATTTTTAGATTTAATAACCATAATAATAAACTTAATATTAGAAAGATGTTTCTTTTAGGAAGTGATTTAATTTTTAATTTCGGATATTTTATATTTAGATATTTGTAAGATGAAATCAAAGTATCATTAGAGACTACAACTTCAGTGATCTCCCACTCTTCAATCATACAGTCTAATATATGGAGAGGCAATGTTGATGCTACAAAAGCTACGCTCTTATTATTGTACACTTTTTAACTTTCAATCTTTCAAAAATAGACAATGCTTTAGTGTTGCTGGATTATTATATCAGTCGAATAATTTTTCTTGATCGCAAATTTAGTCTTAAACCTATTTTTATATCTGAAATCCAGACGATTTTATGCGTCGCTTAACCTTTTAATAACCACCGATTATATTAATTATTTTTAACACCCAACAAATTTACAATACTTTACGCGATATTAAAATTTAAATTTACCGTTTAGTTATATTCCCTATAAACATCACTAGAAACAATATCCTCATAATAAACCATTAGGTATAGTAGATTAATTTGTCCCCTTAAGGTTTAGACTGATCGGAAGTGCTCCTTGATTGGTAATGAAGGATCCATTGGACCAATCCCCAAGGTCTACACCAAAGTCAATCTCAGTCTCCCACTCTAAGACATTTGAATAGCCACAGTTCTCTAACAATTGGCGTAGAGATTTCAAGTTGTACAGAGACTTGTGAAAGTTGTATTGGTAGTCCTGCCCGCCCATCAACGCAAACTGGACTTTGGTGATATCGAAGCCGGACACCTTGTAAACCTCAATCAACCTGTCAAAACTAGGTACTGAAATACGGATAACCCCACCTGGACGCAATTTTACTTTCAAACTTTTTAGTAAGGCTTTGGATTCTTCAAACGAAAAATGCTCCAACACATGACACAGATAAATCTCAGAAATTGCCCCATCGGCAAATTCACCCAATTCAAATCCATTTGATACAAGATGCACGTGCTCATAATCTCTCGCATCAACATTTATCCATCCTTGAATGTTGATTGGTCCCGAACCAAGATGAACCTTTAACCCCGAACTTGAAAAGGTTGTATATACGGGCAGTGACTTATCACTATTAAGAAAACCCCACTCAAGTGAGGAAAGAACTCTTCTGAAGGATTTAAAAATAATTTTTGCGAATTCAATCATGATGCATATTTGATACTTAAGGCAGACAATAATGCACCAAATTCGTGCTCGAATTGAGTCCTGACATTCTCATCAGTTGAAATCTCTCCACTACCAATACCCGTTGCATTTGAAATTGTTTTTCCGCTCAAAATTTCATTCAAATAGACATAGGCTTTCTGGGCCAAGTCAGGGTCATGCAATACCCACTTAGGATTTATAACCTCCAGAGATTCAATTTCTGAGAGATTCAAAACTCCTGGCATATCTTTAAACCAAGGATGCCCCGTCACTATAGTATGGAAACCCATCAAAGCACGCTCCACAGCAATAGAACCAGTGATAGTTAAGGGCAAATACCAATAGTTCTCACTTCCTTCGACTGATAATTGAAAGCTATGGTCTATAAATACACAACCCAAACGAAGCAACTGAGCATAATATCGCACCGACCTACACATTCCTATTCGGGTGAAGTCGATAATCGGGAATGCATAATACAAACTAGCAGGATGCTCCTTGTATATTACAACATCAGAATATCCACGTCTTCTCAACTCAATTAATATATCAATGGAATTATGTAATTCCCCCCCCTCCGGAAATGAAGTAGCCTCAGGTTGATAGTGGGCTGCGAAAAGCAATTTGATCCCTGATTTAGCAGAGCCAAACGCAGGACTGGAAAGATGTTGAATATAGTATTTATTTGCCGCTCTTTGTTGACGTATTTGTCGAAAAAAATCCATCCCGGAAAAATACTTGTTATATTTAGCAAAATCAGGAAACAACTCGGATTGATTCGACTTATTGGGAATAAGAATTATTTTAGCGCAACGTCTAAGAAAATTTAATGCAATTTTTATCAACGCACCCCAATAACCATATTTCAGCTTTGATGGCAGCCCACCACCTGATTCCGGCGGTTTTTTTTGCTTTTTATTTTTAATGTAGCGATCCAGATAGAGATTCGATTTTTCCAGCGATATATCAGCGCCGAGTACTCGCCTATCTCGAATTTCATTTCGTTGCAGAAGAGGGAGCAACCGGCCAAGCATAATATTATTCGTATACAGAAAAACTTGTTCTATTTTTGACACAAAACAGGCCTGTTCACATATCAACGTGTCGATATGATGTGTGACGCCTGTATTAAAAATTGCAACACGAACATCATAATCCCGGAGATAGCCACTCAGACTATAAATATCCAGCAACGCATCTCGCATCAACAACTCAAGTTGATCTCCTTGGGCCACCCACCTTGACCATAATGGCCCGTACATTCGCAATTTCTTGATAATCTCAGAGGGACTGACCAAATAATCTTGTGTTTGTTCCGAAAAAGAATTTCGACGGGATACAGTTGCTCGAACTTTCCCATCGAACACATGCCACCCTTTTTCGTCAAAGAAGTATATGTCATCCCTCTCTAGAAGCAATTTGTAAACAAGGTCACTGGGGAAAAATATAACTATCCGCATTTCTTGTGAGTCTCACTATTAATCAAGGAAACCCCTTACCCACCGTGATATATTTTGGTTCTTTGTCGCACTCCAACTGAGAATTTGATTGAAAAGTTATTGAAGCCTCCTTATGCTCCCCTTCGAAAGCAATATCTTGCATTGCACTATAGCCTCTAAACTCCCATTGTCCGAACTCAGACTGCCTCCAGAAAACCGGATTCCTATGTTGATCCATGATGAATTGCAGCGATCGCGAGTTAACTCCCAACCAATCCATAAAATTGTCGGCGTACTCAACAGGCGCTTTCTCATACTTCCGCACTAACGCCAGACCATTCTGACGGGTCAGTCGACCATGGCGGATTTCACGGCAGGCATGATCTGTCACTTTCGAAAATCCATGTTTATACAGTTTTAACTGATCATGAATATTCATATAGTTAAAGCAGTCAACATAATCGTAACAATCAAATGTGCGGGAAAATCTGGACGTTCGATACCCATGTGACGTAATCATTTTATCGTGTTGGGCCTTGGGATCCCATCTCACATAATTTCCAAGATATATCCCACGCACACCTACTGCATTCAATTCACGATCATCCGGATAGCGATATTGCCAAACATCAGCCTCCTCCAATGTGTCAAATATCGACAGCATGTCGTCTGCTTCGTACCCCATCAGATCATGATCCTTCCGGTACCTCCGGGTCATCTCTACCTCATGCTCGTGCGAAAACATACCTACCTGTTCCAATCCTTGGTGGGCTCCCCATATTATCAATGGCACCTTGTAGCGAACCGCAGTCTGCACAGGAAAAACTGATTGACCGGCTAATATTGGCCAGTAAATGCTACCAAACCGCCGCAGTGAACTTCTCGTGATTTTCTTTACTGACATCGGATTAACATTTTGTTGCAAAATATCGCAATTAAAACGAATACGCAGATTAGCCAGATTTCTGATACCGAGAGGCGTATTGAAGTATTTGTTATAGGATACCAGGAGAGGATTTAAGCCCAACCTTTCCTTTACCAGATGGACGATGAAATGCGAGTCATGCGCCCCAGAAACCGGAACAATACAGTCATATGTCGCTCCGCCTGAAATTCGATAGGGGCGAACAATTTTTTCGAGCATCTGCCAACGGGCGTCCCAATCGAGGGTATTTTTTTCTTCATGAATTCGACACCCGGAACAAATGCCATCTGCATCAAGTATCAGTCCCAATGGGTGAGCAGTCGTGTACAGACAGCGCTTGCAAAATTTTATTTCAAGCATGTACATCGACCTCATCTGGTAAGACAGATTGATAATATGGCGCACGGAGAGCGACTCCGGTCAGTGAGGCCTTGAAATTCTGAATTGAATGCTCACGATAATTCAGAAAGTTTCCAACAGCCACCGCAACTACCTCTTGGCGCCCAAGCATGCTCCGCATTTGCTGACTTTCACTTATTCCACCAAAGGCAATCATCGGCATATTCTTGAAAGTAAATTCGTCTATCAGTTTCTGATCGAATCCGTTAGTCACACCTTCATTCTGCCAATCGGTAACTAACACCTCAGAACAGACACCGGCTCGCAATAACTCAGCCGTGCCAGAATCAATTGGTTTTGAGATCTGTTTGCGATAATCGAACCAAGCCACACCGCCCTGCTGCAATGTCAGCGGCATAGATGCAATTATTGCCTGCGCCCCCAGTTGTTCAGACAGATCTCTAACCATCGACGGTGAATCATGCAGGAGTGCGTCAACCACGAGACGATCCGCGCCAAGTTGGACAAGTTTTACGCCATCTGCCAGGGAACGTATACCCCCTGCGTAGATCAATGGCGTCTCCAGACCCAATCGCCCCAATCGCTCCAGCAAATCAAAATCAGGGCCTCTGTTCAAACCGGAGGCATCAACGACTTGAACTAAGATTTCATCTGCGCCCCATCGGTCAAGATTGTCGACCAGACATTCTGGCTTGCCCAATGGCAGATAGCGTCGATAGCCAAACGACTGAACAGCCCAACCATTCCTGACAGTCACAACACCGATCAGCCTCTTCTTAAGCATCTACCACTCCCCTTATCAAGCGGTTAAGCAACATTCTGCCTGCGGCTTGGCTCTTTTCAGGGTGAAACTGAATGCCGTACACATTTCCCCGGCGTATAACTGACGAAAATTTCATAGGATGCCGCGTTGACGCTACCTGATACTCCGACGGACCCTGATAATAAAAAGAATGATTGAAATAAAATGCCTCACCGTCACTTAGAGCACAAAGCGGATGTCCTTGAGCAACTTCCAGTGTGTTCCAACCGATATGCACAGCATTATCCGGAAAAGGAATAATCTCACCGGGTATCAGATCAAGTCCTGCGGTTCTACCGAACTCGTGAGACGTGGTCGCAAGCAATTGCATTCCCAAACAGATGCCGATTAACGGCCGTCCCTTGCGGGCGTGCATTTGCAGGTATGGTACCAGTCCTCGCTCATGGAGCGTGGCCATCGCTGCCGGAAACGCTCCGACGCCGGGCAATAGCAGAACGTCAGCGGCAGTCAATTCGTCAGTATGGCTGCTGACCTTGACCCTATAACCAAGATTTCTCAGACTATGCACGACAGAGGCATGATTCCCCATTCCATAATCGACCATCCCGACAACGATAGGCCTCATAAGCCGACCCCAACCTTGTATTTTCTGTGTATTACACCATCACCATCGATCATGAACAGATCCCTGTTAACTGACGCATGGACATGCTCCCAAAACTGGCTTTTAGTAATTTCTATATATTCGCAAAAACTTTCAATATATTCATCACTACATGCATCATCATATTTTTCCACTAAAGCAATCCCACTTTCTCGCGTCATCTTCCCGTGTCGAATTTGTTCATTTGCGTAGTCACTCACTCGACCGAAACCATACTTATAATACTTAATCATCTGGTTCAGCGTTACCCAGTCTTCATCCAACGAAGTCACCCCCCAGAGATCGCCAGTATTCTCGACAGTATCATCACGAATATCCAAACCATTGCTGCATGAGTACATTCCATTGTTTATAAGTGACCAATCCTCCCAGAACCAGCCGAGGTAGATTATCTGTAAACCAGCCGATTCGAATTCCGAAGTGGCTGGATAGAGATATGGACTTAATTTTTCTCGCTTAAACCCGGCATCTAGCATCCAATCCAACCCACCACCAGCCACTGTATTCATGTACTTAAGATTGTTGCCGTCATATCCAGTTTTTCCGACAGTCTTCATATCGCCAAGTTGTAGCCCAGGGTTTTCACCCCAGAATATCAATGGAATCTGGTATCTTATTGCAAGTTGGGGTACCGAACTTATCAATGCCTGCTCGGTTGCACGGGCCCAGTTGCAAAATCTGAAGAAACCCTCATGCAGCATTTTTTTCCATGTTTGCGGTGAGAGGCTGGAAATGACAACATCAAAACCCAAATTGATCATATTTGAAATATTATTCATCCCTCGCTCCGTGACTTGCTCCGGTGGATAAGCGAGACACACAAGCAAGGGTTTCAGTTTCAACTTATCCCTCACCCATAGCGCTTGACGCAAACTATCCTTGCCGCCGCTGACACCTATGATGCAATCAAAATGCTGCCCCGGCTTACCCATATACCCGCTGAGGACATCTTGTAGGTCATCCATCCTCTCTTGCCAATCAGCATGCTTACTGACTTTAAAATAGTAATTGCAGGCAGGGCAAATGCCGTCGGAACCGAATTGGCTGTTAGGGCGTGTATTTGGTTGCAGGCATATTTTGCAATAGATCATTTTCTAGTCTCTATAAAAGGTCGCGCAGCATTTTTATCCCCTCATGCGGAAGCGCGCATGCCGGTGCCCACGGTGGCATCACTGAGACGACTCGTCGCTTTGCATGGAGCGCGATTACCATCGCGGCCGTCTGACAGCCAACCACTACGTCGGACCATGCAATCAAATCTGACAGTGTTCCAGTGCAATCGACACCGATGTCCAATTCTTCATATCGCATGCACCAGTCGGTGTATTTTTCGGGAGCTTCACTTGGATGTGGCCTCAAACGGATTTGCGCATTATAGCCGATACCCAACAGACTTCTGTTTTGAACAAAAAAATTTAATGCCTGCATCTCAGCTGGCACATCCTCTTGACCCCAATTTTCCTTGATTGGTTCAAGCAGGTACAAAACATTAAGTAACTCACGACCAGATTTCTTTTTAGTCTTCACAGCAATGCTCTGAACCTGCGCGTCAAGAAAATAATTGTTGATCCGTCGCACCAGTTGGCCAGGAAAGCATGCACACGCAATTGACCACGCGAACTCGTCACTCACCCAAATTTCATCTGGAAGCAAGAATTCTCCATGACGAACAAAGCGCTGCTTATAGTTAACCCAGTGGTCAATAACCCCAACGCTACGAACGCCGATTTGCTTAGCGCTCAACCTTGCCTGATGCTCCAGATCAATGGATGAGGCGCTTGTTCCACTAATTAACAATCGGGCATCGCGTAAGGCTGATTCAATATCTGTGATACAAATCTGAGGCCGCCACCTTTGAAATATGTCTGCTGCGGGACCTGAAACACATAACCTCAGATTTTCATGTTGTCGCTCACAAATCCAGCCTAAGATTAAATTGGCGGCACCAGCGTCATGGGCCACGATCGCAATCGAACTGTCGCAGTCAATCGCCAAATCTTGCAAAGTAAAGCTCATCTTGCGCCTCGCCCTCCACGATCTGCTGCTTGGAACGCACCGCTTCAAGCTCCATGCCAGCTCGTTCCATTATGCGGACCATCCCCACATTAGCCCTGAGCGTACCCCCAGTCACCTTCCGAATACTGTAACGCTTCAGCAAACAATCCATCAGAGTCTTCCATGCATCGAGTCCAACTCCTTTACCCCAATGTTCGCGGTTTCCTATCAGTAAGCCGATATCTGCGGTGCCATGCGGTACTGATATATAAGCGGTAGCCGTGCCGACCGTCTTCCCATTTGTCCCCAAACGTACTGCAAAAAAAAGGTTTGGACTGTTTTGGAATGACTGTAGGTATTCTTCGCATGATTTTGCAGTGTGGCATCGAAATCGTTGGTTACTGTAGCGCACCACCTCGGGGTCGTTAAGCCAAGAAACATATTCAGTAGTAATGTCGGATAATGCAAAAGACTCCAAAGTCACCAAATTCCCATGCAATACAACTGGTATATCTGCCATGTCCGCCTAGCGCAATTCATCCAGATGACTCCACACCTTGCAAAAAGCTTCAATCATCAAATCAATATCCATATCATTCATCTCGTGAACACATATTTGGAAGCCAAGATAACTACTATCTTGCAATTGCTCCGCCACAGGGCATATTCCCTTGCTGTAGTCCACCTTTCTCCGGCATATATCTGATGACCATGGGAAGCCTTTGGATCCATAGGCCATCATATTTTGATACATGGGCAACAAATGTATATTGGCGAAGCTTGTACCCACCGCCTGCACGCCCTCAGCAACCAAAGCTCTGTGAATTGCATCGCGACTGACACCCAATAAATCGATGTCGAGGGTCATTTTGTACACATAATACACGTGTGTGCAATTTTCTCTAGTGGTAGGCAAGCGCAATCCAGAAAGATTCCGCAAACCGTCAGTCAGTCGTTCGGCCGCTCTTTGTCGACTTCCGACGAAATTTTTCAACTTTTTCAACTGCTCCATTCCGATGGCGCACTCAATTTCCCCCAACCTGAAATTGTGCCCAATCATATTCGCCAGATTTGTTACTCCCATGTCCCCTACAACTGCCTCTGCATGATTACGTATCAAACGTAGACGTGTTGCTATTTCATCATCATTTGTCACCAATATACCACCTTCACCAGTATGAATGTGTTTATGGTAATTCAGACTGTATCCACCCACGTCGGCGAGTGTTCCGGCATATTGACCCTTGTATAGCGCCCCGGGGGACTGTGCAGTGTCGGATATTATTTTCAGGTTATGTTTTTTTGCGATTGCATTTAACGCATCCATATCGGCAGACTGGCCAGCTATATCAACCGCCATTATGGCTCTAGTGTGCGGCGTAATATTAGCCTCAACCGCCCGCGGGTCTAGGCAGAATGTATCCGGCTCAATATCCGCAAACACGGGAATTGCATTCCAATGCAGAATTGAAGTGGCACTTGCACACATTGTCCACGGACTGACAATGATCTCATCCCCGGGTTCAATGCCAATCGCTCCTACTGCCGCCGTTAAACCGGATGTCCAAGAATTAACTGTGACCGCGTGTGCAACCCCAAAATATGCTTCACACATCCGCTCGAACTCTCGCACCTTGGGGCCACCGAGAAAATCCTCGCCCCATCGACCGATATATTGAGACAATATTCCGCTCTCGACCACTGCCTTCGCTGCCTGGACTTCCTCGGATCCAATCGAGTTGTATCGTTTGAATGGTTGTGTTATCGTCTTTGGGCCGCCGAACAAAGCTAACGAGCTAAGCTGAGAGTTTTTCATTTTCTTCCTTAATTAGTTCCAACACCTCTTGTGTGCGGAGCGCGGCAACACCTGAACATATATGGGCTCGACGTCCCGACAGCGCCGCTTCCAGCTCCTCAACAACATTCCACTGAATTCGGTCATAATCCGTTTCTATTTTTTCATTACCCTTAGCGAGACGGATATAACCTTTAAACCGTTCATCAGCCTCAATCCCTTGCCAAAGAATATCCTGCCCACTTGATTCATAGCGCAATCGACCGTTGGAAGAGATCAACTCCATTGAATTATGAAAAAAATCTTCTTCACGCGCTGCAAGGAATATTATCCGTCCAGAGGTAAACGTGATAGCGACATCGGGCTCCGGATCCACCTTACCCAAGAGACGGCCTTTCTTTATTACCTTGATTTCAACGATCTCACCAAGCAGGTTTTGCAACAGGTTCAAAAAGTGTACGCCGCTATTCATAATTCCTTTTGAATACCAGACTACCCCTTTCACCGGTTTCTTTATGCGTCCATCATCTAGACGGGCCCGCAATTCCGCCACACCCGGCTCTGAGAGTCGAATGAAGTTAACGAATAGCTGACTCTTATTCGTCTCGCAAATACTAACGATTTGGCGCGCCTCATCCAAGCGGTATGAAAGCGGCTTTTCGCAGAGGATGGCTTTCGGTCGCCCATTCAAGAATACCTGCGTCAATGTATTCAAATGAAGCGCCGTTGGAGTGGCAATGACGATGATATCTGGCGATAACAATTTCATCGCATCATCAATTGTTGCGAATGCGTCGACAGAGTATGCGGTTTCAAAACGAACCCGCAGAGCCGGATCAGGGTCAACTCCGCCACTAAGCTCAAATGCCGGGTGCTGGGAAAAGGCACGAGCATGCGTTAACACCCTGGACTTTAAAGTGTCCATAGCGTCATACCCGACGGCTATGTTGCCAAGCCCAATAATCAATACGGTCTTAGTAGCGCCTAACTTATTCAACTTGGACTCAATTCCAAGAATTATTTACCAATTCGGTAATCGAGATCACCTTTGCGGTAAGACCCATGGCATCGAACGAGTCGCGTATTTCGCGCTCATACCCCATTGTGAATACGAATATAACATCCGGTTTTGCTATTTTCAATTCATTCGGTGGATACACGTTTAAACCCAGTATTTTTTGTCCTTGCTTTTTTACATCAATATCATACATTCCCACCAAATTTGCCCGACTCAGGTTCGACTCAGCTAACGCTTCAAATGTAAGGTGACTTGCGGGATATAGCGCTATTTTTTTACCTGCAAATTCACCGTCCAATAGTGCATTGATCGCAATGCGCCAACCATCGTACTGAACCCTAGCAAAGGCACGAAATGCATCTACTATCGCAGAACTACCTGGTCGCGGGATATGACTAGGTTGCGCAATAATTCGCTGCACCCGGTTGGGACTCGCCGGATCATCTGGATGAATACTCTTTTCCAATGCTTCTATACGCCAACCCAATCGTGCCAGCAATTGCACGATGTTTGCAGTATTGAATTGATTCAGATGCTCAAAAATTAGCGGGTCAGTATGTGAGTCATAGCACGACCAATCAGGCACTTCTATAAACAAACTTCCGTCCTCTGACAGCAATGTTCGTACATAATTAAGAAAACCATCTAAATCAAAAATATGTTCCAGTACATGCCTCAGGATCACGAGGTCAACCTTTGACCCTTCCTCCAGTGTTCTGAAGTCAACCAGCCCTTCTTGTGATGCCAATACAGTTCTGGCCTCTTCGCTTAACTCTTCGAAGTATGCCGGGCAGTCAAAGTTCCTATATAAATGGCTCAGAAATGCTCCTGCATGGGCACCAATTTCAAGAACCCGCCTCCCCTTAAGTGCCACATGCCTCGACAAGAATCCGGCCTGCCGCCGATTTTGATCCTCTTCGAAAACAGTTGGCTCCTTTCGTCTCAACATCGGGCTTTGACTGTAGTAATAGTTTAAAAATTCATCGCCTACATACTCGCCTTGAAATATAAACTGACATGCCTCACAGACTGCATAAGATAATTCAACAGTCTGGCACAAGTTCGACAGATAGTATCGACGCTTGACTCCCATGCTTCGTATTTTTTCTGATCCGCATACCCGACAAGTATGCACTAGAGCCATCTTTGGGTTCATGGTTGTTTCCCTCTTATTTAATATATACAGAATCCATTTATACGCAATAACTTGCCCGGACACCCATCACGCGTTCGATGACCCTTCTGGAAGCGGCGACTATCATGCCACCTGATTTTTCATATTGATCAAGATATGAAATCCGAGAACCATTTAGATCAGTCATCAATCCACCAGCCTCGATCAATATTAGATTTCCCGGCGCAACATCCCAGTCACGGTAAACAACATCCTTCACAAAAACATCGGCCTTACCCTCTGCAACTCGGCAAATCTTCAGCCCTATGCTCCCGGATTCAAGATATCCTGCGCAAGGCAATTTTTCGAACAATACCTTAGCTATTCCCCGTGGTTCCGGATAATTGTCGGTAAGCACGAGGCTGTCATCGTCGGCGTTAACCGTCAGTCTGTCACCGTTGACAGTTGCTCCACCAGCCTCTTCCGCCACATACATTAAGTCAAGGGCGGGAGCGTAGACTGCCCCAAAAATGGGTCTTCCAGCCTCCATCAATGCCATTTGCGTTACATATCCTGAAAATCCGCCACAGAAACTGGCAGTGCCATCTATCGGGTCAATGATCCAATATCGGGCAGGTCTGTTCTTAGAATGAGTACCAAGATCTTCTTCGCTAACTATCTGTATGCCGGGCGTCAACGAAGCCAATCCTTTGAAAAGCATTCCTTCCGCAATGAGGTCAGCCTCAGACTTGAGTTGCGCTCCTTGCCATACTCCTTCAACTGGTCCACTATCGCGCATTTTTTGCAATACGGATCCGACATCTCTCAGCAAATATTGCATGCCATCAATTATTTTTTCTGTTTTCAAGGAATTTCAACTCCTGCATTCTTAACTTGCTGATAGTTCCGTTCGCTCGAATCGTGGTTGTCTTATTAAAACTGAATGTTTCAGGAATCATTCCCAATGCGGTAAATATATTTGCTTCTGATATAGACATTGGAGTTTCGCGCCAAAACGGCTCTTCATCGAGGTACTCAGGAATACTCGACTGGATCTCTGCCATCGGAACGTCAATCAGATCTTCGTACCGACCCCCTTGCTCTGTGGTCTGCCCCAAGATATCCCGTACCGACACGCCCTTACCTGGCAAGGCCTCCCATATATCGTAACGTCCAACATCGATCTTCCCGAGCCAACTCACTATTGCCTTTGCAAGATTTTCCATCACCGCTATTTGCGCGAGGTTTTTTCCACCATCAACCAAGATGACCGACCCACCATCAGTAAACCGGTCTGAGTAAAAGGCAAACCTCCCAGTATGGTCACCTTCACCCAAAATGATTGGCAATCTAAGTGTGACTGCATTTAGCCCCAATCTCCTTAGTTCCACAAGCGAGAGCTCGGCACGAATCTTCCCTTCGAGGTATTTGATTGTTGCCGGCATAAGAATTTTATTATTTGCCGCAAGTTCTGGGCGCAACTCGTCCGCCAGTCGCCCCCCCCATAGGCGGGGCACCCAAGTGGAGGATATCAACACATAGGTGCCAAGACGAACATTACGCGCGACCTCAGCAGGCTCTTCACCGCTGTGGCAAACAAAATCCAGCACCAAATCAAAACGTTCGCCGCGCAACGCCAGTAATCCAGTCCTGCGGTCTTCACATATCTGAGACACATTTCCCGCAAAACTGACACGCCGCCTCGACAAAATGAACAACTCATGGCCAGCAGCAATCAGCAAACTAGCGACTTGCTTTCCATGGAAGCGTGTGCCGCCGACAATCAAGATTCTCATTACTTACGGCTCGAGGTCATCCCAACTCAGCAATGCGCCTTTTGCAACAGACCGGCGAGTAATGCGGCCCATCAGGGACTGCGCATCTTTTGGCAAAATTCCGGTTCCAGGTCTCGCAAAAGCTATGTCTGCCTGTCCAAGCACTGCTCCGACCGCCACGTCACGGGCTGAAACAATACTTTTCAAATACGCGCTGCGTCCTATAGCCTCTCTATCGGAAGGAGACTCGAATTGGTTTGCATCAAGTGCAGCCGCAAGTCTCCTGATCCCCTCAACGTAGGCCCTCATTTGATCGGGTTCTAATGCATATGGATGATCTGGTCCCTCACTGGCTTTATTCAGTGTCACATGTTTCTCAAACAGGCGCGACCCCATTGCTAAGGCAATAAGCGAGGTAGTCACATCTTCGGAGTGATCCGAAAAGCCGACAGGTTGCTCAAACCGTTTCTGTAGAAATGGAATATTCGCGATCCGCAACTCATCTGGGCGTGGCGGATAAACTGAGACGCAATGAAATATCCCCAGACCCGGCCGATGTGATTTAAGCACATCAACGGCAGCATCAATATCAAGCAGCTCAGCCATACCAAAGGAAATCAATATAGGTGAATCTATCTGATTAACCAAACTGCTCAAAAAAGGCAGATTATTGTGATCCATTGACGCGATTTTAATTACATCAAAATCCATTGTGCGGGCCCAGGCCAGGCCATGATCGCCATGGATCGTAGTTGCACAGTCAATACCGTACTGGCTACATAAATCCCGCAATTCAGGGAACCACTCCTTGGGTGTTTTAAGATATTTGTCAAACATTTCTACGGCTTTTATGTCACCATAATATTTGTCCAACCCATAGTCTCGAGCGGTTACACCCTCACTGACAATTTCCACAGCCTCATAACTCTGGAACTTAGCACAATCAAACCCGGCTTCAGCGACCTGCCTTACAAGTTCGCGCGCAATTTTTATGTCCTGATTGTGATTGGTTCCAATTTCTGCAATCAGATACGGGGGGCAACCAGCGCCAATTCTCGGTTCGCCCTTTATCTCTATTAATTTATTAATTCTTGACAAGTTCATTACTGCTCCTTTGAGTCATTTTTTCATATTAGGCAGAAATAAAATTCTTCCAGTGCCTTCGCAATCTGACTCCTTCTGCAAATGGCAATAGCATTTCTTTTGGCGTCTGCCCAAGATATATCGCAATCGGATCTATGCCGGCAGCCACAACAAGGCAAAGGGTTGTTGACACGCGTGGATTTATCTCGAAAGGCAACACCTCGCCCGTTTCTGTCTTTATAAGTTGGATGTTATAGCAACCCGCTGCGGGCACCGCGGCATGAATAGCCATGCAAGCCTCGATAACTTTGGCATCTGCGCAGGTTTCCGCGCGAATTGTGATGCCTCGCTTACTGTCAACCTTCACCGGCACGACAGCTCTTAATCGACCAACCGCATCAGTCACCATTTGGACGGTATATTCCTGCCCTTCGATCAACTCTTGCAATATAAACTTACCTTCCGATTCACTTACTTCAGCGCTGTTTCGCAGGGAAACTACATCTTCCTTTGAATTCATCACCTTCACGTCTCTCGACCCTCTTCCTTTGATCGGCTTTGAAATGCATGGATATTTGAAGTTGCATGCATCCTCTGAAAGGAGTTGACTGAAAGGCACCGGAATGCTTCTAGCCTTTAGCACTCTTATCATTTCCAGTTTATGCAACATGATCTCTATATAAGCTGCATCCGGCAATAACAATCTGGTTGGCGCAAATGATTCGGCAGCTCTGGCAAACAAAGGCAACTCCTCGTCCACGCCCGGAATCAAGAGGTCGATTCCTAATGCACCGCACAGACCAAGCATCTTTTTCGCAAAGTCAGGATCGGTCGCCCACGGCAACTGATGCCTGCATTCTTCCGGTATACCTGGATCGATTGCAGATATATCAGCATCCCCGAAATGAAGAATGTATTTCCCCCGCAGCAGCCGATACAAGGCCTCATTGCCCGCACCCCCACCACCCGTAAACAGTACTTTGATCATGTTTTCTTTTTGCGATTCATATCAATCCGAACCACATCCGATTGAGTCCACGTCAAAGGAGGATCCAGCCAGAGTCGGCACGACAAGCCGGAAACAGCTTTGATCTTGGTTCCCACTTATGCCACTTCTGGCAAAGCCCAGTCGCTCAAATATCGCAGCAGACACAAGATTGCTATCCTTGACAGTGGCGCAGAGGGTAATCGTTTCTGTAGCAGCATTTGATAGCGACTCAATCCCTAGTTTTATCAGCTGACACCCCCACCCACGACCACGCACATCTTGATCAAGGGAGTAGTCAATGACTGTTACCTCGCCTTGACGCTCAAAACGCACTTGCCCTATCGGCAACCCATTCGCTTCCATCACATACAGCTTGCAATCGGATTTATCCAGTGCCTGTCCGAACCAATTGATGTGTGTCATGAGATCGATCGTCGAAGAATTAATTGCGCTTGATCTAACCTTTGGATCGTTCACCCATACAAAGTAGGTCATAACATCGCTGGCGTTTGCGGGACGCAGCGCCAAACTTGATTTCGGGGTTGGTATCAGAATTTCTGCCACACGTTGAGCCCCCTTTCCATCGACAACGGGCGCAATACCCTTACGTTGTTTGCCAATCCTCTCGGCTGCAACGATCTCTTGCAGCACGGCCAGTTCAATAGCTTCAACTGTGACGTGTTCGGCGATTCCCAAAAATCTGATCAACCCAGATGAAACCGTTGCTTTAGTGGCGGGAATCTGATTGTCGGCAGTGCAGATAACCAAACTCGGCAAATCCATGCACAGGCGTTCCCATGTCGTGGCCCCACCGGCTCCTATCGCAAGGTCTGCACTTGCCATGAGGTTTGCCAAATGGAGTTGTGGGCCAAATACTCGTGTATGCGGACGAGATTTCGCAAACCTGACAACCTTATCGCGGTGAATGAAGTTAGAACCGATGACGACATCCACTTCAAGTTTCTGCAACCTACTTGTGCTTAACGCCTCCAGCGCGATCTCAGTCATATTGGGAATGTCAGATCCGCCCATGTAAATCAGAATCCGCCGTACAACCCCAGTTCGAGGCGTCATCGTTTCTCGGATCTGCGCGTACTCTGGGCGTAACAGAGCGTACCGAGGGCCTAACAACAGTTGGCAAGTCGCTTGCACCAAGGGTCGGTACCGCTCAGGCCCTGACAGAGAATAGTTCTGATCCAGTAACATGTCACAGTTGTGCGGTCGATTGGCAAGATCATCGATCACCATAATTTTTGACGTATGAGGCCTAAGCAAGGACTCCCATACGCTATCTAACGCGTAGTGATCAACAACGAGTAAATCGCACGCCAACCCCTTCAATGCGGCGATGGTCTGTAGAGCGTCCTCCTCCTGAGTCACTCCAAGCCAGCCGGCATAGCCCGTTTCGCAACCACCACCAACGAGGTCCGGCAATAGCTCCACCTGAAAACCATCGCGCGTCATAACCTCGGCTAAATGGCCAGGATGTTTGCGGGTAACGAAGCGAATTTGCGCACCACGCAACTGCAGCGCCGAAGCGAGAGTGCGACAACGCATCACATGGCCAGTGCCCATCAGGTTGGAGGCATCCACCCGAAATACAACGTTCATGCCACTTGTCGCCCCAAAACAAATGCCTCCGCCGCATCCACTCCGACCGTGGCTCCACGCCAGTGCGCAAGATGCTCAACACCCTGTCGGGAGCGCGGGTGGGGCCACGCTCGGAGCTCTGCTGCATACGCCTCCAATGCCGCCAACTTGCGCGCAAGCGTTGCTGATATGTCCACAAACCAGTTGGGAGCGAACACGGGGCCACTGCCCGGCAATTGCCACTCGGTGCTGGATGCAACTTCAAAGCATAAAAGCGTCTTAACAGGATGCCCCTGCTGGGGCCTGCAAGCAGTTACCACCGCTTCGTGCAACCGTCGATGGTCGATATTGACGTCACCCGCATGGTGAGTAAACACTGAATCAGGCTGGTGGTGGCCAATGAGTGCTTCTACTGCCTGGGTAACGTCTAAAAGGGATATGGTGTCCATTCGATTGTCGGGGAAATCCCCGAAAGATACGGATTGCGCACCCAGAATCGAGCATGCCTTTTGTGCAGCAGCGCGGCGGGCCAGCAATTCCGCCTGCAAGGGAAGAGAACCTACCTGACGAGAGTAGACCCCGTCTGCCAAAAATGCCACATGCACGCGAGCACCTGCATCCACCCATTTGGCGATAGTGCCACCACAGCCCAACACCTCGTCATCGGGGTGGGCAGCCAGGACTAAGATCGACTTATGCACCACGAGGCTCTTTATGGTTCATGACAATAGGTGCCAACATCTCTGCGCGTACCCAATCGTCTACGGTGTCGATGTCTTGCACACGCCAACGCGGGATCAACACCGGCGTGGAATGCCTGTCAAATATGCGAGCACCACTAAGCCATGCATCGGGTCGCCCCCAGTAGAACTGTCCGGCATCATGCAAAGCCATGGGCAGGTCTTGGGATCGGGTGGAGAAGTGCTCTGGATAGAACATTTCTATGCCGCCAGTTTCTACTCGCTTAAATGATCGAAAAATGGGCGCCGCAAATTCAGTCGCGGTAAAGGCGTAGGCCCAGTTCCCGGAACGAAGCGCCTCCAACCCACGTTGAAGATCATCATGCCGGGCAAAGGGTGCCGTGGCATAGATGCAACATACTGCCTCTGGTGACCACCCATGATGTTGTGCCCACTGGGTAGCATGGGCAATCACTTCGGTGGTGCCTGCAAAGTCGTTAGACAATTCCGCCGGGCGCATGAACGGCACCGTGGCCCCATAGCCCTTGGCGACGTCAGCAATTTCAACATCGTCAGTGGAGACAATGATGTGCGAAAACAAACCGGAAGCCTTGGCCGCCTCGATGGACCAGGCAATCATAGGTTTACCGCAAAAGGCCTTGATGTTTTTGCGTGGGATGCGCTTGCTGCCACCACGGGCGGGAATGACGGCGATGTTCATGTACCGATTGCCTCCTCCAGGGAGCGCACTACATAGTCTTGTTGCTCAATAGTTAGGCCTGGATACAAAGGGATACTGATGGCCTGCGTGTAGTATTGCTCTGCCTCTGGGCAATAGCCCGCCGCAAATCCCAGTTGTTCGTAATAGGGCTGGCGGTAGACGGGGATGTAATGCAGGTTGGCCAAGATCCCTGCAGCGCGCAGTATCTCGTACACTTGGCGCTGCGTTTTACCTGTGGCAGCCAGCTGCAGTCGAATGACATACAGGTGATACCCCGAATAACTGTCGGGGTGCTGCCAAGGGGTGGTAACAGGGAGCGCCGCCAACAGCTGGTCATATCTCTGGGCGATGTTGTGGCGCTGAGTTAAAAATTCGTCCAAACGCCGCATTTGGCTGAGGCCCAGTGCCGCGTGAATGTCTGTCATGCGGTAGTTAAAGCCCAGAGCAATCTGTTGGTAATTCCAAATTTCCTGCGCAGGGCGTGGATGCATGTCTTCAGGGGCACTGCTGATACCGTGGCTGCGCAATAAGCGCAAGCGAGTAGCCAAGCCGGCATCGTTGGTAAGGGCCATACCGCCCTCGCCGCTGGTAATTATTTTGACGGGGTGAAAACTGAATACGGTAATGTCCGAATAGCGGCCACTACCTATGGGCGCGCCTTGGTATTTGCCGCCAATAGCGTGAGAGGCATCCTCAATGATTTTGAAACCATACTGCTGACTCAGAGCGTGGATGCCGGCCATGTCGCACGGTTGGCCAGACAAATGCACCGGAATGACCACTTTGGGCAACTGACCGGTTTTTGCTTTCGCTGCCAACTTCTCAGCCAGTCGGTCGACACTGAGGTTGTAGGTGCGGGGGTCAATGTCCACAAAGTCCACCATGGCACCGCAATACAAGGCGCAGTTGGCAGTGGCCACAAAGGTAATAGGGGTGGTCCACACGCAGTCGCCTGGACCAACGCCTAGCGCCAAGCAGGCGATGTGCAATGCGCTGGTGGCACTGTTAACAGCTACAGCGTGCTGCGCACCGCAATGGCGGGCCACAGCTTCTTCGAATGCTGGCACAGTGGGGCCCTGAGTAAGGCATTCAGCATGCAAAACGTTAACCACCGCGTCAATATCAGCTTGGTTGATGTTTTGGCAGCCGTAGGGGATGATGCTCATGAGTGTGCGCCTATAGGGTAATTCACAATGTCTTGATAACTGCCCACACGTTTAATACGTCCCGCTGACAACTCTACAATCGTTTGGCAGTTTTGAAGTGTACTGACGCGGTGAGCAATGATCAGTAGGGTAAGGTCTTTGCTCAGACCTTCGATGGCTTGCATGACGGCTTGTTCGGTTTCGCCGTCTAGTGCGCTGGTGGCCTCGTCAAAAATGATGACATCAGCTTGTTTGTATAAAGCGCGAGCGATGCCTATTCGTTGACGCTGCCCTCCAGACAATCGTACTCCGCGCTCGCCGACCATCGTTTGGTACTGCATAGGCCAAGCCTCGATGACATCGGCAATTTGAGCTTGCTTGGCAGCTCGACGCACTAGCTCACTATCCAGTTGATGCTTCGGCACCCCAAACGCGATGTTTTCCTCTATAGAGCTATCTGATAAAAATATGCTTTGTGGCACGTGGGCAATATGGCCCTGCCAGGCCCTCATGTTTCTCGCAGACAGTGGGTGACCATCAATCTCGAATGTACCTTGGGTGGGAGGTAGTAGACCCATAACAATATCGAGAAGAGTGCTTTTACCTCCTCCTGTTGTGCCGATTAGACCTATGCGACTACCCTTTACTATTTCTAGATTGATGTCGTTCAACACCCATGGCAAATGCGAACCATAGCGAAAAGACAGTTGATTTAATCGTATGGAATTTTTGAACGGAATCGTACGCGTCGATGTCCGCTCAACTATTGGCGGTAACGGTTGTTCCAGCAAATCAATGGCATCTGCCAAGGACGCTACACCACTCTGAATAGTCGACCAGGATGCGTAGGCCTGTTGCAATACTGGCAGTAATCGCTGCGCACCCAATGCAAGCGCTCCTAACACTGGCAATGCTGTCCCTACACCACCCGACTGCTGCGTAAGATAGTACGCTAGGGACGCAATCAAAACCATTCCAAGAGCTTCCACCCCATAACGTGGACTTTGACTGACAAACAGACTTCGTCCTTGGGCACTACGAAGTGCAGTGTCGGCTTGGCGATAGATTTGGCAATGCATAGCCTGGGTACCATCAAGAAGCACATCTCTAATGCCACCCAGCCCTTCTTGTAACAGCCTAATAACTTTGGTTGATTCTTGCGCCATACGTTGACTGTCTTCAATTCTTCGTGCCCGCGTAAGCAGGATGACGACCAGGTAAATGAGGCCGAATCCACCCAATGCTGAAAAGGCAACTAGAGGACTGATGAAGATCAATGCTGACAAGATCACGGTCAGCATTACTGCTGAAGTCACCAGGTTCAACACCATCAACAGGGTGGTTATGACGCTGCTAGTTTTTGTTGCAATAGCATTAACAATCTCGCTGCTGTTCCGAGAGAGGTGGACCTGGTAGGGTTGGTACAACGTCCTTTCGTATATGGACATGCTCAGGTCTGCTCCGATGGCAAAGGACAGTTTAGTGCTTGCCCAAAGTAGCAGTAAACGCATTACTCCAGCAAGAACTACAGCAACTCCAAACGAAATAGTTACAAATAGCAGGACATTTGCAGCACCACTAGATCCCAAAGCGCCTATCAGCGCATTCACAAAAGGAATGCTTGAGAGTTGCTGCGGCGCAGTGAGAATGGTGAGGAACGGCAACAGGGCACCGATACTGAGGACTTCTGCAAATGAAGTCACGAGCATAAGTGCCAAGAATAGGCCCAGCTGCCAGCGTCGAGCCGGATTGATATGGGGCCAAAGACGCTGCAGGAGTGTGCTTACGGATTGCATTTACCAATTACAACGTGCTGCGCCCGCCATCCATCACCACATTCTGCCCATTCATGTAGACAGCGGCATAAGAGCATAAGAACTGAATCTTTGTAGCTGCTGGAATCTCTTTTTACCCCCCCCCCGCACCAGACATACGCATTAATTTTACTATCCACGAGATAACACATTTTACCTGGCATGAAACCAATTAGGAGGCTCATTTTGTTTTGAACCGGTAGGGTGTGGGCGCATCTCCGGTAATTGTTCCAGCGCGTTCCGCATCCCATTTCTTGATTTGCCCGACAACGTCAACGTCAATATTTGAACTCCAGTGGCCAATCAAGCGTTTAAAGCCTTCACCGACTACACCCTTGCCAATGGCGTTGCCGTTCAACGACGTTATAGGCAACATGCAGAAGGGTGTCCCAGTCATAAATGCCTCATCGGCGGTATAAACGTCGTAGGTCTCGATATTTTTTTCTACGATTGTCATACCCAATTGAGGACACAACTCATTCACGACGTAATCACGCGAAATGCCGCGCAAAATATTGCGTCCTTCGGGCGTAATCACTACACCGTTCTTAATAATAAAAAAGTTACTACCGGTGCCTTCAGCCACAAATCCATCGGGATCAAGCATCAATGCCCAATTGTTGTTACCATCAACTTGACCAGCCTCAATATTTGCCATGAGGTAGTGGATACGGCTACGATTCTTGACTTTCGGATCGAGTAGATGCCCCGGTATTACACGCTGCGAAGTGATGACCGCATTGATACCCGTTTCAAACAACGTCCCCATCGAAGCGACTGTCCAGCGCAAGGGAAAGTCCGCGATGATCACGTTCGGGCCTTTTTGCAAGCCCTCAATGCCCTGATAGATACCCAACAGGCCGCGCGAAACATCGATCATCAATCGGTGCTCGTCATCGGCTTTGAATAAGTGATCGTTGGCTTCGATGGTCTGATAACAAGCCTTTTCCATTTCCTCTGGAGTCATTTGCAGTGGAATACGAAGAACCTTTACACCCGAATAAAGACGGTCAATATGCTCGCGCAGTTTAAACTGTTTTTTATTAAATGAACGGGTCATCTCAAACACCATGTCCCCAAACATCAAAGCCGAATCATAAATAGAAATCTTGGCTTCTGATTCAGGCACGAGCTGACCATTGAAATAAACCAGACGATGATTTTTTTGCATGCTATTTTTTATCCTTGAGTTAAAGTAATCCAATAAACCAGTTGTAGTTTGCGACTTTCTTGCGGTCTTCTTACCAAATGTATCGATCCACGACAAAATGAAATGAAAAGTGCCTGAGAAACGCGAAATGATCGGGAAGTACATCCCCGCCGATAAACGAATTATTTAACGGCGGAAAGTTCTGCAAGACAAGAAGTCATTCTGAGTACCGCATTCGATTGTGTATATTGTCGATCATGGTGGCCAGTCTCGGAAACACATATTAAAATGTGGCTCGGATAATGAAAAGCCGCGTAGGCTTTTTGTTTTTCGTTATCAGTTGTTCGTTGAGTGAGATCTAAAACAGAGAAGCTGCCGTGTGGAAAAAGGCTGGCTGCATTTTTGCTGGCTGTGACCGATACATCGTAGCCGTAGCTTTTTCCGTTAGTCGCAAGGCTGTGCTTCACCATCAAGTCAAGATAATGGCCAGTGTCACATCCGAAATTATGGATTTCGTCAAACCGACCAATATCTAACAGAATTTCCTTTGTTAGCCACATATCAATCCAATGCTCCTGCTCGTCCTGATGCAATGGTATGGTCGCACTACTTCGATACATCTCCTCGTATTCGGCTTCTAGCATGCCTTCACGAAATACATAGTCGTGATAATCGATCGATTTATTCAATTGAACATACTTCTATTATTTCGATTTAGCTTGCCGATATACATCGTCGTACCAGTGAATTGTATCTTCAATATGAAATTCCGGATTCCTTGGATAGAGATATTCGTAAAGCTGGCGGATGAACTCGTATTGCTCTTGAGTATTGACATCCAAGATCAAATCAGGGCGGCGAAACCCCACGGGACATTTAATGGTGCTGACTGGGCACCATTCCGGATCAAACAACTGCCCTGTTTTATAGTCATAAAAATTTAGGTGAACATGCTCACGCTGGTGGGGGTCGTCATGGAGGGCCCGAGCTTCTTCAAGCAAAGAAAAATCGAACATTTCTGCTCCAATCCCGTCAGGGTATTCTGAATCACCGATTTCAGAAAGGTTGGATGAAAATCCTCGCCGCCCGAGTGACAAATGGTGATCAACAATGCGATCAATTTCGGCAGGCTCGGGGGTTGCATTGTCCGCCGGCAATCGACCAATAATGTCAGCATTGGACCATAGCGCTGCTTGGTAATACCGCTCGACCAAATCGTTCTCGGAACCTGCAAACACCTTGATGCCGTAACTTTCACCTAGCCTCATCAGAACCCGATCTTTTTCGGTGTCGGGAATTGCTAGCACGATGTCGTCCAACCTGGTGCATCGTTTTACCCGCTCAAGAATACGCCCCACTAATGGCGCACCGGCCAAGTCCATCATTGACTTACCCGGAAGGCGGGTGGAGCCCATCCTGGCTTGTATTATTAACACCACTCTTTTCATATTTTTATTTAATTTGTCTAGCAAACTTTTTAGAGCATAAATCAGCCAAAATAACTACACATGAATGAATATTTGGAGATGGATATTCCGATATCGCACTTGCATCACATAAATATAGATTATCGAATCGTCCTACCTGAAAGTTCTCTCCCAATATGTGCGAGCATCCACCAATCAAATGATATCCACTGTTTGTATTCTCTTGTATATATTTCTCTGGATCACTTTTTATAAGATCTATATTCTCAACTCTTTCAACAATTCGACACAATGGGTCCCTCTCCAATAATCGCAAAATAAAGTCGAGCGCTTTCTTCATGTGTTCAACATCTGCTTCGTTCGTCAAATAATTCGGCACTATCTCCACTTCAGAATTTTTTAGTGCTATATGTCCATAAGATTTGGGATTTATTTTTGTAATTGAAATTGAAAAACCAGGCAAATTACTGGGGAACATACGGCCACTACTTCCCATCCTGCCCTCTTCGTAAAATCGAAGTAAATTAATCCGAGTATCAACCACCCCATCACCATCTAGATCGATATTTGCCGTTGCTGTTGCCCCAGTGCCACGCATCAATGTCCAAATCCCGAGTGTATGCTTAACCCCCAACTTTATTTTTTCAAAGATACTTGCATTAATCTCGTTCAAAGATTGAATCTTTTTATTTGCTTTAACGTTTACGCGCAAGTTAGCATGATCTTTAATTATGCGCCCCGCATCAAGCTCAAGACTCACCAGGGAATTATCCTCAATCCTTAGTGCCTCTCGCAATAACAATGTATTGGTACCAATTACACCCGCACACAAAAATACGTAATCTCCAAGTATGATATTTTGCCCATCAAACACGCCAACAATCTTATTTTTATTATTTATTACCAATCTCTCAATTCGAGCTCTATCAATTACTCTTGATTTTGCAAATGGATTCAAACTCAGTACACTTGATCTTAAATATCGATTAACCGTGTTATAGACCATGCCGCTTACAGCAGTATCAGTCCATTCAACATCCCCTCGATCAATGCCTTTTTCTCTTAGCGCATCGAAGAAAGCATCTTCTACCCAACCCTTTTTTGCTTCTGCTAGGTGGATTTTTCTTGATTCCTTCGCTTTAGTGAATACGCTCTGGTAGCTAGTCTTGAGGTCATTTAATGCCAACCCAAAATGCGACAATGTCTTCTTCCATAAATCAGAACTTCCTACAACATGGACACACCCATTTATTATTGATGTCCCGCCAATTAGATTAGGATGAAAGAATGGCGCGTGACGGTCAGTGTTGAATCGGATGGTTGATTTTTGTATGTAACTTGTATGGCGATTAAATAGCAAGCCTATCATCAACGGCACTTTATAGATCAGCGGCATTTGCGCGTTTGTGCTTTTATCTATCACAGTTACATTAAAATATGACGAAAGATTCTTTGCAACAATTGCACCAGCCGTTCCGCCACCGACTACTATTACTTTTTTTTGCCGATTTTCCATAGGGTGTTTTCGTTCAACAAAGCACTTCTAAATGCCGACTTTTTCGAGAAAATCAAATGCAGACCAAAATCCTTCTCCTTTATTTTTGTGTCCTTGCCAAACCTCAGGAATAAACTGTACACCCACTGCATAATTATTTAATCTGTCGCGCAGCATGGAGAAATCCACATCGCCGTGGCCGATCTGCACACCTTCTCCATCAACCCCCTTGGCATCGACTACATGCAGATGAATCGTGTAAGGCAGGACTTTGGTTAAGAAGTCGCTGAAGTTCCATTGATAGTAGTTACAAGCCATCATGGAATGAGATACGTCGAGGCAAATACGGTGCCCAGTACGTTTGCAGAAGTCGACAATTTCGTCAGGGTCAATAAATAGATTATGGTAGCTCTGACCTCCAAAGTGCCATGGGAATGGCGGCATTGTCTGAATGGCCAATTGCACTGAACTAAGATCCACCTGCTCCAGCGCCTTGGCAACCCGCTCGTACATGGCTGCACGGGCTTCGACCTGCAGAAATCCCTTTGGTGTCCAACCACCGGCATTAAGCACTAATACGGGCTTGGGCGTTGCGGGGAAATACTGTTTTAATTCCTCAGCAACCGCCAGAGTGCGTTTCAACTCGCCAATAGTACGCGCCAAATAGTCTGAATCATCGGTGGCCAGATCAAGAATATGGTCGCCGGCGAACAGCTCTGGGGCATGTACTGCATAACCTATGGCAAGCGGCTCAGCGAAGTAGTCGGCCAGCTTCACATCTAGATCGTGGTAGCTCAGGTGAAACTCGACAAAGTCAATCTTCATGCCTTCGATCAAGGCTTGGTAATCGTGATAGCGGGCAGGGATGCCAAAGGGTCGTGTAAATCGGTAATGCAGCTTCTTAGCCAATGTTGGTGTTATGTCAGTTTCGAAGAAAAAATCTCCGGTTTTGAAATCCCGTTGCGCCACCTTGCCCACTACTTCATTAATTCGGTTCGGCTGCAAGCCCTGTCCTGGACATTTGACAACGATCATGCTTCGCTGGATCACGTGCCCTTTTGGTAAATCGCAATTTATCATCAGGCTCTTGGCCAAATTCTCGCGATTAATCAATTCGCCCTGTGTCAACTCACGCTCACCATCTTGGCCCATTGCTTCTTCCACATTGCGAATCTGGCGCACCATCTCAGCAAATTCATCTGGCAACAGGCTTACCTTGTGGTCGTTACCCTCCATATTGCAGTCGACGGTGAAATGCTTCTCCACGATACGAGCACCCATAGCTACCGCCGCCAAGGGCACAGCATAGCCGCGTTCGTGACCGGAATAGCCCACAATCGTACCGGCCAGTTCTTTCAGGCGCGGCAAATAGCTGAGATTGACATCCTTGAATGGGGTGGGATAAGTAGAATTGCAGTGCATCAGCGCGTAAGGCACCCCCAGACGGCGAAGCAGGCTAACCGAACCTCGGATTTCATACTCTGTGCTCATGCCTGTTGAGCAGATTAAGGGCTTGCCTATTTTGGCTAATGCTTCCAGCATCTCATAATTAGTAAAGTCGGCAGAGGCCACCTTGAAGCCTTCCATTCCGTACTCATCCAAGACCCGAACACTCACCAAGTCCCAGGGCGTGCATAAGGGCAAAATGCCACGTTGCTTACAATAATCAAATATTTGACAGAGTTCGTCGTTACTTAACTGGAACTTGTTGAGCAAATCCAGCGTGTATTGAGAACCTAGGTCATAGCGCACCTCACCGTTCTTGCCTTGATTGGAATACAAACTCGACAAATCGCGCATCTGGAACTTGACGCAATCCGCTTTGACTTCAACGGCGAGATCGACCAGTTCCTTGGCCAGCCCAATATCACCATTGTGGTTGTTGCCCACCTCGGCAATTATGAAAGTCGGGCTCTGATTGGTCACCAGAAAATCCCCGATCTGCAAGCCCGTGGCTGACTTTCGAGCCAGGGCCACGAAGCGCCCCTGCTCGTCCGTCAAAGGAATGATGTCGCGTTTGTGATCGAAGTACTGGGCAATCTGGTTTTGTGATTCGCCTCGAGGCCGGGATACGAAGTCCCGGTTCATGACGCAGTCGACTGGCAGATTCAGATCAAACTCGCCGGTCTGCGTCACCCAATGGCGTACATCGCCATCACTTACCGCGCCAATGAGCACTCCGTTGTCCTGCACCACAAATATGATGCGTGATTTGTTGTCATTGATTCGTTTTAGGGCATCAAGAATGCTGTCGCCCGAAAATACCAAATAAGGTCTGATATTATTTTCAACACGCATAGAAACGTCCTATCCTCAATAGACTTGCAACGATGAAGATACGATGAGAAATTTGAAACAACAGTGCTTCACTCGAGTGATGATATTCGCGTTGCTGTTGAACACAGGAGAGCATGGCTTTAAAGCGAGATGGTGGTATTTAAAACCGCACCACATCTAAGATGCTTTCTATGAAGTCAACTCCATCGCGTTTATCTACATAACCGTGGTTGTGATTGATCACTCAATCACGGTCAAGAAAGACAGCTGAGTACGGCATTACTCGCAATGCTCCAGATATGCGATTAACGTGTCTGTCTTACCCAAGGCTGCCAAAGTATTGGCATAGGCACTTTCCAGTTCTGGTGTATCCATAAATGCCCAACGTTGATGCCCGCCGGGTTTGCCTTGGCTTAACCAGTGTAAGTGGTTCGATAGCGGATAGCGCTGATAATGTTGCACCGCCACCACCCGCAGTCCAGCTTGGCGAGCCAACATTTCCAGCGTGGACGCATTGAACAAAAATATGTGCTGGCTCCAATAGGTGAAGCGCTGAAATGCATCGCAGTCATATAGCGTTAGCAAAGCGTCATTGGCGCTGGGCACCTCGACAATCATTCGGCCATTTGGCTTCAGCGAGCCAGCAAGACTAGCCAGCATGGCGCGTGGTTCCGGCAGATGTTCGATAACGTGAAAGGCGGTTATTAGATCGTACCCCCCCCCTGCTGCTTCGACACTAGGCACGATGTTGATTTGCCCCGCCCAAAAGTCACGCACCCTAGTTTCGAGTTCGATCCCCGTAACCTCCGCAGCCAAATTTCTCGCCCGTTGCAGAAACCCTGCCGCACCACAACCGAAATCCAGTAGCCGCTTATTGGGAAGCATGGCTTTCACCATGTCTAAGCGACGCTGGTCGTCCCATTCGGTTTCATTTAACCACGCGCTCATTGGCGTTGGCTCAGCGCCGTGCATACCCGAGTTTTCGTAAAAACCCGGAACAATATGATCCGTTGCACTCAGCGTAACCAAACCGCAGTGGTCACATTCAACGATCTGCATTCCGGGCGCATCGCGGACCTCGCCCTTGCGCGCGGTGAAATGGGATGATTGGCATAGATAGCAGTTTCTATTAGAGAAGTCTGCGCAGGGAGTATAAGGTTTCACTCGAAACTCACATTTACTTGATAGCCGTTGGCTTTAAGCAAAGCGTGCTGTTGTGCCATTTTTAAGTCTGCTGATACCATTTCGGCGCACATCTCCTGCACGGTAATTTCCGGCACCCAGCCCAGCTTGGCCTTGGCTTTTGATGGGTCGCCCAGCAGGGTTTCCACTTCGGCGGGGCGGAAGTAGCGCGGGTCTACGCGCACCACTATGTCGCCCACTTTGAGCGATGGAGCCTTGTTGCCCTCAATGGCGGCCACGATGGCCACTTCGTCCACGCCTTTGCCTTCAAAGCGCAAGGTCACGCCCAGTTCGGCGGCGCTCCACGCAATGAATTGACGCACGCTGTACTGCACGCCGGTGGCAATAACGAAGTCTTCGGGTTTGTCTTGCTGCAGCATCAGCCATTGCATGCGCACGTAGTCCTTAGCGTGACCCCAGTCGCGCATAGCGTCCAGGTTGCCCATGTACAGGCATTGCTCCAGCCCCTGGGCCATGTTGGCTAGGCCGCGTGTGATCTTACGGGTGACGAAGGTTTCGCCACGGCGTGGGCTTTCGTGGTTGAACAAAATGCCATTGCACGCGAACATGCCGTAGGCCTCGCGGTAGTTGACCGTGATCCAGTAGGCGTATATCTTGGCCACAGCGTAGGGGCTGCGGGGGTAGAACGGCGTGGTTTCCTTTTGCGGAATTTCCCGCACCAGACCGTAGAGCTCGGAGGTGGAGGCTTGGTAAAACTTGGCCTTCTTCTCCAGACCCAAAATCCGGATGGCCTCCAATAGACGTAACGTGCCGATGGCGTCCACATCTGCCGTGTATTCCGGTGACTCAAACGACACGGCCACGTGGCTCATGGCGCCCAGGTTGTAAATTTCATCCGGCTGCGTTTCCTGGATGATGCGAATGAGGTTGCTGGTGTCGCTAAGGTCGCCGTAGTGAAGCTTGAAGCGCGCGTTGTCCACGTGCGGGTCCTGGTATATGTGATCGACCCGGTGCGTGTTGAAGAGCGACGCGCGGCGCTTGATGCCGTGAACCGTGTAGCCCTTCTCCAGCAAAAACTCCGCCAGATAAGACCCGTCCTGCCCAGTGATGCCGGTGATCAATGCAACTTTGTGGGAATGGCTCATGGTATGTTGTGTTTCAAAAAGTCCGCATAGGTGCGCTTCAGCCCCTCGCACAAATCCACCGAGTGTGTCCACCCCAAATCGCGCAGCCTCTTGCTGTCCATCCACTTGCGTGGGGTGCCGTCGGGTTTGGTTGCGTCAAAGGTGATAGTCCCCTCAAAGCCCACCGTATCGCCCACTGCCAGAGCCAGTTCACGGATGGTCACATCATCGCCATAGCCCACGTTGATGTGACTCAGCATAGGCTGGGTGTTCTGGTCGTACTCGGCCTTGCTGAGGTTAATCACATGCACGCAGGCGGCCGCCATGTCGTCCACATACAAAAACTCCCGACGTGGTGCCCCCGTGCCCCAGATGGTAACAGACGGCAAGCCACCCGCCTTGGCCTCATGAAAGCGCCGAATCAGGGCGGGGATGACGTGGGAGTTCTCCGGGTGGTAGTTATCACCAGGGCCGTACAGGTTGGTGGGCATCACGCTGCGGTAGTCCACGCCGTGGCTGGCCCCATACTGACGGTTGTAGCTCTCGCAAAGCTTGATGCCCGCAATCTTGGCGATGGCGTAGGGCTCGTTGCTGGGCTCAAGAGTGCCGGTGAGCAGGGCGTCCTCGCGCATGGGTTGCGACGCCATTTTGGGGTAGATGCAGCTCGACCCCAGGAACAACAACCTGCGCACGCCACTGCGAAAAGCTGCGTCCACCACGTTGGCCTGGATCATCAGGTTCTGGTAGATGAACTCGGCCGGGTAGGTGTTGTTGGCATGTATGCCGCCCACCTTGGCCGCGGCCAAGTACACCTGGTCGGGCTTCTCGGCGGCAAAGAAGGCGCGTACGGCGGCCTGGTCTGTGAGGTCTAGCTCGGCGTGGGTTCGGGTCACCAGGATCGAGTGACCCGCCGCCTGCAAGGTGCGCACAATTGCCGAGCCCACCATGCCCAGGTGGCCTGCCACAAAGATCTTGGGGGTCTTCACTTAACTCTTCCGCCCGTAGTGGTCTTCAAACCGCACGATGTCGTCCTCGCCCAGGTACGAGCCCGACTGCACCTCGATGATCTCCAGCGGAATGCTGCCCGGGTTGGCCAGGCGGTGCACCTCACCCAGCGGGATGTAGGTGGACTGGTTCTCGCTGAGGAACAGTTTTTTGTCGCCGTTGGTGATCTCCGCCGTGCCCGTCACCACCACCCAGTGCTCGGCGCGGTGGTGGTGCTTCTGCAAGCTGAGCGATGCACCGGGCTTGACTTGAATGCGCTTGACCTTGAAGGACCCACCCTGGTCGATGCTGTCGTACCAACCCCAGGGACGGTGCACCTTGCGGTGCAGGGTGTGCTCCTCGCGGCCCTGTTGGCTTAAGGTGTTGACGATGTGCTTGACGTCCTGGCTGCGCGTGCGGTCGGCCACCAGCACCGCATCCGGCGTTTCAATGACGATCAGGTCGTCCACCCCCACCAGGCTCACCAGGCGGCTGGTGGCATGCACCAGGGTGTTGCGGCTGTCGGTGAAGAGCACATCTCCCACGTGGGCGTTGCCAACAGCGTCCTTGGGCAGCACGCCCCACACCGCGCCCCACGCGCCCAGATCGCTCCAGCCGGCGTCGAGCGTCACCATCTTGATGGGCAGACCTGCGACAGGGGCATGCTCCATCACCGAGTAGTCGATGGATTCGGCGGGGATGGCCTTGAAGGCTTCTTCACCCGGCCGAATGAAGTCGCCGTCCTCACGGCGCTCGTCCCAAGCGGTACGGGTGGCTTGCAAGATGTCTGGACGAAACTGCGCCAGGGCGTTGAGCCACACCGAGGCCTTCAGTACAAACATGCCCGCGTTCCAGAAGTAACCGCCGGCGTCCAGATACTGCTGGGCCTTGGCCGCGTCGGGCTTCTCGACAAAGCGTTGGACGGGGTGAACGGCTTCGCCTCGCAATGACGGGTTTGTCTGGATGTAGCCGTAGCCTGTTTCGGGCCGGTCCGGGGCGATGCCCAGGATGACGATGGTGCCCGCTACCGCCTCTTGAATGGCCAGTTGCATGGCCTCCGTAAAGGCTGCGGCGTTCACCACGGTTTGATCTGCGGGCGTCACCACCAGCACGGGGTCTTCGCCACTGGCTTGGGCCGCTAGGGCCGCCAACGTGAGGGCCGGCGAAGTATTGCGACCCACGGGCTCCAACAGCGCATAGCCCAGCGCAATACCCACTTCACGCAACTGCTCAGTCGCCAAAAAGCGGTGCTCTTCACCCGTGACTAACATGGGCGCAGAGACAGTGACATCTGCACTGCCCAGCTGAGCCAGGCGCGTGGCAGCTTGCTGGAACAGGCTGTCCTGACCAGTGAGACAGAGGAACTGCTTGGGGAACCCGGTGCGTGACAGTGGCCACAAGCGAGTACCTGAGCCACCACACAAAATAACCGGCGTAACTTTAGTCATCAATAAAAAATAAATTGCTTATTGTGGAGTTAGAAGAGCCCGCTAAACCCCAATATCGAGATTTAAGCTTTTCAAACTGTTGGCTCCCCAGCTTGACTTGAGCCATTCATAGGCGTCAATGGAGCATCTTTAGTCAATGCTTCAATCTCAGCCTTGATCGCTTCATACTCTCGCATTTTTCTATGTAAGAAACTCGCAGCTAGCCTTGCCTTTTCACTCGCCCCAGCAGGCGTAAGCAAATAGACATACCCAAACTTGTTTTTGCTTTGCCTAAAGTTGTTCACTTTCACAAAGCCCTTTTGGATCAGAGCTTTCAGGCAATAGTTCAGCCCACCTACACTTACCCCCAGGGCATCTGCCAGCTGTCGCTGAGTTAGGTCAGGGTTGGCCTCAAGCAGCCGCATGACCCTAAAGTAGGTGTCTTCTTGCAGATTTGATTGCCGACTTGTCACTTAATTTTCTTTAGGCACGCTACCGCCACACCGAGATCATTGAAATGACTCAGATGGCCAACCTCAAACATCGTTCAAACTTGAACAAGTATAGGGGGGCAGACCGGGAAAAATCAAATTGATGAGAAATTTTGATGCCTGCCAGGATTAGGCCCGCTTGATGCGCCAAGCCTCCTTGAGCTTGGCCATTTGGACACCGCCCTCGGGTGACGAGGCGGCATTTTTAATCGCTCTTCTCACGAATGCCACTAAAACCCCCAAGAACAACCCAGCGAACGCAGCCACCAACACAATGTTGGCGCGCTTGGGCTTAGACTTGCGCTCAGGTGCAATAGCAGCATCAACCACCTGAATCAGCGGCCCCTCGCGAGATTCATCCACCCTGGCTGACTCATATTGAGCCACCAACACGCCCATCATGGCTTCACGGGCCTTGATGTCGCGGTAAGACTTCACAGCCAACTGTTGCAGGGGCGAGGTATTTTCTTCTCCACCTGAACCTTGCTCAATTTTTGCAAGCTGTGAGCGCAACGCACCCAGCTCGCTACCTAAGCGTTGCACATCGGGGTTTTGCGGGGTAGCAAAGCGGCTCATAGCCTGCATTTGCACTTCTTTAGCTGCAATTTGCCCGCGCATTTCTGCACTGGCACGCACACTACCTTCAGCGATAACTGCCGTGACTTGCATGCCCGATTTTTCTTTAGCGGCTCTGAAGTTGGCTTCTGCTTGGGCCAATTCATCTTGCGTTTTGGCAATTTGCTGCTCGAAGAAGACTCGGCGTTGCTGAGCGTCTGTCACAGCTAACTTACCCATGAGGTTACGCAGCTCTTCCACATGGGTGTTGGCCAGTTTGGCGGCGAACTCAGGGTCTTTGTCGTCAGCCTCAATGGTGATCAGCCCAGACTTTTTGTCGGAAGCAATTTTGACAGCCCCTTTTAGAGCATTTCTTGCATCCATCATTGTCTTAGCGTTGTAACGCTCTTTAAGCCCGAGTTTCTCAATAACAGCACGCTGCAAGCTTTCGCTTTGCATGAAAGCGATATACATCTCGTCGGGGCTTTTGATACCCGCAGCCGCACCTGCCAAACCAGCCAAACTACCCAAGCTAGCCAGCGCTGAAGCAGCACCGCTTTGCTGTTGCTGAGGGGGCATCATGACGGTTTTGGCGGTGAAGATGGGCGTCGTCAACAAACTCACCACAATGGCAAGCGTGGTTGTGACAGCGGGAATGGCGAAAAGTGTTTTCTTTTCTTCGCCAAGCGCAATGGCTAAATCAAGCAGGCTGATTTCGTCTTCTTCAACATCTGCCGT